>Ga0302152_10000022_pt1 | contig 60907 bp, 79 predicted proteins | sample I_Bog_N2_1_FD_192434 | JGI IMG/M metagenome (GOLD analysis project Ga0302152, IMG submission 192434) | Peat permafrost microbial communities from Stordalen Mire near Abisko, Sweden - I_Bog_N2_1 | ecosystem: Environmental > Terrestrial > Soil > Wetlands > Peat | place: Sweden: Abisko, Stordalen...
GGCATGGCCTCACTGCGTGCCAAGAAGGGGACGCTGGATTTCCTGGCGTTTGTTCCAGCTTTGCGACCCGTATGGGATTCCATTGTGTCCTTGATGAAGGTGGAGCAGAACATGCCGGTGTGCGTCATGACGATCATGGCGTCCACCTGGGGCGATAGCCCCGAGATCGTGACGCGCAATCTGACGTTGCTGACCCAGGCTTTTCAGTCGTGGGGCAGCTGCGACGTGACCCAAACTTTCGGTGACCCGGTAAGGGCCTGGGCGGCCACTCTGGTGGCATCTAGCAAGGGCAGTGGACCGCACCTTCTGTACCCACCCTTGTCCGAAGCGCTGAACCTGCTGCCACTCACGCGACCTGCCTCGGCCTGGGAGGAGGACGGTAATGCGTTGTTCCCAACTCTAGACGGCAAGCTGTACCCGGTTGGTACGGCCAGCAGTAAGCAGAACAAGCTGACGAATGTCGTCACAGGATCTCCGGGGCTTGGTAAGTCGGTATTGCTGAACAAATTAGGCAACGTGCAAGTGACCAGCGCTCAGCAGCGACTGCCGTTTATTGCAGGCGTGGACAAGGGGTTCTCAATGCAAGGGCAAATCTCACTGCTGCGAGACGCCCTGCCGCCTGAGCGTAAGGAGGAAGCGGTGGGGATCGTGCTCGAAAACAGCACGAAGCACTGTCGTAATTTGTACGATATCCAACTGGGCGCTCTCTTCCCGATTGCTCCAGAACGCAATTTTCAAATCAGTATTCTTACGGCCCTGTGTATCGACCCCTCCGAGGGCGAACCACCCAATGCTCGGGACACGCAGCAAATTCTCGATCGCATCATCACCATGGCCTATACCGCCAATGCTGAGAGCAGTCCGAGGGCTTGGACGCGTGGTGTGATACTTGAGGTGGATGCCGCCTTGGAAAAACACGGGTTGTTTGAGCGCTATCTCCCCGATTGGTGGGAGGGTGCGACCTGGTATGAGGTGCGAGACTTGTTGTTTGGGGCAGGCTGCGTGCGTGAAGCGCAGCGAGCACAGTTTCAGGCGGTACCGGAACTGGCCGACATGACCACCTTTTTGAATCACGCGGATATCCAAAGCGCTTATGGCAAAGTGATGCGTGATAATAGCCAGGAGCGGCTGCTGGATTACTTGCATCGCTGCATGACTGCTGCTTGCTCCGACTTCAAGATGCTGGCTGGCCGCACCCAGTATGTGATCAGCCCGACCACCCGCGTTATTGCTATCGATTTGAACAACGTGATGGGTGACGACAGTAACTCTGGCCACTTGAAGACCGGGATCATGTATCTCTTTGCGGGCCAGGTCGCCGGCGGCGACTTTGTGTTGCCACAGTACAAGGAAGCGCTGATGGCGGCGGTTGACCCGCTCTATCACGCCATGCACTTAGAGCGGCTGGAGCAACTAGACCAAGAGGTCAAGACCAAGGTCTACGACGAGCTGCACAACGCCGCCAAGGTGCCATTCATCTTTCCCATGCTGGAGACCCAGGACCGGGAGCAGCGTAAGTTTGGTATACGCACCGTACTGTCTTCGCAGTACGTGCGGGACTTCCCAAAAGCCATTTTGGAATCGGCTAACTCGTTGTTCATGATGGAAGTGGACCCACAAGACGAGAAATTTCTAATTGAGCATTTCAACGTGCCCAAGGTCACCATTCGAAAATTTCAGCGCATAGGTTCAGGACCTGCCGCTGATGGCAGCGGCGTACCGTTTTTGGGTGTGTTTAAAATTAAAGGCAGAGGAACCTTGGCCCGCATTCTGAAGAATGCCATGGGGCCACTGGAGTTATGGGCATTGAACTCCTCAGCGACGGACAGCCCTTTGCGCAGGCTGTTGTATGAGGAGGTTGGTGGTTCAACAGCTCGCGCAATACTGGCTGATGCTTTTAAACAAGGTACTGCGGAAAAACTGCTCGCGCTGCGTCAGAAACAAGCGGGAGATACCGATACCAGCAACGTTACACGCACGCTGGCCAACGAGCTGATCGCCCGGCGCGGTTACAACCTTTGAAGAGGACCATCATCATGAATCGACGTTATACGGCGGCGGTTTTGGCCGTCAGTCTGTTTTGGATCAAGCCGGTGTGGGCCGTATTGCCGGTGACGGTCGACGCCAGTATTCCTATTACCATGGAGGTCATGCCCGCGTTGACCACACTCAACGCCACACTGGCCGAAATCCTGACCACCGATATGCAGATCGGGACGGCCATCGTGCAGGCAAGTGACAAGCAAGGAAGCGTAATCACCGAGGCGGCGCGTGCGCAGCGTGAAGCGGACATTTTTGGTCGTCAAACCGGAAATCTTGAGCGGGCCCGGGCCAGTTTCACTGTGGCTGACAGTATCTGCAGCGAATCCGCTTCCGGCGTGGCGGCAGCCGTGGGCAAGGCCAGTCGTGCAGGCGCTTCTCGACTCGCTGGCGGAGCTGGTATCAGCAGTACGGTGGTGCAGAAGACCATTGCCTCACAACCAGTGGCCCCGCGCCAGGGCGGTTATCGCAGCGCCGCAATGCATGCGGCCTACTGCACAGCCGACGAGGCGGCGCAGTACGGTGGTACTGACCTGTGCCCTAGTGTCTCTGACCTACCAGGTGGAGACATTGAACTGCGCTCGCTGATGGACGGCGCAGGCGCGGTCGGTAAGGCACCCGATCTGACATTCAACCAGGATCAAGTGGATGCCGGCATGGCGTATATGAAGAACTCAGCGCGCCACGACGCGGGGCGGGCTCCAGGTAAGGGCGATATTCAGTCGGCCACTGGGCGCGAGTACCAGGGGTTGATGACGCAGTTCAAGGCAATTCAGAGTGCAGCCATTCAACCTCAGCTCGACATCATTGCCGCGAGCCAGGCTAACCCGGCAACGCGTGATGCGCTGGCAGAAGCATTGAGTAGCCCTTCGGCTAATCAATACTTTCAGGCAACAGCCAGCAGTGAAGCATTGCGCACAGGGGTTGTGAGCGAGCGAGAGTTTGAGGTCTTTGAAGTTGGACGGCGGTATGCCAACACCGCGTATGAGACAGACCTGCAACAAATGAGCGGGGACAACCTGACCCGTGAGTTGGTGCGGGTGCAGAGCCTGGGCAACTGGCTGCAGCTGAGCGCGAAAAATGAGCTGCGTCAGGCCAACATTATTGCAGGTCAGCAGTTGGCACTGGCGGCCGATGCCAAATACGTCCCGCAGCTTCAAGAGCTGTCCAGCAAAATGAGTTCAGGGGTGAGTGCAAATGCAAACTGATCCGCATGACACGGCGAAAGCCGGCGATCTTGCTGCCAGCGGCAAGGAAAAATTGCCTGTGACGCCATTGCGGCGCGCTGGCCAGGTGGGACTGTCCCTGATCAACATTCTCCTACCCATCTCGGACGTTGTGGTGGTGTACCGCAAGGGTGTGCTTCCGACGGTTGCCAAGCTGAGACTGCTGCGCGAGATTCTGACCCAGCGATCGACCGCAGGAGAGACGCTGAGTTGGGCGCAGGCGGTTGAGCGCTCCGGCAAAACCATCGAGCAGCTGAAAACCACTTTTAAACGCATACGCGCCACATGGTGGGGTCTCATGGCCGCCCCTGGGATTTTGTCGGTGATATTGCTGTTGATGGTATTGGCCAACAAGTCCAGCCTGCCATCAGGAACCTTGCTACGCGCTGCGATGACAATTCTGATACTGGCGGCGTTGGGCGCGGTTGGCTTTGTGAAGGGGCTGATCGCCACCTACCGCTTGTGGCAGCTCGAGGCGCAGCGCGTCAGCGAGGAAGAGCACGGTACGTTCAGGGACTTCTTGGCAGAAAACCGTTGGTGCCGGCAAGTGCTGACCTTGGGCACGTTCAGGTAGCACATTCTCTTCGCTTTTGTACGGTCCCTTCAGCGGTCCGGCATAACACTCGGAAAACCCTATGAAACTCATCAAACGATTTTGGTGGGTCGGTCTACTGCTGGTCTTTTCCCTGCCAGTGTGGGCCGACAGTGTGACTTACCAGACCATCAGTGCTGCTGCCTCGAAGAGCAACGACATATCACGCCAGGCTCTGGTGATGATTTTTGGTGATGTGGTAATTCACCCATTCGCAGCCTCGCAACAGACGCTTATCGGTACGCTGTTTGCCACCATTAATGGCGTTCTCGGCGCTGTCGCAATGATCTGGTTTTTGGCGGTCACCCTTAAAACAGTCGTGAAGTCAGGTCACCAGGGGCAGGTCTTTAACAGTGGCCGTTCTGCGCTGTACCCCATCATGACCTTTGCCGGCTTCATTAGTCTGGTCCCAACGGGCTCAGGGTGGTCGATAGCACAGCTGATGATGCTCTGGGCCACTTCGGTGATGGGGATTGGCAGCGCCAATCTGCTGACCGATACCGCCGTGGACATGATGAACAATGGGTACTCGATGGTCACCCAGCCCACCGCACCGGCTACTCGCACAGCTGCCCGGGGCATCTTTGAGATGAACCTGTGCAAATACGCGGTTAACAGTGAGCTGCAATCACTGTATTCCGATGGGGCGGCCAACACCCCAATGATGAGCACTAAGGGTGGCAACGGCGAATACAGCACTGGCAATGGCAGCGCTTTGTGTGGCACGGCTAAAACTCCCAACTCTGGGCGCAGCGGCGTGTGGAACCTATTGTTTGACAGCCAAGTGAGCACGGACAGTGTGATCTCCGCGCAAAAGTCAGCGCTGGATGCAATGCAGACCACCCTGGATCAAGCTGCTGCGGATTTTGTGAATACATATTTGAGTAAGCGCGACCAGGACACTGGCAGCTTTCAGGACGCTGAAACGCAGATACAGAACGCGGCCGCGGAGTATGAAAACACAGTAAACCAGGCGTTGAACCAGATCGACTTTAAGGACACGCTGCAAAGCCAGCTTTCCAGCCAAATCAAAAGCAGTGGCTGGGTAGCCCTGGGCAGCTGGTATCACACTTTCGCCACGGCCAATAGCAAAACCAACGATGTGGCGAATGCGACCCCGATTGTCACAGGCATGAGTGGCTCTGGAGAGATGGGTACCGGTGACCTTTACAACCAGGTGTTTGCAGCTTACCGATCGCAGGTGCAAAACAGCCCCTATACCGCGCCGCTGGGGACCCAAACAGCCAAGGATGATGGTGCTGCGGCTACTGCGGCTAATCCGAATGCGGTGTTTGTCAGCGTATTTAGAACGCCGATGCAGTGGTTGACTAGCGTGATAGCAACAGGAAACATCGGGACCAACGCCGACTTTTCCAATCAAGTGAACCCGCTGATCAAAATGCAGGAGATCGGCGACATTACCCTTGGGACCACTGAAGTGCTCATGGGCGCTTATGCTGGAACCTGGGCCCTGGCATCCATAGCCAGTAACTCTGGGTTTGGTTTCGCCACCCGCGTCTTCGCGGTAGACACCGGCGCGGTGGTCAAGGACGTGATGAGCGCTTTGGCGCCGATGTTCTACTTCATCATGTTTGCGTTGATGGCCATCGGTTTTTCACTCGCGGTGTTTTTGCCGGCTGTGCCGTTTTTGTTCTGGATGATCGGGGTATTTAACTGGCTGGTCAGTGTGTTGGTCGGATGTGCCGCCGGACCGATGTGGGCAGCCACTCACCTGGGGGCCGAAGAGGACAAAGGCAGCCGTAGCGCATACGGCTACATTTTTCTGATCGACATGATGCTGCGGCCGTCGCTGATGGTACTGGGGTTCTTTTTTGCGGCCGTGGCGGTAATGGCCGGTGGCACCATCCTCAATCTGCTGTTCGCCTCGGCGCTGGCCAATGCCAATGCGGACTCGATTGTCGGCCTGTTCAAAATGATTGGCTGGCTGATGATCTATGCACGTATCGCGACTTTCGGGGTGACTCGCTTGTTTGGGCTGCAGGCCTCGCTGGCGGATTACGTCATTTCGTTCCTGGGTGGACGTGAAGGTGCCAACCTGATGGGGGGGATGGTGGATAACATGAAGGGCATGTTCGGTGCTGCGGGCGCCGGCGCCGGGCGTGTACCTGGTATTAAAAATCAGCCGAGGGGTAACCCGAGTGGCGGCACAGGAGATGGGATTCAATGATCAGGCACAGAGGCTGAATTCGATATCCGATCAGTGGTATAGCTGTAAACATTGTTTACAGCTATTCTACAATTATGGTTAATGGCCACTACAGCAGGAGCGCCAATCAATGAAGCCTGACGCTTCCCGCCATAATCCAGATCCAGTCTATCTACGTGGGTTGCTTGAGCAGGCGGGGCTCATCCGCAGCCAAGCGGCCCGCCTAATTGGCATGTCGCGACCCGGGTTTAACAATTATTTGCGCGATGTGTCTGATCCACGATACAGAGCAGCTGACTACCGCGTTCAATTTGCTCTTGAATGTCTAGCTGATCCCCAAGCTTGAATCACTTTCAGAGGATGAAATCATGGTGCAACGTTTAAAAACGGCCAAAGAAGGCTGGTTTTGGCTCGTTAAAACTATCTATCTGTTCTGTCTCCCTTTCCTGTTGTTTATTGGGGCAGTGACACTCTACGCACTCAACTCCCCGAGGGCTGAGACAAAAATCGCTGGGCTACCACTGTTCACACTTCTCGTATGGACTGCTGTGCTGGTTCCCGTGGCAGTTTTTGTGTACGGCATTTTCAGCCGCCGGCGCTTACTGAAGAGCATTACCGCTTCCCTGCGCGATTCGGACTATTTCAACCCGGATGCGACCTACGAGATGTATCACGAAGGGGACGGTAAGTACCTGGGCATAGATACCCACAACGGCACGATTCTGTATGTCCACAAAATCCGCAATGGTGCGGTGGACGTGGTGGCCTTGACCATGGGCGATTGGATTAACCGGGAGGTGGAAGGGAATATGCTGCGTCTCTACACCAAGCTCCCGCAGCTGCCGCGTATCGAGTTCTCCACCCCCTGGGCACAGCGTTGGTTCGATACCCTGGGTGCCATGGAGCACAAGCACTACAGCACAGCGCAACCGTTCGCCAGGTACGTGGGCAATAAACTTGAGACGCTGGAACGTGATCACCATATCCAAATCCCACGCGTAGCCTGAGCCCCACTCCCCCCAGCTGGTAACGGCTGACTGATAGCCAACCGCGGACTACGCGGTTGGCTTCTACCGTTTCAACTTCTTTCCTGACGCGCTTTTCCTTCTGACACCGACCGACCAGGTCGGTGTGCCTATTTGTGGGACAAACTTATGCAAAACAGACCTTCGCAAACCTCGTGGGAGAGCGAACAGACGCAGCTGTTTCTTGCACTTTGTGCAGTCGCGTTTCTGTGCTGGCTATTCTTCGACTCCTTCGTCTACTGGACCAGCTGGTTGCTCTATTGGCTATGGATGATGGTGGACTTCTCGTCTATCCATGTGTGGGTCGGAGGGAAAATCAACCTGTTGGCCAACCTCGCTAATCATGGCAAAAACGTGACGTTCGTTGAGTGGTTGGACGTAATGAATCAAACGTCGACGATCCTACTGCTGTTTCTTGTCCCGGTAGTGATATTCAGCGGTATCGGACTGGCGCAGCATCCAATGTTGCCGTTTCGTAGCAAACGTCTGGTGAACATCCACACTCTGCCGAGCCTGGTGAGTGCCTTTGCACCGTCGGTGATCCCTATTTTGGCGGCAACGGGGGGCGCTGGTTTGATGAACGACACTTCGCCCGAGCACGCCTGGGGCCTGTGGCCTGAAGAGTTTGCCGAGCAACACGGCCTGATTCGGCGTCAGGTACTTGATCGCGAGGCGGCGCGGGTTGTGTTTGAGGCGCAAATAGGCCCACCTAATAACGGCCTTAAAGACTGGGCCCCTTGGGAGCGGGCCTTGCTGGCCGTGTTTGGGGCGCAGGTATTCCTAAACGATCGCAAGGCGGCCACCCGGTTGCTCGATGACTTGAATAGATCCTGCCTGGTTAAAGGGCTTCTACGTCGCAAGCGCACTTACACACCGATCTACTCGCTGGCTGACAAGGTCTTTGCCCGTGTAGAGGCTGCCCCAGGCGTCAGTGAGTGGCTTCAATGCCACGGATTTGTGCGCACGGCCTTGGTAGGACTGTACGGGCGAGATCTTCGGTTACCGCCGGCGCGGTTTCGCTGGCTAAAAGGAGTCGACCGCACGCTGTGGTATGCGCTGCAGGATGCAAACACCGTGAAGGGATATATCGAGGGCTCCGGTGTAGTCGCCCAATCGCGGGCCGAAAGCCGTGCCAAAGAGCTAGCGCTGCCACATCCAGGGTTGCTGGTGACGAAAGCAATTGATGGGCTGCAGAGCGAGCTCGAAGGCATCGGATTGGTCTTTCCACGTGAAATGGCTGCTGTCAGACGCCGTGAGACTGCCAGGGCCTCAGCGATGACAGCTATTTATGCAGTAGAAGCACCGCCGGAAAATGAAGAGGCTTGAGGCCGTTTGACCTCCGTTTCAAGCCTGAATCTGCACTATCTACCCACGCCAACGAATAACTATCTCAAAGCCGGCTGCCGGAATAGCGGTGGCCATGGTGTGCCCGCCTTTTACCCATTTAGAGAATAACCAATGACTTCAGTCTCTCGCGCGCAGTTTTCGGTACTGATCAAGGGAAATATGTTGGTTGCCACGCAAATATTGGACGGCGCGAAACGTACATTGTGCGCGCTCGATCTACGTCAGCAGCCATCGTTCTACCTCAGCCTCGGTCATGTGCTTTGCCGTGATGCCCAGGGGCGCGAATTCACCATCGACACTGGGAGCATCGTGGAAGCGGATGACCTGCTCGCCCAGCTGGTGGCCGCGAAGTTGCGTCGGCACGACAAAATAAGCTTGCGATACGCAGTGTTTCTGGGGGCGCTGCTGTCCCTCAGCGGTGCGGCAGGTATTTGGTGGGATCAAATGAGCGCCACGGCCACTCTTGATCGGGGGATTAGAACTGTATCGAGCGCTCCCCTGCCATCATCGCGTGCAGATAGTCTCCCTAGGCCGTCTACCTCTGCCGGTCGGGAACTACCACCGGCGAGAGCAATTCCAGACCTGGTTGCTTCGTCTCCGGCGCCGGCGGCTATCGTTGCTGCCGACAATGGTTGGACGTTGCCTGCATCGATTCAGGCCGCCTTGCCGGAAAAACTGCTCAAAGCCGCTGAGCGCAAGCTGTTTACCGTCGACTTCTCCAGCGGCCATGCTCGCACCCTGTTCGTGTTTGCGGATCCTGGTTGTCCCAATTGCCAGCGCCTGGAGCCTTTGCTGCAAGCCGCGGCTAAGGAGTTCAACGTGGTGGTCTTCCCGGTAGCAGTGATTGGTAAGGAGCAGTCGATTGCAGCCATTACGCCGGTGTTGTGTCTGCCGCCAGAGCAACGCAAAGCGGCTTGGGCTGCACTGTTTGATCCTGGCCATGATGGTCTGAGCTTGGGCCAGAAGCCTGCATCAGACGATGTGGGGGTCCATGCCGGCGGTGAGTCGGGCGAGTGTGATGTGGCTAAAAAGGCGCTGGGCATCAATGAGGTTGCCTACCAGGCCTATCGTATTCCAGGTACGCCCTGGGTGATTGCTGACGATGGGCGTTACGTGTCGCAGGCGCTGTTGCGTGATCCAGCCAAGCTGGAGGCGTTTCTGAATCGCAAGGAGGCTGCTGATGCGTCCGAATGACTATGCAGTCGACCGTGCACGTGTGAATCGGCGGATTTACCACTCCGCGTTAGGCGACTGGATGATGGGGCCGGGCAGCTTGACGCTGGGTATGGTCACTGCGGTGGTGGCCGGTGTCCTCTACCCGATCAGTCTGTGGCTCTCTTTGCCAATCCTGTTGTTCTGGGCTCCCTTGCTGTTGCTCGAGGACTGGCAGATGCCCATGCGTATGCCTGCCGACATGGACCGCGTAGACCCGTCTACTCAGCGGCAGGTGCCGGGTAAGTGGTTCGGATTCTTACCGATCACGACCATGCGTGTTGTGATGAGCCAGGCCGCCGGCATTTTGTATATGGGGTATCTGCGCGGCCGGGATGCGGGGCGTGAGCTGTGGCTGTCGATGGATGACCTGACGCGGCATATCCTGATGTTTGGTACGACTGGGGCCGGGAAAACTGAGGCCCTGCTGGGATACGTACTCGGACAGTTCAGTTATGGGAAGGGCCTAATTTATTCTGACGCCAAAGCACAAAACGATGTGGCTGTGGCTGTCACGTCTCTGGCCAGGTGGCATGGCCGTGAGGACGACGTGCGGCATATGAACTTCATCAACGGGGGGCGCTCTCGTGCGCAGGATCTGCTCGATGGCACGAAAAAACGGCACCAGACCAATAGCATAAACGCCTTCGGTATTGCGCAAGAAACCTACATCATCAACCTGATGGACACGATGCTGCCGCCCGCGGGTAACGACGGCGGTTGGCAAGAGAAGGCGCGGGCGATGTCCCAGGCACTGGTGTTCGCGCTGGTCTACAAGTGCCGTCGTGAAGGCTCGGTTATGTCACAGCGCACGATTCAGGCACACTTGCCGCTACGCGCCATGGCCAAGCTCTATATCCAGTCGGTCGAGCAACAATGGCACGAAGAGGCCCGCTTGCCGCTGGAAAACTACTTGAGCACTCTGGCGGGCTTCGACCTGACCAAAGTGGACTCACCATCAGAGTGGGCCCCGGAAGCATTGAACCAGCACGGCTACCTGATCCAGCAGTTCACACGCATGTTGGCGTTGTTCAACGACACATATGGACATGTTTTTGCTCGGGACGCCGGAGATATTGATCTCAAAGATGTGGTGCACAACGACCGGATTTTGACGATCTTGATTCCCGCATTGGAAATTTCTTCGAACGAGGCGGCCACCCTAGGGCGTCTGTACGTGTCGCAGCTGGCGATGATTCTGGCTCAGGATCTGGGCGAAAAGATCGAGGGCAAGCCTGAAGAGATCATGGTTGTTCGCAAGTACAAAGACCGGTACCCGTTCCTGTGGATTTGTGACGAGGTGGGTGCCGTTTATACCGAAAAGCTTGGCGAAGCGGCCACACAGATTCGTTCATTGGGCTACTGCCTTCTGTTGGCAGCTCAGGAGGCGCAGCGTCTCAAATCCGCCGCCGGCGACAAGATCTGGACATTGATTGCAAACATGGGCACCCGGATCACCGGGAAGATCATGGACCCAAAGGACACTCTGGAGATTTTGCAGTTGATGGCCGGTACTGAGTACCTACCAGAGATGAGCGGCATGGTGCGCCAGTCGGGCGTTATGGGGGGCAGCTGGGAGGAGTCGGGCACGCTCAATCTACGTGAGCACAAGAAAGTCAGCGTGGAAGAGGTGCAGCAGCTGCAGGAAGGGGAAAACATCACCCTGTTCCGCGGCGAAGTGATTCGCGGCAGCTCTCTGTTCATTGCAGATGTCGACAAGCTTTCCAGTGAGGTCATCCGGATCAATCGCTTTATCGAGGTGCAGTCGCCGGGGCTCGATGAGCTGTTGGCCCGTGCCCCTCTGAAAGTGCAGCGCAGCTATCCACGTGCTGAACGGGTTCAACAGATTATCCGGCACCTGGACGCGGAGCCAGGCCGCGCTGATTTTGACAACCTGGTCCTGACCGACCCGCTGTTGGTTGCTTTGAATGATCTAGATCAGGAATGGCGCTACATCTGGAGTCGGCGGCCGAATGCAGCGGTACGCAGTACGCTGCTGTGGCAGACGGCGCTGCGCAGAATGCCTAAACGAGGTCGTGGTTATCAGGCTCAAAGCCGCGTGGCCCAAGCATTGACGGTGAGCCGTAAGCGTCTGGACAGTTACCAGATGCAGCATGTCGCGCCGACCCAGACCCCCATGGCCGCCATGATGCGGGAGGTTGCGGAAACCCCCTCTTCGCGCATACCAAGGATGATCTCGTTACCCATGTCAGGTGCGATGTTTGGCAGCACCGACCCGGAACCACCGGCCGATCGCTGGGAGTAGCACTGTCACCAGGTAATGAGTTTCGAACATTTGAAATGTCCAAATGACTGAGTTCAGTACCGCAGCAAGAACCCAGCGTCGTACGGTTTACTCGTGAAACATTCGTGATTGTGCCGCCTCCTTGGGTGGCAAACGGTTGAAGAACTTACGCTAAGTCCCTCATCGGCCAAGGTTTACCTCCTTGGCCATGCTTGACGTACTACCGTAGACCTTCTAATCTCACGACGCGAGTATTACCGTATTACTTTGGTGTCCACCTATGACTTCCGAACAGAAAATCTCCGTCGTCAGCTTTAAGCTGGAAGAGCAAACAAAAAGACGATTTGATGCTGCGATGCGTGCGGAAGGTACGACGGTGTCCAAAACCATTCGCGAAGCGGTTTTGAGGTTTCTGAATGAGGTGGACGCAGGTGTGGAACACCCCCAGTTTCGACTTGATCTGAAAGATCAGGCGTCTGGCAACAAGGGCGATCAGCGGTAACAGAATGCGTCAATAAAAGACTGGGAATTCAATCGTGTAAAAAAATATTGCAGAAACCAAAAAGCCCGGCTGGTAACCGGGCTTTTTGGAAAATCTAGAACAGGTCTTTCTCTTTCGACGGTGAAAACCTGCTCAACACATCAATTGGTGAGCTGATTATGGCGCGCACTGCGGCTTCGTGCAAGTCGCAAAATGTCAACATAATTAGCTTTCCGCCGAAAGGCGTTGAAAATGGAATTAGCATTCAATGCGGGCTTGCCTGTGTTCCACAGCATCCCGAACAACAAGGCCTTGGCCCACCACCATCAATGCAGTCATCGCTGCGGTGCCGGTGAGGCATGGTGACCAAGCTAAGAGCTGTAAAGCTCCATCCTTCAAATCCGCATTCTGCGCTCTATCGATCTGCCAGGCAGATGCCTGCGCGTCGAGCTGAACCTAAATACCTGACGGAAAAGCAACTCAAAAACCCTCTTATCCGCGCGGCCCATCAGCGGCTGGGCAATCTCGTAAGCCTGCGTGGGAAGTACCTTCGGCGCCTCGATACCGTTAACGGTGATCGTCGCACACGGCTAGAGAAGTTCGTCGCAATCGAGCGTGTCGAAGAGCAACTGTTGGTGCGTTTGGACTTGGCCACTGGCGTACTGGGCTACATCGACGCAGCCAATGGCCGATTCGTCCTCAATATCCAGCGTGGCATTGCGGAGGACTCCGGTATTTCTGAGGCCGTATTGAGCCGCCTACTCGGCACTATGGAGAGCGCGGGCTATATCTATCGTCGGATCGAGCGCATCCGTCTCGATGAGGTTGACGATAACGGTCTGCACCTCGTGCGTACTCGCGTCCTGGTACGGTTCACCAAGCTATTTTGGGCTGATCTTGGCCTTAGCTACGTCTATGAGCGAGTCCAAAATGCTGCGAAGAAGCGCCGCGAGGCTGAGTTACGTGCGATCGGGCAGCGCAGACTGGCGGAGATGGAGCGGCATTCTCTAGAGATGCAACGGCGTGAGCTTTCACGGCAACGTTGGCGTGCCAGCGAGGGGCGTAAAGTGTCAGGAGATTCAGTAGATGTTGTAGAGCAAGCTGATGTGCCTGCCACTGACACGCCTTCGCCGACGTCTCTAAACCCCGTTATAACCGCGCTCAACAAGCTCCTCGCGAAGGCCGGCACCGGATAACCCCCCCTTTTTCTTTGCATCCGCGTCGGCGGAGGCATTGTCACGCCTGCTATTTGGAAACGCTCGATTTTTGCCGGTTTTACTGCCGGCGAGGGTTGGATTTCAGTGAAAAACCTCCGCGGAACGGTGGCCAGGTATCGGACGTGCTTGTCAGTCGGGCAGTATTTGGAATAAGTGGAATTTTATACCCCCTTCAGCACCCCCTACGGGTAAAAAAAGGGACTTTCGAGGTGTAAACCACCTCACAGAGCAAATACGCACCGCGCAAGTCGTGCCTTCGGCACGGCGCGGGCAACGGGGGCTACTCGCCCCCAACCCGAGGCAGAGGCCTGCGGCCCCTGCACCCGCATGTGAAAAGCGCGCCTGTACGATTTGCGTACTGCCTGTCTAGCGGCCCAGGCCGATGAAGCTGGCCTGGGCTGGCCTACGGCCACCCTTCGGGCGCAAGACCCGGATAAATCGTCCCCGGGGGGGCAAGCCCCCCGCCGACTCAACCGGGCGCGTGTGCGCGCAGGCTGTAGAAAGATATCCAAAACTTGAAGGCCCTCGTATGCCTTCAATGAAGGCATGCATTTTGAGATATGGGTACGTTACAGCGATCGAGCTGCCAGGACCTTTGACAAAGTAGTCGGCTCTGGCCGACGTCTTGTATCAGTGCTGGTGATTATCTCGATCACCACTAGCAGACACCTGCCTCGCTAGTTGCCAGGAATGCATCGTTAGCTACAAAAACACATTGTGCCCTCGCGTCCGGACGCGTTCCTACGTGAAATCTAGCGGTCTTATCAGTCCTATGACCAGCGCTTTTCACCACAATGCAGCTCCAATTTGGATTCTCGCACGCGAGAAATCTAATTACATGTAAACATAATATGGTGTTGACCTAGATGTTTACTTACGCCATGATGATCGCATGTTCCCTCACCGATACACCCGGAGAAGACTTTGAAAACTACTACCGTGGCGAACCAGAAAGGCGGCGTTGGTAAGACAATGCTTGAGATCCACCTCGCTCTAACGGCTGCAGAACAAGGGAAACGCGTCCTGATCGTCGATCTCGATGAAGGCGATCTATCATTGTTCTTCGCATCTGCGGAAGACGATGGCACCTCTCACCTGCTGTCGAGTCAACTTTTTTCGGACGAACATCAAAGCCGGTATCCGCGCCAAGTGGCTTCGAACGTATGGTTAATCGAAGCAGACGTGCCGCTCCTCGACGTCGACGAAATGCCAATGGAGGTGGTCCACAATGTCAAAGCCGCCCTCGCCCGCTTCCAGGATGATTTCGACCTCTGTCTGATCGACACTCCACCCAACTTGCAACGGCGCATGATCGCGGCATTGGTTGCATCTGACAGCGTAGTGGCTCCCTTCAATATCAGTCCGTTCACCCTTTCGCGCATGCCTAAACTGATGAACACCATCGGGTCGGTACAGGACGAGTTTAACCCCGACCTGACTTTCCTTGGATTTATGCCAAACATGATCAACAGCCGCTCACCCGAAGAAATCGAGGCCCTGCCTGGTCTGCGAGAGCACTACGGCGACATGATGTTCAGTGAACAAATCATCTATCGTCCGTGTATCAACAAGTCGCTTGCCCGCGGTAACCCCGTATGGATGAAAGCTAACGGCAGTAGCCAACGCATTGCTGGCCGTGAAATTAAGCGTGCGTGCGAAGCGATCCTCGCCCGTGTGTGGACTGACTAAGGGGAACGCCATGACCGCTAAAGCGCCAAACGCATTCGCCACGGGCATAAAAAAGCTCTCGGACTTCCAACGCAAGAAGCTAGTCCAGGAAGGCGAAGTCATCATCAAAGTCAGCCCGGGCGAAATCGAGTGCAAGAAACAAATCCGCGGCAAAGACAACCCGGGGTTCACACACGAATCCTTGATGGAACTGGGCGACGACATCGTACAGAACGGCCAGGCCGAGGCCGTCGTATTGCGCCCAAATCCAAACCCAAAAAGCGGGTTCAAGTATGAAATGGTCGCTGGTGAGCGTCGCCAACGGTCTTGCGCGCTCAAGAACATTTTGGTTGATGCCGTGGTGCGCGACCTGACCGACAAGCAGGTAAAACGCATCCAGCGTTCCGAGAACGTGCAGCGTGAAGGTCTCACTCAACTTGAAATAGCGCTTGCCCTTAAGGCTGACAAAGACGAAATGGGCACCCTTCAGGCTGTTGCCGATGAATGGAAAAAGAGCCTGAACTGGGTTGCAGAGCGGTTGCAATATCTGGAAGTGTTGGAAAAGGACGGTGCGGGTCGCGCCGCTGTAGTTGCTGGTATCACCGCAGACGTGGCTACGGTTAACGAAATAAATCGGCTGGAGAAGATCGATCCGGAAGCTGCGGCCAAATTGATTGCCCGCGCAGAAGCTGAACCCAATATGAATTTTCGCGCTGAGGTTCGCAGCGATTTGAGGCAAGCGAAGGCCAACCGGCCAGGGGGCAGCAAGCCACCAGGAAAGCCCACCGGCAATAAGAAGCCCAAGCCCTCCGGTGATGAAGCGTTGGCCCTGCTTACCGAGCAAATATCGGTCAAGGATGCAATTATCAAGTCTTTACAAGATGAAAAGGAGTATCTGACCAAGGAGTTGAAGGAGACACGCTCGAAACTTGCTGAACTCTGGAAGCCTGAGTGATGACCCGACATGGAAAACCTGCCGACCAGGACCTGAGAATTTCACACGATGCGTTCGAGCGCATTCGCAATGATCCTGAGTCGCGTATGCAAAGTAAAAGCTTCAACTTGGCATACGAAATACTTGTTGAGGGGAAGATGCTAACCGCAGTGGCGAGTAGCTACGGCGTAACAAAGCAACGGGCACTTGCTATTCGCAACAGGGTGTATGCAGCCTATTTGCTTCAGGCGCCTGAAGGTTGGAAGTACGGGCAGATCTGTGCGCCGGAAGAAATGTTAGATCGATTCCTCCAGGAGGCAGCCGAAGAACGCGCTAAATACTGGCAGGCACGAGCCACATCTGTGAAACCCACTGATTGAAGTTCCAGTTTCTCGCATGCGAGAAACTGCTGACAGGAACCACCAACAGAACGTAAAGGATTCCCCTCAATGAGCCTCCGCAAGCGGACCGCTTACCGCACGAATGCGTTTCGCGAGCTGGGCCCGTGGCCGCACCCTGCGCCGCTGGTGCGCGAGCTGGGCCCGTGCTGGATGGCGTGCGCCCAGGTGCTGCCGTGGCAGGACACCGACGCGCGGTTGCGTTACATGGTCTACAGCTCGACCTATGGCGGCACGCTGCTGTTGTGCCAGTTCCGCCTGTTCGACGCGGCGCGCTGGTGGCATCCCGGCATGCAGGTCGGTGTCAGCGGGGTGACCCATTGGCGGCTGGCCCAAAGCGCCGATGAGGATTTCGCCGAGCTTGCCGAGCCGTTGCCGGTGGCCCGGCCGCGCACGGTGCCCTGGCTGCGGCTGCGCCGCTGGTGGGTGGATTATTGCCGCTACTACCTGCGCCGCGACACTCACAAACTGACCTGAAAGGAACCCTGTCATGACCATGATTGATGCCGAAAAACTGAAACCTGCCCTGGCGGCCTGGCATGAGGCCAACGAGGTATTTAGCACGGCGGCCCTGGCGCTGCGCAATGCCACGGACCGAGGCGACAAGGCCGCGATCCAGGGGCTGTATGAGCATTCACAGGATGCGCATGAGGCCAAGCACGACCGTGCCGCCGATTTGGCGCGACTGGTGACGCGGCTGATCCGTGAGGCCGAGCGCGAAGGGTAGGCCGCCGTACTTCGAATAACTAACAGAAAGGAACCCCCACTATGAGCAACTGGATCAAATGCAGCGACCGCCTGCCCGAGTGCCCGCACGAATGCACAAGCGATGACACGATGGTGTCGCAGACTGTGTTGGTTACCTGCAGCGAGAGCATGCACACGCTGGGCCTGGCCCACATGTGCGAGGATGGTACGTGGCTGATGTACGGCGGCGATCACGACTTCATGAACCCGGAGAAGGTCGTGTATTGGATGCCGCTACCGGCGACCCCGTACAAGCAAGCCCGCGCCAAGGCCGCATGAGGCGTTACCAATAACGCCACTTATGTTCAATCGACCCCCACACTTGCCGAGAGTGTGGGGGTCTTTTTTTGCGGCCCTGCATAACAGACTGCCGGTGACTGTAGTAACATACATGGCATATATGTATTTCGGCGCAACCCGCCCCTCACTCGAAAGGAAGTTCCCGCGATGATGAAAATCAACACCAGCGGCTCCAGCGTCAGCATCAATGGCCAGGTCTTTACCGGGCGCAGCATCAGCATTACTGGCGACAAGGTGGTGATCGACGACGTTGTGCAGTCGGGATCGTTGGTTGGGCCGATCAATGTCGTGGTGAATGGCAATGCCGACTCGGTTGAAACCATCGACGGCAAGGTGGAGGTGACCGGCACCGTTGGGCGCATCAAAACCATGAGCGGTAACGTGCAGTGCACCGATGTGGCGGGCGATGTTGGCACCATGTCCGGTGACGTTATCTGTCACACCGTTATAGGCTCCGCAAAAACGATGTCCGGCGACATCAAGGGTTTGGGTCGCTGACCTTTTAAGGTAGGAAAAGAGCAAGGTCACAAGGTTTTTCAAAGACTTACGAAACTCAAGGAGATTAACGATATGCCGCTACCTAAGCGAAAAAACATGAGCCTGCGTGAACAAGAGACGGCCGCGAAGGCCCAGTGCTTTGACTGGAATGACAAGCATCAGGAAGGGGTTGCTGTGACCTACGAAGAGCGGCTTGGCTCGGGGGAAACGATCCAGACCAAAACCAACGGTAAAGCCTTCGTTATGTGCTGCGAGCCGGTGATTTTTGTAGAGGATGTTTTGGGTGCTGTTTCGCTGGATCACTGCACTGTTGTCACTGAAAGTGCTACCGCGTAGGAAGAGCCCCACCATGCCTCATTACTACTTTGTCAGCTACAGCGCCGTCGAGCGCGGCGCCAAGTTCACCGGCCACTCCGTTCTCCCGCTCGACCAGCCCATTGAGTTTGGCAGTGATGTCCTGGAGCTGGCGAACCGCATCGCCCAGCCATCCGATCGCCATAGCGTGGTGATTCATAGCTGGCAGCCGCTCAAGGGCGCCGAGCGGCAGCCAGCTGTTGAGGCCTTGGACGAGGTGGACGCGAAGAAGGCCGAGCCTCGCTATTGTCCCGAGCTGCAGGCCGTCTCAGAAGGCATGAATGCATTGATGCTGGAGAAAATTGACCTGTTACGGTCGGCTCTGGACGTGGCGTCTATGCATGAATTTTCCGCCGAGTTGCTGGTCCAGCTCGGACGCCTCTTTGAGCTTGGTGCGGGGCTTTCGACCTTACGCTACCTGCGTGCTGCTGCCCAGGCCCTGCATAGCGCACAGCAGCGCCTGGGATGAGTAAGGTCAAGAAACCCGCCAAGAGCGCGCCCGTCGACGTGGAGCGTTTTGAGGCGCGCCTGGCTCGGCTGATCGCCGATATTGGCACCGCCGTGGACGATGAGACCCTGGAAAACGAGGTCTATTACGCCCGCTTCACCCTGCGCACCGGTCTGCGCAACGGCTACAGCGCGATCGCCGGCGAGACCTGGGACTTGCGTATACGCCGCGCCGCCGCCGACGTCATGCACCGCCTGAACCAGGTTGAGCGGCCGCCCGGGGCGCTGAATGCTCAGGGCCTGGATATCGCGAACTTTCGGCCGCGTCTGCAGCGGCTGTTGCAGGTGATGAACCTGTACAGCCCCGCCGAGTTCGCCCGCGAGCTGGGCCGACTGGCGCGCACGGCTGATCCGCGCGTGCTGCAGGAAGATGAATTCCAATGATCTTTATCCCGGCTGGGTCGAGTGCCTGGCCGCCTACGTCCAATCGTATGTCGAGGAGATTCACATGAGCCGAACCCGTAAAGGCCAATTGAGCGAAGGCGTTGGCCTGGCCAACCTACTGCGCCAGGCAGTGCTAGACCAGCAGCTGGCCGCTGAGCCGTTGCGCCTGTACTGGGTCGACGGCACCGACGTTGTGGCCGCTCGATCGCGCGAGGAAGCCCTTGAGGTGATGCGCCGCGAGTACGGCACCGACGAGTGCCGCGACCTGGCTGAAACGGCGGCCAAGCCGCTGGAGGATGCCCAGCTGGATCTTGCGTTGGTGGATGCCACGGGGCGTCAGCTGGATAGCTTGCGCGTGCGCCTGGCGGCCGTGACGACCCCGGCTTGGCTGGGTGGCTCGGAATGACCCCCGCGCAGCGCTTCACCCTGGCGCAGCTGCAGCGCGAAGGCTTCCAGCAGGTCGTCGAGAGCCTGGAAGTCGTGCGTGTGACCCGTCACGGTGATTGCCGGGTGATTTTTCCCAATGGCCAGCAGAAGCGTGGCCATCATGTTGAGCGCGGCCAAGCCAAGCCGCCCGCCACCCGCTAGAGCCTTCCCTCCCTCGCGCGAGTGCCCCGCCGGATCGACAGGATCCCGCTGCGGGGCTCGCCAGCGTAGTGCATAATCCTGCAGGGCTCGAAACTAGCCCACTTTGTTAACGGCGCCTATGGCCCTGAGACGCCGCGTCTACTCTGTGGACGGGGGCGACATGGGGTCGGCTGTGCTACGGATTTAAGGATGCCCGATGGGCGCACGATCAATGATTAGAGGCGTCAAGCCCACCTGGCCGCGTGGCCGGTCGCGCCATGCGTGAGGCGTTCGACGAGGATCAGCTGCGCATGCTGATCAGCACTGGCGCGCTTCGCGAAGCCAAGGTCTGTCGCCTCAAAGGCAGCAACACGAAATGGACGCTGGAGGTGCGCCTGGGCGGCGCGGGCTCGCGGTGGATACCGATTCGCTCGGCGCGTGAGCCGGTCCGGGCCTGGCTGAGCCCTACGGCCATTTTCCGATTTTGCGACGCCGTAGGTCTGCTGAGTTTTGTCGTGGAGATGCACTGACAAGAAATACTAAAAGAGTATTCTTTTGGTTGACTATGTATATTTATTGGGTATTCTTTGCGCATCAAAACGATACATCTAAGGATGCAGAGCAATGGCGATTTTCGTGATCGGTAATACCAAGGGTGGCGTCGGCAAGAGCACTAACGCTGTGCAGCTCGCGGTCGGTCGGGCCCGGCAAGGTAAGGACGTGCTGCTGGTCAACGGCGACCGCCAGTCGTCATCGTCCAGGGCTATCGATCGCCGTGATGCGTCGGGGTTGTTGCCCAGTGTCACTCTGGTGGCCTATCCGGACGGTGAGCAGTTGCGTACCCAGGTGTTGCGCCAGGTCAGCAAGTACGATGACATCATCATCGACGTCGGGGGGCGCGACAGTTCTGCCCTGCGCCACGCGATGATCATTGCTGACGTTATGTTGGTCCCCATCGCGCCGGGGGATTTCGAGCTGGATGCCATGGAGGACGAGCTGATCCCCTTGATCGATGAGATTCAGGCGGCGCGCGGTGATAACCTGCTGCCCATCTATGCCTATCTGAATATGGCTGAACCCAGGAAGTACTCCACCGACAATCTGGCGACGCGCCGTTCAATTGAGGCGTTTCCGCAGCTGCAGTTGCTCGACCTGAACGTTACCGAGCGCAAGGCGATCGCCACGGCATCATCGCGCGGCCTGGCGGTCAGAGAAATGAAGCCCGCCGACCCGAAGGCCGTCAAAGAGATTGACGCGCTGTTGGCCGCACTGTTTTAATAAATAATACCTAAAGGGTATTTATTAAGTATCAAAAAACCACTTTAAAAGTATTAGGAAGGTATCTTATGGCCGTCATTCAACGCGCCGCCAAGCCCGCCAGCGATGCGCCTGACGAGGCCAAAAAAGCCGCCCAGGCGGCCGCTGCCGCGCCGGACAGCAAGAAGGCTCCCACACTGGTCGGAAAGCGCGTCATGATCAATTTGGGCTTTGAGCCTGAGTTCCTGGCGGAGATTGACGCGCAGTGCGCTCGGCGAGGTGGCATCAGCCGGCCAGCACTGATCCGTCTGGCCTTGAGTCGGCTGTTTGAATCCGGGGTGTGACTGCAATTCCGCGGTGCATGAAAAAGCCCCGGCAGGCAGGACCTGACCGGGGCTTTTTTTTGGCGATCGATTAGTGTCCGCGCTTGGCGCGCATTTGCTCATAGCGCGGATCTGACGTGGCGGGGCCCAGGTATTCGGTGGCGATGATGCTTTTTAGTTCGGTGGTCTCGCGATCGTGGTCAAGGTAAATGACGGCGGAATAACCGATGACGGCCGCCACACCCAGCACCATCAGGTGACGAGGTCGTAACACGCCGAGTAGGAATGCGCGGGAAATCATGTGCGCTTGAGTTCGCGCGCCGAGCTTGTTGCGGATGCGGCCTTCGATCAGCGGCAGGGCTTCTTCATGTAGGCCCATGGCCTGGGCTTGTTCGGGGGTTGTGTAGCCCTCGGCCATGCAGGCCAGCAGGTTTATTTCAGGCTGGGTTAGATTCTGGGCGGGGGTGATGATCAGGTGTTCGGTGGTTTGTTCGCGAACAGTCATGGTGTTTCAATCCGTTGAAGAGACGTTCAGCTCAAGCGTTGAGCGCTGTTGGGGAGTTCAAACAGGCCGCCCGCTGGCTCGGTCGACAGGAAAAAATTGTGGGTAGCTTCCAGGCAGTGTTGCGCCTTGAGCAGCATGAATTTGAGTTGTTCGTGCTCGGTCGCTCCGAGCTTTCCCTGCATAAAGTACAAGGTCGCCGTATTCAGACTGCCGCCAAGATAATGTGCGATTTCATCGAGTTGATCGCTGACGGTATTGAAGGCGACCGCGCACAGTTGTTTGTCTGACATTCCGGCGTGATCCTTTTGACGAATTTATATACAAATGCAACATTTTTGTATTTTAGCGACTTTGTAAGGATCTATGACAGAGGTTTTTTCAGCGCGAATGTACAATTGCGGTTACGCGGCCGATGATTACCAGGCTTTCATCTTTGGCCACGGTGACGCTGCCATCCTGGTTTATAACCTTGATCGAGCCGTCAAGATCAGGCTCTAGCCAACGGAACCAGATCCTATCGTCGACCAGCAAAGCATACAGGTCGCGCTCCAGTGGTGTCTTATTGCCATGATCAATTAGTGCCAGATCATTCTTGCTCAAGGTTGGCCCCATGCTGGAGTCGCTGGCCTTGACCAGGATGCACTGTTCCGGGCTCAGGCCCAGGTATTTGAAATAGGCGGCACTAAAGGCGGCATCTTTGTTGGGCGGAATGCGTACGGTCTTGCCTTCGGCATTTTCGACTGTAGTGCCCTCAAGGCACGGATAGCCGCTATCAAGGTTGGTGCGATAGTCGTTGGTCATCCCCATCAAGAATCCGGGCGCCACTTCCAGCGCGCTGGCCAGCTCCATAATCGTCTGAATCTTGGGCATCGCCCGGCCGCGCTCCCAGGCGTGGTACTTTGATCGGCTCGGCCCGCTGGGCATGCGCGCGCTTACCTCATCAATGGTCAACTTGAGACGCTGACGGGCTTGGGCGAGGCGCTCGCTGATCGGCGACGCGGGGGTGTCGATAATCATTAAAGGCGGTTCCTTTTGGTTATCGGGTGTGAGAGTGATTGTCAATTTATGGCTAAATAATACATTCTTTTTGCATATCCCCATGGAAAACTGTTGCGTCCAAGGGTTGTCATGGCTAAAAATACAAAAACTTTGCACTAATCAACAAACGATGTATTTTTTTATTTAGCGGTTGTATGACCAGATTGCTCCAAAACAGTGCTGTTACCGCTGATCCCGTCCTGATGACGGTGCATGACCGTCTGGGCATTCTTGGGTTGGGTCGCCTGGTGACGATCCTATCCGTGTCGGGTCCGGCCGGCGCGAGTATGGGCTACATCGAGTGGCTGGGCCTGTTGCAGGCCTCCCCGGCCGAATGGGACCTACTGGTGACGGTGCTGCGTGAGTTGGAAGTCTTCACGACCCATGCAACCGATCATCCTGCCCGAATTCGCTTTGAGCCGGGGCCAGCATGGGCGCCAGTATGGGACGCGAAGCCGGCGCATCTGACCCTGATGCCCAATGCGGCCGCCTGGGCCGCCTGGTGTGAAAGCGAGCTGGCCATGCCCGGCTGGCTGCAGTCCGACCCGCACACTCAAGCCCTGTTCCGCCGCTGGTGCGCCTCCCACGTCACCGTCGGCGAAGCCACCGAAGCGGTCTTGCTGGCCACTGCGGCCGGCGACCTCAGTCCCGCAACGTTGCATCACCATCTGGCCTCCCTGCGCAAGCAGGCCCTGCACAAGGCCAATCAGTAAGGCGCCCCGCGCCGTCTACCCCTCCGGCTGCCTGTCAGGTGGCCATCCAAGGAAACCCGCCCCAATGCTGATTATCGGCCTCTACGGGGGCTCGCCTGAGTCCCGTCACGAAATCCAACGCGCCCTGGTCAACCCGCAGAAACGTCCCGAGCTACATGCCTTTGCCTGCCCGCCGGCAGTGCGCCTGGCCGGCGCCCGCGTGCATCACCTGCGCGCCGCCCTTGAGCAGCGTGCGCGCGGTGCCCAGGTGCTGCTGATCACCCATGTCGAAACGGTCGAGGAAGCCCAACTGCTCAAGGAGCGCGGCGCGCGCATGTGGTACGTCATGGGCCAGCCAAGCGAGGTGATTCCGCTCGCCCAGGGCGATCTGCCGGTCACTGGGATGGTCGGTGGCTGCCGCCATTACCTCGACCCGCTGGAGGCGCTGAGCCAGTCCGTGCTCGATGCGCGCCGGGTGCGCTGATGGCCCTGCCGCACTACGCCTATGGCGACCCGGCCAAACAGGTCGAGTCCACCGAGCTGCACCGGCTGGGCTGTAAGGCCTGCGCCCGCTCTGAGCGTGTGCTGGGCCTGACCCTGTGCCCGAACAACCTCAAATACCCGGCCTGCAAGGGTAACCCGCGCGACGGCTACCTGCTGGCCAGCGAGTATGGTGGCCATGCATGACGCCGCTGATGAAAAAGCGCTTGGACGTTCGCCTGGAAAAGTGGGCGCGCTGGACCGCTGGTGTGGGTTCCGGCCTGGGCGGCGGCAGCATCCTGGCGCGCTGGATGGACAGCAAGGGCCATCTGATTTTTGGCAGCAGCAGCGGCCCGAAGAAAGACCCCATCGACGCCCTTGAGGCGGCTATCGAGGCCTGCGTGCTGCAGCTGGCCCAGGCCAATCTGTTGGCCGCCGACGTGCTGCGCCTGGAGTGTGGCGCCGGCACCGACTACGTGCTGAGTCGCCGGGGCATTCGTGGCTGTGACCTGACCAATGCCACCAGCCTGCGCAAGGCCGTGGTACTGGGTATCAGTGCCCGCAGTTATCGCCGTCACCTTACTACCGCGCGCCAGGCCGTGGCCGTCGCGCTCAACCTGGAGCCATCCCCCGCATGAAAAATCACCCGTTGTTTGCCTGGCTGGGTCAGGAGCCTGGCCAGATTCGCTTGGGCCAGCTGCATGCCTACAGCACCGCCCTGGGCTTTACCGCGCAGATCATCACCCACGGTACGCCGCGTCGCGATGAGGAGTCGCTGGAGGCCTTCCTGCAGACGCGTCTGGCCCTGTACGACCGCGCCTACGTGGAGCGCGAGCTGGGCGCCGGTTTTATCGTCGCGGTGGCCTTCAAGGCGCCGAACGATCGCGCCGGCTTCCTGTTCGTGCGCCCCAACACGCCGGCGGCCGTGGCGCTCTGGGCGATCGGCCTGGCCGACCTGGGCAATCCCTTGCCGGTGCGGCAGCGCCTGTCGGAATTGTGCGCGCCCGTGCTGACCCCGATTGCGCCGCTGTCGGCCGCCGATCGTACCGAGCGCCTGGCCCAGTCCGAGTTGGGCCGCCTGCATGAGCCGACCGTGCAGGCGGCGTTCGACCTGCTGATCGATGGCCTGCAGTTGCACGCCCATGGCCTGCACGGCCTGGTCTTCGACCCGTTGCCGAGCCGTCCATGAGCGCGCTGCGTGATGAGTTTGTGCAGGTGCTCAACCGCAAGGTGACCAAGACCTTGCCGCGTGCCGAGGTGATCCGTCTGCAGGCGGCTGAAAAGTACGTCACCGCGTATTCGGCGACTCAGGAGGTGCTGCTGGAGGACTCCATTGCGGCCCTGGAGCGCGAAGGCATGCCGGGCTTTTTCCGTTGCCACCGGGCGCACCTGGTGCGCCTGGAGCTGATCATCCAGACCTGGCGCGCGCACAACACCACCGATTACTGGTTGCGGCTGCAGGGTTGTGCCGAGCCGCTGCCGGTATCGCGCCGCCATCGCCGGGCGCTGTTCGCCCTGCGTCCCGACCTCAAGACCTCGGTGTGATCCGTCACGCCGCCTTTCCCCGCTTCAATGGAGGCTTCCCCATGAATGAATCCAAGACCTTGCAGGCCGCCCCTGGCCAGTTGCCCGGAAAATTGGCGGTAAGCGCCATTACCCGCCTGGAGCGGGCGGGCGGCCGGGTGATCGCGCACTTGGGTCGTGGCGCCCAGGTACTGCTCGATATCACGTTTATCGATCCGGCGGCGCCGTTTTCCCTGATCGGTGATTTCGGCTTGGAGGGGTTTGTATCGATCGATAAGCACAATTGGGTGCGCGGCTCGACCATTGCGCGCATGCGCCGTAATGGGCTGTCGCCCAATTACGAGGTGTTATTGCGCTCGGGCGAGATCCTGCTGCTCCACGCTGAGTATGCCTATGCCGTGCTGGAGCAGTTGATGAACAGCCTGGAGCAGCGTTATCGCCATGTGCTGGGTGAAGACGTGGGAATGCCTCAGTGGCCGATAGAGGCCCCCGCCGGCAAGGCTGAAACCATGGACAAGGCGCTGGCCCATCGTATGCGTCTGCAGCGCGCGGGGATTATCCCCTGATCGATGATGTGACCCGTCACGCCTGAGTGTTGCGCCCACCGGCGCCGCGCCTCCGCCCTATCCCGCACTACCCTTTCCCTACGCACGGCGTTCGGCTGCCTGTCGATCGCTGTCCGCGCATCCCTGGAGGCTTTCCCATGCCCCGCACCCTGAAAACCGAGATCACCGAGGCGGCGATCAAGCGCCATGCCTCTGACCCCGACATTCGCGAACTCAACGACCCACGCCTGCCGTTGCGCCTACGTTATGGCAAGGACCGTACTGGGGCCAGCTGGCACCTGGTGCGTCACGTCGATGGCAAGGACAAGTGGCGCAAGGTCGGCAGCTGGCCGGCGTTGACCACCAAGGCGCTTAAGGAGGCCCTGCCGCGAATCCTCGCGCGCTACGCCCATGACCCCGGTTACGCCGCCACGGTCAGCGGCTACGCCACCCTCAATGACCTGCTGGTCTGGTACGAGGCCCGCTTGGCGACCAATCGGAATTTATCGCGCCGGCGCATTGCCACCGTGCGTTCGGCGATTCGCAAACACCTGCGGCCCAAGGTCGGCGCCCTGGCCTTGATCGACTGCACCCGGGCCGCCCTCGACGCCCAGTTGATCTGGCCGCTGCAGGGGCAATGCTCATTGGCGCACACGCGGTTGGTGTGGTCGGCCTTGCGGGTGATCTGCAAGCAAGCGGCCAAGCTGCAGCTGGTGGAGGTTGACCCGCTGCTCGGCATGCAGTTTTCGGACTTTTCCAGCGTGGCGATCCGTGCCAAGGCCATGCGCATTCGGCCCGAAGCGATAGAGCCCCTACTGGCCCAGCTCGCCGAGAACTTCGACCAGCGTCCGGCCGAGGTCATGCTGGTGGCCCTGCAGCTGGCCCACGGCACCCGGATTAACGAGACCCGCCTGGCGCGCTGGCAGCACGTCAACGGCGGCGGCTGGTGGCACATCCCAGCGGAAAACGCCAAGACCCGCGAAGCCTTGAACATCCCGATCACTGCGCAGCTGCAGGGCCTGCTGGAGCGCTACCGCACCCGGCAGCTCAAGGCCGGGTACAACGGGGTGTGGCTGTTCCCGGGTAAGCGTCAGGGCCAGCCCTTGTCCGAGCGGGCGGCGCTGGAGGTCTACGCGCGCTATTCGGCCGGCGAGTGGAGCAGTCACGACCTGCGCAAACTGGCGCGCACCACCTGGCTCGACCTGGGCATCGACTACCTGATCGGCGAGCTGCTGCTCAATCACAAGCTTAAGGATCTGAACGCCGCCTACATCCACACCCACGCCGAGGAACGCAAGCGCGACGGCCTGCAGCGCTGGCACGCCTGGCTGGATGCGCGCGGGTTTCCTGCTTTGCACGCCAAGACCTCGGCAAGATGCGCGCAAATCCACGAACCGCCGCAAGCCCCGTCCGCCGTAGCCTCGCCAGCTTCTGACGCGTACATAAGCTAGGAGGACGTTGTGCAATCAAGGCGCCTAGTAATACAATCGTTTTGCATTTATCAAAAACGGTTTGATTTCGAGGCGCCCGAGCATGTCCCGTCCTACCCGTTCCACCCTTCGCCAGGGCCAGACCCTGTACGTCCTGATCCCCTGCACCCTGACCACCTCGGGCCGCCACGAAGTGCGCCCCGTGCACCTCGACAGCAATGCCCAGCGCGACCGTATTGGCGGCCAGCTTGGCCCGCGTGGCGTGTTCAGCTACAGCCGGCGCAAGGTTGAATCCGTGGCCGAGGGCCTGAATGCGCGCCTGGCGGCCGATCGGGCCAAGGGCCTGCCGGCTGCATTCCAGCGAACTGCTTTTCCCCGCCAGCGCGCAGCCAGGAGCCTCGCCCATGCGTCGTAAGCCTTCCCTGGGTTCCCTGCGGGCTGGTCAGACCCTGTATACCGTGGATCATACCCGCACGGCGCTTTTCGGCAGGCCGGTCCTGTCTCGCATCTGGCTGTGTAATGAATTTATAGGGCCGATTAAAGCCCAGATGTTGGCTGTCAAGGATCATCGATTGTTTTACAACCGCCGGCCCGCACTCCGTGCGGCGCGCTCGTGGCTTCTGCGGGTTAAGGCGGCCACTCGCGATCGAGTGGCTACCCATATATCGATGCGCGCGGCATTCAAGCGCGAGGGTGTGCCTCTGCTGTTCACGCGCCCTATTGCGCCCGATGTTAACGGTTTGATCATGGTGAATGAGGCTGCGTTATGAGGTGCTTCCTGGGCCTTGGTGCGCTGACGCTGTTGCTGGTCTGCCTGCCCGGCTGCTATGCCCCTGATGCAGCGCAGCGCGCCCTGGCGGATGCGGGTTATACCCAGTTCGAAGTTAGCCGAGCGCCGCTGCTGTCCTTCTCCCGGTGCAGTAAGGGGGATGACTTTGAGATGTGGTTTACCGGTGTGGGGCCGACGGGCCGGAAGGTTTCCGGGGCGGTCTGTTCGGGCTGGTTCAAGGGTGCCACGGTGAGGCTGGATTGATGACTGATAGTGAAGCCGTGGCGGCCCTGCGCCAGTTGATCCACCTGATCGCTGATGATTCCCACGCGCTGACCTTCCAGACCTTCGGCCAATATCGTTCGGCGCTGATAGCAATCGGTCGCCAGATGCAGCTGCGTATACAGGCCAAGACCGGAGCTGAGGTTGCTGCCCAGGAAAACCGCCCATGAGTCATTCTGTGCTGTTCCTGGGTGGCCCGTTGGATGGTACGCGCGCTGAGGTTGATGAGTTGCTTGAATATCACTGGGCTGTTGACTGGGCCGCCGTGCCCAAGGCGCCTATTGGAAGGTGGTGCACCACCATGGCCGAGGTCCCGGCGGGGCATCGGGTGAAATACACGCTGGAAAAGATACTTGATGGCGAGAGCAGCATTGTCCATTACCTGTATGTGCGCGAAGGCCTCAACACGCTGGCCCAGCTGCTGCACGGCTACCGCGAGGCTCGGTCGTGAGCCGTCACTGCGGCGATAAGCCGCTGACCCAGAAGCAGCAGAAGGCTGCCGCCGATAAGGCGCGTGAGGCTCAGAACGAACGTAAGGAGGCCCAGCGCCTGCGCGATTCGGCGATGGGCATCGAGCGTATCGAGGTGCGGTTTTCTGCCCGCACCCTGAGCATGGTGCGTTTCGGTTGCCAGGTGCGTGGCGGCCTGCAGGATCCCTACGGCCTCAATGAATACCTCGACACCCTGGTACGCCAGGACTATGAACGCCTCAAGGTGCAGGTCAAGGCGCTGGAGGGCCAGGCCTGTGAGCAGTGCCACAAACCCCTGCCGCAGGGCTGTGGTGGCCAGTATCCTGGCTATGCCACCTGTTGGTTCAAGCACAGTTCGCTATCGCTGCTGCTGTGACTGGTCACAAAGCAATGGCTTTTCAGAAATGCAAAAATATTTGAAAAATACAAAACGGTTTGACAGGGCTGGCCGCTTTCCTTATCTTTTGTTCTAGCGTGGTGATTGACGCGCCACCGCTGATCCTTCCAGGCCTCCCCTTCCCGGCCATTTGTTTTAACCCCGGCCCCAGCTTGCCGGGTGCTGATTGCCCCGATTCAGCGCTACTTTTTTTCGCAGTTCCCTTCGCCCGGCCGCCCCGCCGGGCTTTTTTTCGTCTGGAGTTTTCAGCATGTCCAAAGTCGTCGAAGTCGCTAAGGACGTGGTCCAGGCAACGCCGCCCGTTTACTTGGCCGCACAAACCCTATTTTTCGGGATGCCCCTCAATTTTTGGGCCTCCTTCCTGGCCATCGTCTATACGGCGTTGATCATCCTCAACCATATCCGTAAGCAGTGGCTTCCCTGGTTGGCTTCGAAGCCCTGGACGCGTGCGCAGTGGTGGAAGGGTTGAAGCTGCCGCGCGGGCTGGTAATCCCGCTGGCCGGCACGGCGCTGGCCATTGCCGGCAGCCTGGCGCATTACTTCGAAGGGACGCGTTATGCCGCGTACCAGGACGTTGGGGGTGTGTGGACCGTCTGTGACGGCCATACCGGCCCTGATGTTGTGCCGGGCCTGGTTGCCACCGAGGCCCAGTGCGAGGTCTACCGCCAGGCGGATCTTGTCGAGGCCAATCGCGCCGTCAAGCGCCTGATCAGCGTGCCGCTCTCTGCGCCCTGTGAGGGTGCCTTGACTGACTTCACGCTGAACACCGGTTCCGGGACGTTGGCCAAGTCCTCGATCCGCACCAGGTTCAACGCCTCCGACTATGCCGGCGGCGCTGCAGCAATTTCCCGGTACCACTATGCCGGCGGTCATGACTGCCGGCTGAGCACGTCCAGTTGCGCCGGGATCGTGGTTCGGCGCTCGGTCGAGCGCTGGTTATGTGAGTTGCACCTATGACCCTTTCCAACCTCTGGGCGTATTTTTGCGCCCTGTTACGCCCCAAAGGAGCTATCAATTTGGACTCTCTCGTTAATGCCAACCTCGGCGCCGCCACTACCGCCGTGGTTCTCGGCGCTTCGGCTGGCGCTCTCGGCTCTGCTGTTGCTGCAATGGTTCCTGTGCCGGACGGCGCTCTGGTCTTGGGTGATCAGTCCGCTACCGCCGGCCTTGTCGCTGATGCTGCTGCGCTCGCCCCGGTTGCGCCTGTCGCGCCGGTTGCCCCTGCTCCAGCGCCTGCCGCTGCTCCAGCTGCTGCGTTGGTCGCTCCGGCCGCTCTGGATCCGGTGGATCCTGACGACGACGCAGAAGACCGCGACGAGCTGGAAAGCCTCAGTGCGCTGGCCGGCGATGGCGATCTGTTCGTCGCATCGTTGAAGAACCTGGTGTCGTTCGCCATGGACCTGGGCCATGACTTCGAAACCGCGTTCGATGCGGCTGCGGCCCGGGTCAAGACCATGTTTGCGGCCAAGCAGTAATGCGCACGGCCCTCGCGCTCATGCTGTGCGTCCTGTTGATGCTTGGCGGGCTGGCCTACTGCGAGTGGCAACTGCGCAAGGCAGAGAGCGCGGCGGCCACGGTAAACACCGAGTTAACGGCTGCGCGCAACGCCAACCAATCGCAGGCCCTTGCCCTGGCGAAAATCGAAGCTGATCACGCAGCCGACCAACAGCAGCTGGCCGCGCTGGCTGATCAGTTGACCCTGATCGAGTCCCAGCGCACTACCCAGCGCAACACCCAAGCCCAGGTGGTGGCTCATGCAACACCCGCTGAGCAAGACTTGTTTAATCGCAAGTTGCCTGCTGCTACTTTGCAGCTGTTCCCGCGATCAACCGCAACAGTTGATCCAAACGCAAGTCATTCGCCTGTCCATCCCTGACGCTATGTTGACGCCTTGCGCGATGACTGGGATGGACGGCGATACAGTTGGCGACTTGGTTAACTACGCCATTGACCAAAAAGCTGCCATTGCTTGCTATGAGGCAAAGCAAAGTCAGGTCCGGTCGAAAGTGGCCAGTCAGCCAGGAAGTTAACCCGTTGGAAAAAGCCCATGTCTGATGTCTTTAATATCTCCATACGATCCAATATCAAAGAGATCAGTAAAAACCTCTCGGACATGGCATTCAAACAAATCAACTTCATTGCTGCTCAGGCGCTGACCGAGCTGGCAAAGGAAGTTCAGGCCGACGAAAGTGACAACTTCGCGCAGACCTTCAGTCGGCCCAAGGCCTTTACCAAGAATGCGGTCGGCATGCGCGGCGCGCGTAAGGACAACTTGACGGCCATAGTGTTCGTCAAGCCGATCGCCGCGCGCTACCTGGAGCCGTATGAGGATGGTGGCAATCACGTCCTGCCTGGTCGTGCGCTGCTCAACCCCAAGGACATCAAGCTGAATGCCAACGGCCAGTTGCCACGCGGCATCCTGGCCAGGTTGAAGGCGCGGCCGGATATATTCATCGGCCCCGTGCAGACCAAGGCTGGCCCGGTCAATGGTGTCTGGCAGCGTATCCCGGCGGCCAAGACAGGTGCGCAGCTGCGCCGCCGTATGTCGCGGGGGGTGAATCTTGGCGGTCATCTGAAATTGCTGATTCGATTCGGTGATGCATTGCCGGTCAATAAGCGGCTCAACTATCGAAGTCGGGCGAAAAGTTTGGTGGATCGCCGGTTTAATGCAGCATTCGCCAAAGCCATGGACAAGGCGTTGGCCACGGCGAGATAAGTCAATGACTGTTCTAATGTTGCTGCTGTTGTTTCTGGCGGCGCTGCCCACCATCGTGCTGGGTGTGCCGCTGTTGGTAGTTCTTGTGTACTTCATTGTTGTGCTCGTTGTTCATGTTTCGGGGATGTTCCTGAGCCTCTGTTCATGGGTTGCAATGTTTCCGGCTGTCCTTATTGCCGAGTTGATCGGCGCCATTAAAACCGACTTATTGAACAGGTAGTGCTATGCACTCTTTCTTGTTGTTCTTTGCAGGCCTGATGTGTCTGTGCGCTGTCATTACCATTCTTTCGCTGGCCATCGATAACAACCTGACGCCCGTCGGTAAGACGTTTTCCAGCGGGTTTGTCGGTTGTTGTGCGGTCATTCTGGTGTTGCTGGTGGTGCGGGCTGATCCGGTGACGGTCGCCGCGATGTCGGGTGTCGCGATGGTGCAGCACTTTGAAAGCAGCCAGGAGCATGAGCCGGATTCGGTAGCGCTGCCGACTGAAACGGCCTATGCGGCGCGGCCGGCCAGTGCTGCTCCTGTCGCGACAGCCGCGCCGGTCATGGCCGCACCGTCTCAGTCGTCCGACTCCACCAAGGACATGCTGTTGGGTGGCGCGCTGGGTTACATGCTGGGCTCGTCGGGTCGCCAGTCGGCGGCGCCGGCTGTGCAGTCCGTGACGAGTCACACGACGGTGATCAACAACGTGCCGCCATCGGTTCCGTCTACCCGCGTGGCGTCGACCAGCACCTTGCGTCCAGTATCGCCGCCGGCTGCTGTCGCCAGTGCGCCGAAGGTCGCGCCATCTGTACCGAGTTCGGGGTTTCGTTCCACGTTCTCGATGACGCGCAGCCGTCGCTGATCGCGTAGTCATTCAATTGTGAGGTGATCGCTATGACCAAGTAGATGAGCGCTTTTCCTGAGTCACGGGCGCAAGTGACCGTATCGAGCCCAACCCGTAAAACGAGGGCGCGCTGGCCAGCGGTGTACCTGAATACTGGCCCGGAGAGCATCGACTTACCACCGATCCCGTTAGCGGCCATGAGAGTGCCAAGCCACCGGCCGAGGTAGCGGCGCTGGATACGTCACCAGCACACCAGGGATGGCCTGAGCGGGAGGGTAGGAGGGTCATAGACACCCCCCCCCTGTCTTGGGTCCCTCCTGGGCTCTCCTGCAGCGTGGGCATTGCGCGCCACGCTGCAGCCCCAGCTATGAATTTTGAAAATTGGGTAACAGTTTTTTATGGCCATCGTCAGCCAGGCTACGTTCGCCAAAATCATGGACGTGTCGCGCAAGACCGTCACGACCTGGAAAGCCAAGAATTTACTCGTGATGCAGGGGGATCAGGTCGACGAAACCGCCTCGAAAAAACTGCTCGATAAGTACCGCTCTGCCCCTACCAAATCTGTTACCTCGGCCCGGGCGCCAGTCGCCAAAAAACCGCCGCCGGGTAACAAGTCAGGTAACAAGAATTCTGCCGTGTCGGGTAACAACTCTGACACGGCCAAGCGCACCCGCCAAAAGCCTCCCCCTGAACCGGGCTCGCCCGAGTTTGAAGCCGCCCAGGACATCGTCCAGAACGGCGCGCCGCACACCCTCAACGAGGCCAAGCGGGTCAAGGAAAACTACCTGGCCAAGCTGCGGCAGCTGGAGTTCGAAGAAAAGACCGGCGCCCTGGTCGAGCTGGCCCTGGTTGAGCGGGTGCTGTTCAAAAGTTTCCGCATGCACCGTGACGCCTGGCTCAACTGGCCGGCGAAGGTCGGCCCGCTGATCGCAGCCGAGCTGGACATAGACAGTGACAAGGTGGTCGCCCAGCTCAATGAACACGTTCATAAACAAATCAGCCAGCTCGGCGAGCCGGTCCTCGACTTCGACGAGGACGAAGACTGACCGCTTGCGCGCGGCTATCTCACGTGCCATGCAGCCGCCGCCGCGTATCAGCGTGCCCCAGTGGGCTGATGACTTTCGCAAACTGGCCCGAGAAGCCGGCAGCACCTCCGGTGATTGGGAGACGGCCACCGTCGAGGTGGCGCGCGGCCCGATGCTGGCGGTGACTGAACTGGGCGTGCGCACCATTTCCGTGATGGTGTCCACCCAGTTGCTGAAAACTGCCCTGCTGGAAAACGTTTTTGGCTACTTCGCGCACCTGGACCCCTGCCCGATACTCCTGGTGCAGCCCAAGGAAGATGCCGCCGAGCAGTTTTCCAAGGAGCGCATCAGCCCGCTGATCCGTATCACGCCGGTGCTGCGCGAGATCGTCGGCAGCCGGGGCAAGAGTCGCAACAAAGACGAAACGTTGCTGTTCAAGAAGTTCCCAGGCGGCTTTCTGGCCTTGGTCGGCGCCGGCAGCCCAGACAACCTGGCTCGCCGGCCGATCCGCGTGGTGCTGTTCGACGAGGTCGACAAGTACCCGGTGACCCGCGAAGGCGAGCCGATCCCCATTGCTGAAGAGCGCATGGCCACCTTCGGGGCCAACTCGCTGTCGATTCGTGTGTGCTCGCCGACCGTGAAGGAAGAGAGCCGGATAGAGGACTGCTACATTGATTCCGACCAGCGCCAGGCCTCATTCGCCTGCCCGCATTGCCAGCACCGCCAGTTCCCCACTTTTGAACAGGTGCAGTGGGACAAGGCCGGTGCCACCCACCTGACTCGCACCGCGCGGTTTTACTGCGAAGGCTGTGGCGTAGGCTGGAGCGAAGGTGACCGGCTCAAGGCGTTGAAGACCGTGCGCTGGCACCAGTGCAAGAGTTTCACCTGCTGCGAGCAGACGCTGGATCCGCGCGAGCAGTACCAGCAAGCCTGGCGGGCCAATCCCGACGGGGCGGTCGCGCGCATCTGGACCTGGAGCGCCGGTGACCGGCATGCTGTCTACATGGCACGCTGCCCGACCTGCGGCACGCACCCGGTGAGCAACGAGCATGCGGGTTTTCAGGCCGGTAAGTTGTTCAGCCCCTGGTCGCGCGACAAGCCGGCCGACATGGCGCGCAAGTGGATCGCTGCCCAGGGCAACGAGGAAATGCTGCAGGTCTGGTGGAATACCCAGATGGGCCTGCCCTACCGCAAGCACGCCGGCCGCGAGGTGCGCCTGCAGGCGCTGCTCGATCGCCGCGAGCTGTGGGCCGCCGAACTACCCGACGAGGTCGCCTGTATCACCATTGGCGTCGACGTGCAGGACTATCGCCTGGAAATGGAGGTGGTTGCCTGGGGCCGTGATGAAGAATCCTGGAGCGTCGACTATCACGTCATTGAGGGTGAATTCTCCGACCCGCAGACCCGTAAGGAACTGGACGCCTACCTGCTACGCAAGTGGCACCGCGCCGATGGCCGGCCGTTCGTGGCCAAGGGTGTGTGCATCGACTCCGGAGGCCACCACACCACCGACGTCTACGACTTCTGCAAGGCGCGGATTGGTCGCCGCGTGTGGGCGATCAAGGGTGAATCTGCCACCAGTGGCCAGCGCAACCCGGTCTGGCCGACCAAGAAACCCAACAAGCGCAACAAGGCTACGTATCGCCCGATCATGCTCGGCGTCAACTCGGCCAAGGACACCATTGCCGCGCGCCTGCACAAGGAAAATCCAGGCGCCGGCTTCATGCACTTCCCGACCACCCGCGACATGGGCTATTTCGAGCAACTGACCGCCGAGCGATCGGTGCTCAAGTTCAAGGCGGGCCACAAGTACCGCGTGTGGGAAGTGCGCCCAGGCCGGGCGAACGAGGGCCTGGACTGCCGCGTCTACGCCTACGCCGCCCTGCACGGCCTGTTGCACCACGGCTACCGGCTCAACGCCGAGGCCATAGCCCTGGCCAAGACCATCGGGCCAATCGTAGCCCGCGAGGTGTCGGCCGAGGCGATTGAGTCCGGCGTCACCATCGAACAGCCCGTAACCCCACTACCCCCGAACCCCGAGCCAACGCCGCCGAAAAAGCGCCGCCGTCTCGCGTGACTGGTCACGAATCATTGAGGTTAACCCATGCGCCGTCCCTTCAACCCGGCCACCAGTTTGCTGGCTGGCCGTCCCAAGGCCGCCCTGGAGGCGGATCTGGCCGTGGCCCAACAGGCTTATATCGATCTGCAGAGTGGGGCCAAGGTGATCAACGTCAGCTATGCCCAGGGCAGTGGCAGCCGCGCGGTTACCTACACCCAGGCCAGTATTGCTGACGTGCAGATGCTGATTCGTTCGCTGCAGTTGCAACTGGGTATTGTCCAGCGGGCGCGTCGGCCAATCCGCGTGGTGTTCGGATGAGTAGCGAAGTCCGCATCTTGGGCGTTAACGGTCAGCCGTTATCGCGCCAGGTGCCCGGCCGGGCGAAGATGCTCGCCGGCGGCGAGCGCACAGCGTTTGACGCTGCCGGCACGATTGGCGAGCACGTTGAGGCCTGGAACCCCTGGTTGTGGTCGCCAGACGGCGAGCGCAACCTGCACCGTGACCGCCTCGCGGCGCGTGCCCGTGATCTGGTGCGCAACGATGGCTGGGCGAATGGGGCCATCACCCGCATCCTGGATAACTCGGTGGGTGGCCAGTTCCGGCCGATCTTCAAGCCCGATTACAAGGCCCTTGCCCTGCGTACCGGGATCAAGGCCTTCGACGCAACCTGGGCACATGAATACAGCGAGGTCGTGGCGGCCAACTATCGCACCTGGTCAGACGCTGACGGCTTCTACGCCGATGCCCAGCGGCACAACACCGTCACCCAGCTCATGCGTCTGGCGTTTCATCACAAGCTGGTCGACGGCGACAATCTCGCCCAAGTGCAATGGATTCCCGAGCGGATTTCCCCAGGAAAGGCCCGCTATGGTACGGCCATCCAACTGATCGACCCCGATCGGCTGAGCAACCCCTATTTGCAGTTCGACAACGATGTGATGCGGGGAGGGGTCACGATTGATCGCTACGGCGCGGCCACCGGTTACTACATCCGTGCCGCGCATCAGGGCGACTGGTGGGCGGGTGCCGACAGCCAGCGCTGGGACTGGATCCCCAAGGAAACCGCCTGGGGCCGTCCGATCATCGTTCATGACTTTGACCCCGATCGCGCCGGCCAGCATAAGGGCGGCGCCGGCATCTTCACATCAGTGCTGACGCGCATGCGCATGCTGGCCAAGATGGATGGCGTCGAACTGGATGCCGCCGTGGTCAACGCCATGTTCGGCGCCTATATCGAAAGCCCCTATGACCACCAGCTGGTCGAGGAAGCCATTGGCGATGAAGTTACCGATGACCGCCTGAGTAACTACCAGGATCAGCGCATCGACTTCCATGCCGAACGTAAGACCATGCTCGGCGGCGTGCGTATCCCCACGTTGTTCCCCGGCGAGAAGATCAACGCGGTGGCCTCAACCCGGCCCAACGCCAACTACATGGCGTTTCAGAACGCGTTTCTGCGCAACTTCGCCCAGGCCGCTGGAATATCGCCCCAGCAGCTCTCCGGCAACTGGTCTGACGTCAACTACAGCTCGGCCCGTGCGGCCTCTCTGGAGGCCTACAAGACGATGGGCCGGCGGCACTACGACTTCACCATGCGCACTGCCACCCCACTGGTGGGCGCCTGGCATGAGGAAAGCCGCGCGGTCGACGATTACCCGCTGCCCGCCGGCGCGCCGGTCTACGGGTTGTTTCGCAGCCTCTACAACCGCATGCATTGGATGCGCCCGGCCCGTGGCTGGGTCGACCCGGTGGCCGAGAAACAAGGCGCGATCCTGGGCATGGACGCCGGCCTGTCGACGCTGCAGGCCGAGTGTGCCGAGCAGGATCTGGACTGGATCGAAACCTTGGAACAGCGCAAACGCGAGATCGACAAGCTCGATGAGCTGGGCATTCCGAAACCGCAATGGACCGGCGCGCCTGATCCCAACCAACAGCCGGCCAACCAGGTCGACAAGAAACCCGAGGCCACCTGATGCAGTTTGCCCACCTGGCCCAGCGCCTGTTCAATACACCGATCGCCATCCGCCCGGAAAAGGCCGAAGTGGTGATGGCTGCCTTGGCCGAGCGCCTGGGCATCACCCAGATGATGCACCTGGGCGGTTCGGCGGTGAACGTCAAGCCGCAGATGTACCTGGACGATGACGAGGGTTATGACTACGACAGCCGGGCGAAAACCGACAAGGGCTATGACCTGGTCGGTCCGGTTGCCGTGATTCCAGTGCACGGCACCCTGGTGCAGAAACAGGCCAGTTTGCGGCCGTGGTCCGGCATGACCGGTTACAACGGCATCCGCCAGGCTTTCCTGACCGCTCTGACTGACCCCAAGGTCGAGGCGATCATGCTCGATATCGACTCTGGCGGCGGTGAGGTTGCCGGCTGTTTCGACCTGGTCGACACGATCTATGGCGCCCGTGGCCGTAAGCCGATCTGGTCGATTCTCAACGAGTCGGCCTACTCGGCGGCCTACGCGATCGCCAGTGCGGCCGATCGGGTGATCGTGCCGCGCACGGGTGGTACTGGCTCGATTGGCGTGATCACCCTGCACGTTGACATGAGCAAGGCGCTGAGCAGCGCTGGGCTCAAGGTCACGTTCATCACCTACGGCTCGCAGAAGGCCGACGGCCACCCTGAAATCGAACTGTCGCCCGAGGCCCAGGCCCGTATCCAGGCTGATATCGACACCATGGGCGAGCTGTTTGTCAGCACTGTAGCGCGTAACCGCAAGCTGTCGGCCGCGAAGGTCAAGGCCACCCAGGCTGGCACCTTTCTCGGCCAGCTCGGCGTCGATCAGGGTTTGGCTGACGCGGTGATGGCCCCCGATGCTGCCTTTCGCTCACTGCTCAAGCAGTTGGCATAACTCAACCTGAGAGGTTCCCCCGTGTCCCGTTCTAAAACCTGGTCCCACCTGCTGGGGCTCCCCCGTCGTATCCGCGGTGCGAAATCTGATGATGATGACGCTCCGGTTGTTGATGACTACAACAATGACGATCCGCTCGACGAGCAATACGCCGAGGAAGAGGACGACGATAAAAAGCCTCGAGGCAAGAAGGCCAAGCGGGCTGAAGACGATGACGATAAGCCCGACGCCGAAGACGACGATGCTGACGCCGATGATGATGACGACGACAAAAAGCCCAGCGCCCGGGCTCGCGGCAAGAAAGCCAAGCGTGCCGAGGATGGCGATGACAAGCCTGACGCCGAGGACGACGAGGACGACGATAAAAAGCCCAGCGCTGCGCGTGCGTCTGAGCGCGAGCGCTGCGCGCGCATCATGGCCTACGGCATGAACCACGGCATGGGGCAACAGGCTTTCGCGCTGGCCTTCGACAGCAATATCAGCCGTGCCACGGCCGTCAGCGTGCTCAAGGCCAATAAGGCGTTCGCGCCCAAGCAGGCACCTGCCGCCGGCCAGACATTCGGTCAGGCCATGGCGGGGCTCAACGTCCACCAGGTCGCGCCGGACGGCTCTCGCGAGCGTCCTGCCGGTGTTGATGCCGCTGCGGCCATGATCATCAAGGCCGGCCAGTAACCCCTCCCCCTTTCGCCAGACGGATTCCCTCATGTCCACCATCAGCAGCAACGTCCTGGGCGATAACGCCCAGGTGCCGGGCGTTTACTCGGCCCATTACACCCCCGATCAACTGATCGTCGATTCGCGGACCCTGGTCAGCGAGCCGATTATCCTCGGCGCGGGCACCTACAAACGTGGCGCGGTGCTGGGGCAGCAGACCGCGTACCCGATCACGGCGGCCGCTGGCTCGACCAATACCGGTAATGGCTCCATCGGCGTCCTGAGCACCAATCAGGCCAGCCAGCTTGGCACCTATACGCTGACCGCGATCAGCGCCACCGAGTTTGCCCTGGTCAACCCGTTGGGTATCACCGTGGGTGATGCGACCGTGGGTACGGCCTTTGCCGGCGAAATCGGTTTTACCCTGACTGCCGGCGCTACGGCGTTTGTGGCGGGCGACAGCTTCACCTTGACCGTGTCCGATGCGGTGGGTGTGTTTGTGCTCTGCGTCAAGACCGCGACCGATGGCAGTGCCAGTCCGGTGGCGATCCTGGCCGACGACGTGACCGCTACCAGTTCTGTGACCGCTGGTGCCTATGTCGCCGGTGAGTTCAGCGCCGCATCGCTGACCTATGACTCAGGCTGGAACCCGGCTCTGTTGTTTGCTGGTTTGCGCGCGGTCGGTATCCATGCCAAGGCCTCGCTGACCGCCTCGCCGCCGTCGAACAACTCGGCCCCGTAATACCCCATCCCTGCCCTGCCATTCGGCGGGACTTTTTTTGCGCCCAGCCCGCCCAGTGCGGGCTTTTTTGTGGGCGCGTTTTGGAGCCTTTAATGTCCGACAACCTTCCGAGTCTGGCGTTTACCACTGCGACCCTGATGGCCGTGGTGCCGACGCTCAAGCGCCCGAGCAGCTTTCTGCTCGATCGCTTTTTCCCTGGTGTACAGATGGCCGACAGCGAGTTCGTGGCCATTGACATCATTATCGGCAAGCGTCGCATGGCGCCGTTTGTCAGCCCCCTGGTTGAAGGCAAGCTGGTCCAGCAGCTGGGCACCGACATCCGCCTGTTCAAGCCGCCGTACATCAAGGACAAGCGCGCCCCGGATCTGCGTCGACCGGTCATGCGCCAGGTCGGCGAGCGTATCGGTGGTGGCGCACTCAAAGGCGCCGAGCGCGAGGCGGCCAACCTCAATCTGGAAATGACGGACCAGCTGCAGATGCTTACCCGCCGTATGGAGTGGATGGCGGCCCAGGCGCTGCAATACGGCCAAGTAGTCGTTTCCGGTGAAGGTTTCCCGACCTCGCTCATCGACTTCGGTCGTGACCCGTCACTGACCATTGTCTTGACCGGTGGCAACAAGTGGGGCGTGGCGGCGAATTTCGATGCCGAAGGCCGCGACCCGCTGCCCGAGCGCACCATTGAGCTGGCGGCCCTGCGCATGTTGCGGCTGTCCGGCGCCCAGGCCGCCGACCTGGTGTTTACCCCGTCGTCCTGGGATGCCTTCAAGAACGGCAAGAACATCTATGGGGCGATCAACTTTCCGAAGCTCAATGACTTCGGCAACGCCATCAACCCTGCTACGCAGATCGCCCCGGGTGCTGTCTACAAGGGCCGCTGGGGTCAGTTCGACCTGTGGCTGTACAACGAATGGTTCGTCGATGACGACAACGTTGAGCGCCCGATGCTGGAGGACGGCGCCGTGTTGATGGGTGGTGCTGATCTGGAGGGTGTCCGCGCCTTCGGCCAGATCATGGACCCGCAGCACAGTTACGAGGCGATGGCGTTTGCCCCCAAGACCTGGCTGCGTGAAGACCCGGCCCAACGGATGCTGATGCTGCAGGCCTCGCCGTTGCCAATCCCAACCCGTGTTAACGCCAGTCTGGCGATGACCGTCTGTGACCCTCTGACCGCCCTGGGGGGCTGAAACCATGACTGTTACCAAGAAAGCTGAAGGCAAATCTGTCCGTGCGGTTGTTGCTGCTGGCTGCGTCGTGACCGGTCACGACGGCCGCGAAGTGAAGCCGGGTGACCCCGTAACGCTGTTCGATTACGAGGCCGAGCTGCTGACCGATCGCGGTTTTCTGGTGGGCAAGGAAGGCCTGGCGCGAGTCGCGCGTGCGCCGAAGACCCGCAACGAGGAAGGCGGCGAATAAGGTGCTCGACTTCGACGCCCTGCTGCATGGGCCGGTAAGTGCCATTTTTGGCGAGCGCGGCCGAGGTGCAAACCTTCCGCGCTACCAGCCGCAAGTCGGTGCCGCCTATGACGTCGACGGTGTTTTCGATGATGCCTATATCGAAATTGACCTGGTGTCTGGGATGCCCGCCAACACCATCGAAAACGTGTTCGGCGCTCGCCTGGCGGCTTTCAGCCCGCCACCGGTGGCGGGTGACTTCATCGCCATTCCTCGTGTGGGCAAAACCTTCCTGGTGTTTGACGTCCGGCCGGACGGCAAGGGCTGGGTGCAACTGAGGCTCAACGAAGCATGACGCAAACCATTGGCCTGATGCTCGATGCAGTGGGGGCCCTGAAAGGGGCCACCCTTGCCGGCTCCCGGGTGTATCCGGTGATCGATTGGCCGACCACCTCTGCGCACTACCCGGTGGTTTATTGCAAGGCACCGACCGAGGACAAGCACTCGCTCAGTCGTAACGGCGGCCCGGATTTTACGGTGAACGCCACCCTCAAGGTCTGCGCCAGGACCGAAGTATCCGCCCTGCCAGATGGGCAAAGCGCGGCGTTGTTGTTGCAGCAGCTGGCACAGCTGAGCCAGCAAATACAGGTCGCGCTGGTCAATAACCCGGTCTTGATGGGCCAGTTACAGCAGTTCCCGTTCATTCATACGGAAATGTCGATTACCCCCAATGGCAACAAGGAGTTGGGGGAAGTTGAGGTGTCCATCGGCATGGAGTTCTTGCAGGTCCCCGAGGACTTTTTCCCGCTGCCCGCTGTACCGCTGGAATCGCTGGGCCTCACGGCTGACTTGCTCAACGTGTTCGACCCTACCGCCACGTATATCGACCCCCTGTTCCCCGATGCGGCCACTCCGGCCCCGCGCTCTTCCGGTCCGGACGGTCGGCCCGAGGGCGGCTTGATCATCGACCTCACTACATAGGAACACCCCCATGAAAGTTTATCCCGTTGCTGGGTTGCTTCTACGCGACCCGGTCAAGGGCGATTTTGTGCCCGCTGAAGGCCGAGAGGTCGAAGACTCGCCGTTCTGGTTTCGCCGTCTGGCGTGCGGTGATGCCGCCCTGACTCCGTCCCTGGTCGCGGCCGCGCCTGTCGTGCTGCCTGAGCCGGTGCTGGAGTCTGCCCCGGCCGAAGCCCCTGAAATTGCTGCCGAGTCGCTGGAGGCTGGCACAGAGCCCGCGTCGGCCGGTGCAGCTGTTGAGACTGGGGAGGGCGCCTAATGCCGGTGTCTTTTAACCAGATCCCATCGAATCTGCGACTGCCGCTGTTTTATGCGGAGTTAGACAACAGCAAAGCGAACAGCGGCTCACAGACGCAACGCACGCTGATCGTCGGCCAGGTCACCAGCGCTGGTAATGCTGTGGTCGGTGTGCCGGTGATCTGTGCCGGCGCGCCCGATGCCAAGGCCAAAGGCGGTCCGGGTTCGCTGTTGCATTTGCTGACGCAAACCTACGTCGCCTCGGATCCGTTCGGCGAGGTCTGGCTGCTGCCCCTGGCAGATGCCACGGGCTCACTGCCAGCGGTGGGGTCGCTGTTGGTCACCTCGGCGCCGACGGCATCCGGGGTGATTTCGTTGTATCTGGCCGGAACCCTGGTCAGCGTCACGGTGGCGAGTACCGATACGCCGGCCATTGTCGCCGCCGATATCGTCGCCCAGGTGAATGCCAACCTGTCGTTACCCGTCACGGCTGCCGTCGACGGCACTACGCCCGGAAAGGTCAACCTGACCGCGAAAAATGCAGGGATGTGCGGCAACGATATCGATATCCAGCTGAACTACCGGGGATCGGCCGACGGTGAAGCGCTGCCGGCGGGCTTGGCACTGACCATCACCGCGATGGCGGGCGGTGCGACCAACCCGGTGCTGGATACCGCGCTGGCCAACCTCGGTGACGAGGCCTACGACTTCATCGTATCGCCGTACAACGACACCGCGTCGTTGAACTCGCTTAAAAGCTTGCTCAGCGACTCGACCGGCCGTTGGTCCTGGGCCAACCAGGTATATGGCCATGTCTTCGCGGCCAAAAGTGGCTCCTTTGCCACGCTGACGACCTTCGGCAATAGCCGCAATAACCAGCATGAGTCGGTGCTGGGGGTGTGGTGCTCGCCGAGTCCGGCCTGGCAGTGGGCGGCCGACTATGCCGGCGCTGCCGCTGTAGCGCTGCGGGCTGATCCGGGGCGGCCGCTGCAAACCATCACCCTCAGTACCGTCCTGCCACCGCCGCATGCGGCGCGTTTTGGCGCGACGGAGCGCAACGTCTTGCTGTGGGACGGTATCTCGAGCTTTACCGTTGGCCAGGATGGCACTGTCTCCTTGGAAAACGTGATCACGACCTACCAGCTCAACAGCTATGGCGAGCCAGACGACAGCTATCTGCAGATCGAAACCCTGTTCCTGCTGATGTATGTCCTGCGGAGGCAGAAGTCGGCGATTACCTCGCGCTTTCCACGGATGAAGCTCGGCATTGACGGTGGTCGTTACGGTCCGGGCTCCAACGTGGTCACGCCGTCGGTGATCCGCGCCGAGCTGATCGCCAATTACCAGGAGCTGGAAACCGAAGGGATGGTGCAGGACAGCGCGCTGTTCGCGGCGGGCCTGATTGTCGAGCAGGACAGCAGCAACCCGAACCGCATCAACGTGCTGTGGCCTGCCGAGCTGATGGACCAGCTGCGGGTATTCGCCCTGCTCGCTCAATTCCGCCTGTAACCGGCGCCGAGTCAACCAAGCCACCCACCCGGGTGGCTTTCTTTTTGGGACATCCAAATGGCTGCAAGTAACCGTCTGGCCGGTACGGCCAGCGTCACCGTGAGTGGCAAAAATTACATGTTGGTCGGGGAGCTGAGCTACGACCCGACGACCGTCAAGCGTGAATCCCTGGTCGGCCAAGACGCCGTGCATGGTTTCAAGGAGACGCCGAAGACCGGGAAAATCTCCGGCACCTTCCGCGACTCGGGTGACCTCACCGTCGCCGATATCAACGGCATGGTCAACGAGACCGTCGTCGCAAGCCTGGCCAACGGGAAAACGATCATCGGCCGCAACATGTGGACCGCTGAAAGCCAGGAAGTCAAAACCGCCGAGGGCACTTTCGAAGTGGTCTGGGAAGGCCCATCCGTAACTGAGGTAACTGCATGAGCATCGTTGACACCCTGACCCTCGAATTCCGCACCCCGATCACCATCGGCAAGGGTGATGGCGCTGTGACTTACACCCATGTCGACCTGCGCGAGCCCTTGGCGGGCGACCTGGAGAAGGCCCAGCGCGCCGATACCCCAGTCGGCAGCGTTATCAACCTGGTGACTGAAATCGGCGCCGTGCCGCGCCTGGTTGCGCAAAAAATGTGTGGTCGCGATATCGCCGAGGCCAGCAAGTTTTTCAACTCTTTCAGCGATGGCCCCGAGGCGGCGGCGGATGGCCTGAGCTGATAGCTGAGCTGACGAAGTTCTACGGCTGGGGCCCACGCGACGCGTGGGGCATGACGCTGGCTGAGCTGAATTGGTGGGCGCTACAGTCCACGCGCATGATGGAAAAACCGCCCGATGGCCAATAATTTTCAGATCACGATTAGCGCGGTCGACAAGGCCACAGCTGTTTTTCGCAAGGTTAACAACGCCGTCAGCCAGCTGAGCCGGCCTTTCGAACAGGTCGGCCAGTCCTTCAAAAGCCTAGGCAAGGAGCTGGGTTTCCAGCGCCTGGGCAAAAATTTGACCCAGATCGGCCGCGAAGCCAAAGGCGCGGCCTCGGGCGTGGCCTCGATTGTTGCACCGATGGCGGCCGTTACCGGGATCGGTTCGGTCGCCGGCATTATTGCGCTGGCCGATGGCTGGGCCCGGCTCGGCCGTGCAACGGCCAACACCGCCGGCAACATCGGGATCAATGCCGGCGAGCTGCAAAAATTCCAGGGCGCGGCCAAGCTGGCAGGCCTGTCTTCTGAAGACATGTCGAGCAGCTTGCAAGGGCTGTCGAGCACCATGGAAAACGCGCAGTTCGGCCGGGATAACCAGGCGCTGATGCTGTTCAACCGGCTGACCGGTGGTATGAAGCGAACGGCGTCCGGGGCGCTGGACGTGACCGGCGAATTCAAGGCCATGGCGACGGCGATTTCAAAGCTGAAGAACCCGCAACAGCAGATGCTGGCGGCGCAAAAATTCGGCATGCAAGCGTTGTTGCCATTGATTCGCCAGGGGCCTGAAGCGTTTGAAGCGCTGCAAGCCCGGGCCGAATCGCTGGGCCTGGTGATGTCGGGGTCAGCGCTGCAGGCGGCGACGGACTTTGCCAACAGCCTGGACAACCTGCACGGCGCGGGTACCGGGCTGAAAAACTCAATTGTTGAGCAGATCACCCCGGCGATTAAACCCCTGGTTGATGAGCTGGCGGGCTGGATCAGTCAGAACCGGACGCTGATTGCGCAGGACGTGGGTGCCTGGGCGCGGGACTTCGCGACCTGGGTGCATTCGGTGGACTGGAAGGGAGTCGGCACCGGCATTCATGACTTTGTCAAAGGCATTGGCAGCGTTGTCCATCGGTTGGGCGGCTGGAAGGTCGCGGCGGTTGGTGTGGCGGCGGTGATGAATGCGGCGCTGATTGGCAGCGTGCTCAGTCTGGGCGTGACATTGGTCCGGGGTGGCGTTGGGCTTCTCACCTTTATCGGGATGCTGGCTCGCTGGAAGTTTGCCGCCGAGGGTGCTGCGGCGGCGCAGCTGGAGGCCAACGCCGCCGGCGCCGCCACGGGTCGTGGGATGCTGGGTGCTGGGCTGTTGGCAGCGGGCGTGGTGGGCACTTCTCTGGCGTTGTCTGGCGACAAGTCAGAGGACACCCGCGACGCCGAAAACCTGCAAAACGCGGCCATGGCGGGTGATCGCGGCGCCGCCGAAAAACTGGCAGCCCAGCAGCTCAATCACTGGTGGTCCAAGGCGACGCCGCAGGACATCAGCGCTCGCGCCGATGAGATCGCCAGCGGCCGCCAGGCCGGCTACAGCCCGGAACTGATGACCAGGCTGCACCCCGATAAAGCAGCGGCTGAAAAGCAACTGACGGGGTTGGAGCAGCAATATCATCTGCCTGCCGGATTGCTGGATAAGGTTTGGAATCAGGAGTCGTCGCGCGGTGCTGCGCTGTTGTCCCCGAAAGGTGCCCGTGGGCATTTCGGCTTCATGGGCCCTACGGCGAAACAGTACGGCGTGACGGATCCGAACAACTTCGCGCAATCAGCGGACGGCGCCGCGCGGATGTACCGGGACCTGTTGAAGCAGTACGGCGGCAACCTCGATAAAGCCCTGGCCGCCTACAACTGGGGTCAAGGCCACCTGGACGAAAATGGTCTCGACCATGCTCCGGCAGAGACTCGCAACTATATCCGCGATATCAAAGCGGGTATGCGAGCCGATCAAGACCAGGCACCAGCCGCAGAGCAAGCGGCGCCACAAGGCCCGATTACCAGCGCAAAAAACGAGCCCCAGCGCCACGCCTTCGACGTGACGTTTAGCGGCATGCCATCGGGTGTGACCGCGAAAGCACGCTCTACGACGGGGGCTGATGTGAGTACAAAAATCGGCTACTCGGCTATCGGGGGTGTTGCGTGAAGAGCTGGTTTAAGCAGTTAAACCCAGCCTCGTTTCGCGGGGTTCGGTTCGGTGTGCTTGGCGCTGATGGCCGGTTTGGCCGTCGTCTCGCCGAGCATGATTATCCGAACCGGGATAAGCCCTATATGGAGGACATGGGGCGGTCGGCTCGGCGTATCAACATGGTCGGCTTTCTGGTTGAGGATAGCCTGGTCTATGGGGGCGGCTCCGTCATACAGCAGCGGGAGGTGATGATTGCGGCGGCCGAGAAAGCCGGCCCAGGCATCCTGATTCACCCGACGCTGGGTCAGTTGACGGTGTCCCTGGTGGACGGTGGCTTGGCCGTCCTCGAACGCTGGGACGAGGGGCGTTATTTCGAGCTGCAATTCTCGTTTGTCGAGTCCGGGGATCGGGTTTTCCCGACAGCCCGGGTTGCGACGAAAAGCCTGCTCGACTCCCTGGTCGACAAGCTGGGCATTGCGGGGCTGTCGGACTTCGTACGTTCTGTGGAAGCCACGATCAGTTCGGTATTTGCCGCAATCAAGACTGTTGAAGGGGTGATCAGCGATACGCTCGACACGGTCGAATCGGTCATCAGCATCGGTCAATCCGCGGTCAATGCGGTGATCGACACCGTGGCGGGCTTCCAGCAGATTGTTGGGCGTATCACTCACGATATTAGCAACATCACCAGCCTGGGCAGCTTGCTCACGGGGGACTTCGGTCGCTATACCTCGGGAGCAACGACCAGCGCCTTTCAGCAGGCCCCGTCGTCGTCGGATATCTCGTCCGGCATGTCGACGCTGATTGCGGCGGGTACAGCGCAACGGGCGGCGGTGGCCGCCGCCTCGGCCGCCCTGGCGACAGCGGCTGCTGGGTTGAATGCCAGCACCGTCGGCACTTTCGTCGCGGCCGTCAATGCCCTGGTGGCGGCAGTCGTCGCGACGATGGCCAGCCCGGCTGACAAAATTCGGCTGTTGTCATCCCTGGCCAGCTTTTCCCCGGCCACGTACAGCAGTACGTCGCCGATCGGGCAGGCTCAGACGGTTGCCGGGTTTGTGACGGCCGCGTTAATGCGGCGCTCGGCCATTGCCGCCCTGGCGGCGGCTGTCTCGGAATACACGCCGAGTTCGTACGACGACACCCTGGCGGTGCGCAATACGGTGGTGGGCTTTATCGATGCGGAAATGTTGCTCGCCGGCGACATGGCCGACGATGCGACCTATGCCGCCTTGAACAGCCTGCGCCAGGCCGTGGTGCTCGACGTGGACACTCGCGGGGCCACCCTCGCGTCACTTGAGACGTTCGCCCTGAATGCCAACTTGCCGTCCCTGGTGCTGGCCAACCGAATCTATCAAGACGCCGGCCGCTCGGACGAGCTGATTGCCGAAGCAGACCCCATCCATCCGGCGTTCATGCCGAGCAGTTTCCGCGCGCTGACGCGTTAGCGCCGTCCGAGATCCCCCATGTTTGATAATGATGTTTCGATCATTGCCGGCGGCCAGGTGCTGAGCGGCTGGACTGACGTGCGCGTCACCCGGGGCGTTGAGCGGCTACCGAGTGATTTTTCCGTGACGATGACGGATGCGACGCCGGGCACGTTGCAAGCGATGCAGGTCCAAAAGGGCGATCCCTTCCAACTGCTGATCGGCAGCGACCTGGTGATCACCGGTTACGTCGACAAGGTTGTACCAGGCTTCTCCGGCAGTTCGCACTGGATCCGGGTGATTGGGCGCTCGAAGTGCTCGGACCTGGTCGATTGCGCCGCCGAATGGCCAGGGGGGCAGATCAGCGGGTCGAATGCCCTGGTGATCGCACAGAAGCTCGCGTCGGTGTACGGGGTGAATCAAGAAGGGATTCCGGTTTCGACCTCGATCACGAACTTACCGCAGATCCCACAATTCAACCTGCTGTATGGGGAAAGTGCGTTCGAGATCATCGAGCGGATTTGCCGGTATTCGGCTGCGCTGGTCTATGACCTGCCCGACGGTAGCCTGTATCTCAGTCGTGTCGGCACCACGCAGGCGGCCAGCGGCCTGGTCGAGGGGCAGAACGTCGAAAGTGCCTGGGTCGAGAATTCGGCCGATGGTATCTACTCGGAATATGACGCGCTGCTGCAGTCAATGGATGACCTCGGCGACCTGGGCAGCGGCGGCAACCTGCAATACACCGCGTACGACCCCAACTGTCGCCGGCATCGAAAGATGGTCCTGATTGCCGAAGCGGCTGGCGGGGGGTTGGAGATCCTGCGGCCGAGGACGCTGTGGGAGGCTGCCAGGCGCTCCGGCCGCTCTCAGGTGGTGCGTGTGCAGGTTGACTCGTGGCGTGACGGCGCGGGGGCTCTATGGGCCCCCAACACCCTGGTGGACGTAGAGTTGCCGACCCTCAAACTGGATTCGGCCAGCCTGCTGCTGGGCGAGGTTAGCTTCAGCATGAATGACCGTGGCCACGTCGCGGATCTGTTGTTGATGGATCCCGCTGCGTTTACCCCTCAACCCGTGCTGCTCCAGCCAATTTTTGCCGAGTTCGCCCATGGATAATGCCAACGCAGGTGCCATGGCCAGGCTCTGGCGGCGGGTGCAGCTGTTTGTGACGCGAGGCCGGATCACGCTGAGCAATGACGCCGGCAATGTGCAAAAGCTGCAAATTCGGTTGGGGGCCCAGGAGTTGCGGGATTCCACCCCACGCCTGGGCGAGTTCGGTCACGCCTCGCGGCCGCCGGAGGGCTCCGATGTCGTGGTGCTGTTTGTTGCCGGCGATCGCTCCAATGGGGTGGTGGTCGCCAGCGGCCACCAGGCCAGCCGGCCGCGTAACCTGACGCCGGGCGAAAGCCAGCTCTACGACCTGTGGGGCAAGTCGGTGTATCTGACTGCAGCCGGCATCGTGATCGAGGCGAAAGGCACGCCGGTCACGGTCAACAACGCCACCACGGTGACGGTCAATGCCGCGCAGCAAATCAATCTGTTAGCGCCCCTGGTTACGTGCAGCGGTGACCTGAAGGTCGCCGGCCAGATCAGCGACGGCGTGCGCAGCATGGCGGCCGACCGGGCCATTTTTGACGGGCACAACCACGGGGGCGGCCCGGCGCCGGCGCAGCAAGAATGAGTGACATCAAAACAGTGTGGGTGGCGATGCCCGGCTACGGCGACTGGCAGATCGTCGCCGGCGCCCTGGACAGCGGCGACGACCTGGAAACAGCGGTGTTTATCAGCCTGTTTTCAGACCGCCAGGCGAACAGCGATGACGTCATTCCAGATGGCTCGACGGATCGGCGCGGTTGGTGGGGCGATCAAGGGCAGCCTGTACTACTGGGCTCGCGCTTGTGGCTGCTGTCGCGTTCCCGGCTTGACGACAACGCCGCAAAGGCGGCGGTGATCTATGCAAAGGAGGCCTTGCAGTGGCTGCTCGATGACCAGGTGGCCGAGAGCGTGACAGTCACGGCGACGATTCAGGGGCCGCAACAGCTCAATGTCGCGGTGATCATCACGCAGCGGACTGGGACCAATCGCTACCAGTTCGCCTGGGCCTGGAATCAGCTGTCCTGACGTTTAACCCGATTTTCTGACCGCCCCCGAGGCGGTTTTTTTTCGCCTGGAGTTTCCCTTATGCCTTACCCACGGCCGGCGCTGACGGACCTGCGTGCGCAGGTTTCGGCAGACATTTCGGATGGCCTGAAAACCGTTGATGGTCTGCTACGGTTTTCTAACATGGGCATTCTCGGGACCAGCGTCGCGGGTCTGTCGCACCAGCACTACGGCTACATCGCATGGATCGCCAAGCAAGCCAGCCCCTGGACGGCGACGGATGAGTACCTGGACGCCTGGGCGGCGTTGAAGAGTGTCTTTCGCTACGCGGCGAGCGTGGCCAGCTTGCAGGCCACCTGGCTGGGTGCGCCTGGCACGCTCTTGCCCGCCGGCACTGAAGGGGTGATCGGCAACGGGATCTACTACACCACGGCTGCGGATGCGGTGGCAGATGCCACGGGCAATGTATCGGTGACCCTGGTTGCGGTGGTCGCCGGCACGGCCGGCAACGCCTCGGTGGGCAGTCTGGTGACGCTGACCAGCGCCGTGCCCGGGATTCAGTCGAGCGGTGCGGTGACGGCCAGCGTTGCCATTGGCCAGGACGTCGAGCAAAACGAGCCCCTGCGTACGCGGATGCTGGCGGCTTACCAGGCTCCTGCTCGCGGCGGCTCGGCGCAGGACTATGAGGTCTGGGCCCTTGATTGCCCGGGCGTGACGCGCGCCTGGGTGCAGCCGATGGGGGCTGGCCCGGGCACGGTTGTCGTGTATGTGATGTTCGACCTGGTCAATGCCGCCAATGCGGGCTTTCCGATCGGCACTGACGGTTTGTCGTCGCAGGATAACCGCGCGATTCCTACCAATACGGCCGCCGGTAATCAGCTGGTGGTGGCCAACATGTTGTTTGTCAGCCAGCCAGTGACGCCGCTGGTGTACACCTGCGCGCCGCAGCCAAACCCGATCGCTTTCACCATCACGGGTTTACGGAATGCATCGGACGCGCTCAAGGCCTCGGTCGCCGAGGCGATTGCGCAAGTGATGATCGATGAAGGGGCCCCCAAGGCCGGCTCGGTCGTCGAGCTGGACAGCATCGGGTCGGCGATCGGAGCTGTACCGGGTACGGCCGGGTTTGTGATCACCAGTCCGACGGCGAACATTGCGAACGTCCTGGGTCAGCTGCCGGTGGTCGGGGTGATCAACTATGCCTAGGCCGGTTTTTACCGATGCTGACTACACCCAGGCGCTGACTAATCTGCTGCCGCCTGGGAAGGCCTGGAACCGTGATCCAGACAGTGTGCAGACCCAGGCTATCAGTTGCTACGCCCCGTCGTTTCGGCGCTCCAGTGACGACGCTCTGGCGCTGCTGGTCGACGCGTTTCCTGCTACCGCCGTCAACCTGCTGCCGGAATGGGAATCGACTCTCGGTCTGCCGGATCCCTGTGCCGGCGTTGCCCCGACCCTGCAAGCCCGTCGCGCTCAAGTGGTGGCCCGCTTCGCCGGCTCTGGGGGCATGTCGATCAGCGACTTTGAAGCTTATGCGGCGAGCCTTGGTTACACCATCACCATTAAGCAATACGCGCCTTTTCGGGCCGGGCAAAACACGTGCGGGCAGCCCCTGGGCGGCCTGGACTGGTTTTACACCTGGTCTGTGCAAGTACAAGCGAACACGGTTACCCCCTTCCGCGTGGGTAGTTCAATGCTTGGCGAACCATTAGCCAGTTGGGGCAACTCCGTCTTGGAGTGCGAACTAACAGCTATCGCCCCCCCGCACACGATCTTACAGTTTCATTATTCGTAAAGGGTTCTCATGTATCAGATTGATAACAACACGGCGTCGACTATTCTGCCGCCGAGCACTGCTGTGGGCACGCCTGGATTTTTCTCTGACGGCAACCCAGCGGCGGGGCAGTCGGCAACTGTCTTGCCCGCCGAGTTCTTGAATATGTTGATGCTTGAGAACCTGAATGTTCTTCAAGCTGGCAATATCACACCAGCAAAAGGGCAGTTTAATCAGCTGTCCCTTGCTATTGCGAATATAGTCAAGAGTTATGTGCCGGCTGCCCCGGCCGCGGCTAGCGAAACAACTGCTGGCGTGTTGATGCTGTCAACGAATACGCAAGTTATCGCCGGCACGGATAATACAACTGCTGTAACGCCTCTTAAGCTTGCTCAGAAGTTGGCTAACTATATCAGTCAGGCGACTGAGACGGTTTTCGGCTGGGCAAAAGTCGCTACACAAGTACTTACAAATGCGGGTGCTGATGACACCACGTTTATTACACCCAAGAAATTTGCAGGGGCCGTTCAGGCCGGCGCCTTCAGTTTTGCAACAGACACAGGTACTGCCAACACTTATATCTGCAACTTTACGCCAGCAATCACGGCAAGAAGTGAATCAGCGCCCCTGCGTTTCAAGGTGAAGACGGCGAACAACGGCGCCTGCACAATTAACGATGGCCTGGGGGCTGTAGGGCTCGTTGGCGGCGCTCATTTGGCCCTGCAGGGCGGTGAGCTTTTTGCGAATGGCGATGCCTGGATTCAGTGGAATGCGTCGGTGGGTGCCTATGTCCTGCTGTTCTGTACTGGTGGCGCGGAGCAAGTGGCCCCGGCATCGCAGAGCGCGCATGCTGTCAACGCCGGGCAGATCCAGACGCAGGCTCTGACGGCTTTCACAACAGCCGGCACAGCCCCGGCCTTCACTCTGAGCCCGGTGCCCGCGATCACTGCGTACACTGCAAACCAGCGTTTCCAAGTTGTGTTCAATGCATCCGGTGGCGCAGCGCCCACACTGAACGTGTCTGGGCAAGGCCCGAAGAGTCTCAAGCAGTACAGCGCAATCGGGACGAAGGTCGCGGCCATCGTGATCAATGGCCAAGTGTCCGATGTAGTTTACGACGGCACTGACCTTGTAGTTCTCGACCAACTGCCGAACGCGTCCGGCACAACAGCGGCGCAGTTCGATAACTCAACAAATCTTGCAACTACAGCTTTCGTCGAGGGTGTCGGGTTTCAATTTTCAAGTACCGTGGCATTGTCAGTAACTACTACGCTCACTGCCGTGGCACATGCTGGCGCGCTAATTATTGGTAATAGTGCGTCAGCAATAAATGTAATATTGCCAGCAGCATCGACGATGCCTAACAAGACTGTGATCAAGTTTTTCAACAACGCCGCAGGCACAATGACGATTGTTTGTGCTGGCTCCGATACTATTACCAATGGCGGTGTCGCCAATTTTGCCCTCCCTGCTGGAGCTTGGATTACGCTTGCTTCGAACGGCGGGGGCGCTTGGTACATGATTGATCAGTCCGGGCTTGGGGTCGGGCAGACCTATCAAAACCTCACTGCGAGTCGGGTATTTGGCACGACATATACAAATACTACGGGAAAGGCGATAACAATTATCGTGAGTGCAACAGCGGGGGCGGGTACTTACACGTTTATGAGTGCGTCAATCAATGGTGGTACGGCCTTTCCATTCAGTGCAGGTGATTCCCCGTCTGGAGCAACGTATATCGCGGGGACATTGGTAGTGCCAGCAGGGGCGACATATAACATAACGTGTGGCATTACTCTTAACGTTTGGTGGGAGTTGCGCTAATGAAATATTACATTGATCACGCAACTGGCGAAATCTACGCCTACGAGTCTGACGGGTCGCAAGATTCGTTTATTAGCCCTGCTCTTGAATTGCTCGATGATGCAGGGCTCGCTGCTGCCCGGGCGGCTCAAGCTGCCGCAAATGCGCCGACTCCTGAGGTGCGCGCTCGGATAGAGCGCGCTTGGCGCGATGGCGAGCTGGCGAGTTCAGACGGCGCCGTGGCGCGCCAGCGTGACCAGGTGGAATCGGGTCTGCCGACCACGTTGACGGCTGATCAATATAAGGCGCTTCAAGTCTATCGTCAGGCGCTCAGGAACTGGCCGGAGTCAGCGGCCTTTCCTGATAGCACCCAGCGCCCGCCCGTGCCGGCCTGGCTGGTTTCTCAGGCTTCGTGATCCGTCACGATTACCCCCGGTATTGTTGCAAACCTGCATAAGTGATTGCCCCTGCTCGCTTTCGGGATTAGCATCGACCGAATAACTCGGTCGTGTATCGGGGAGCGATCCGTGCCGGCGTGCCCGCTTACAAATAGAGCGGGCAAGCCTTGGCGGATCTGCGTTGATAAGGCGTACTAGGGAGTAAAAAAATCCAATATTTTTGTATTTTTGCATTCCAATGCGTCTAGAACCTGCGCTAAGCTGTCGCGCAGAGGGTGCCCGCAGAAGGCATCCAAGTAGCAGAAAGGTTTTAAATTCAGGAATTTAGCGGCACAGAAAAGAAAAAACCCCGGTGTTGGCACACCGAGGTCTTTTGGGTGGAGCCAAGCAAAAACTCTGCAAAGCACCGAGAAGAGCTTTGAGTTTATGCCGCCCTGCCCTCTGATGCAAGCGCACAGGGGCTGTACATGCAGGGCTTTGATGAAGCTTGCGTTGTGCTTCCACGTATGTGGGGTGCGCGCGAGTATGGTTTTCCAGGTCTTTACCTGGGCACCGGAAACCGGTGCGGACATGATCCACAGAGGCTGGCCGTTGATCGGCTGGATCTGCACGTCCCGAGCGGCGGAAAATGGCCGCGCCTGATTCAAGTCAGTATCGATCGTATCCAGGCGTATTTTTACGACGCCGATGCCCTTCCGCCCTTGGCACACCTCTCCAAAAAATATAACCAGGACGGCGCTCCGCGCCAGAACCGCAGCGAGGCCCGAGAAGGCCATGGCCTGGTGTTGTCGGTGATCTTCACCCACCTGGACCTCAAGTCTTTGCGCGTGGGCTACTACACCAGCGCGGGCAAGTTCGTCAGCATTTCCTTCCTGGATATTGCCCGGCGTTGCGGCATGACTTACCAGGCCAAGGACCGCGAGAACGAAGGCCAGTTTAAAGAGGTTCCGACCTCGCGTTTCTGGCGTACTGTGCGCGACCTCAAGAAAGCCGGCGCCATCAGCGTGTTCGAGCAGTACGAGGAAAAGGACGCTGGAAAGCGTGCGCTGACGGCCATCAAGGCCTTCAGTGAAAAATTCCTGCGTCTGATTGCTGGCTGGACCGCCAAACGTGTTGAGAAAGCCCGGCAGCGGGCCTCGGTCCGTGTTGGTGGCTTCCTACGCGGTGCGATCGAGGCCGGCGTGGAAAACGTCAACCAGCGTAAGCACCTAGTCAAAGAGATTCAGTCGGCGAACGTTCATCGCGAGCTGTTCGGCGAGCCGAAGGCTAAGAATCTGCTGCCTGCTGGTGGCGATGTCCGCGAAGCTGTTGAGGCATCGCTCAAGCAGGAGTACGCCGAGCTTGAGGCCAGGGTGTTGGCCAGCATCACCGCCGCGCTCGGGCGCGCCCCGCGCACTATGGAACAGCTAAAGCTGCAGGCCCAGCACGGCTGGCTCAAATACGACGACTTTGTACGTCGACGAATCGGCGGCGGCCACTAGCCCGCCACGCTCCCCTCCCACTAAATCCACGTCCCCGACCGCCTCGGGCGCCCCTCTATGGGCGTGCGCAGGCGGTTTTTGCGTACTCCCCGCGTCATCCCCTGCCCGGGCGCCAAAACGGCCTCAAATCGACCGTAGCGCGCCATGCTCGACCCTATCCCCTCCTTGCTTACCCCCGATGCCAGGCGTCAGCGCCGCACGGAAGAAATTTAAGTCACACCCCCCGAATATTAAGTCCCTCCAAAGTTGCATTAAGTAGTGGTTGGTCTTTCCCGATGTACAACTCGAAAGGCTTGGCCTGCCTACGGCATGCCTAAAATGCCTCGGCTATGCCGAGAATTGTCTATTACCGCCTGGGCAAGCCCAGGCAGCGATGCCGGGCACACTTCGTGCCTACGGCACGGTGCCCGAGGGTCGAGGTACGGCACAGCGGCGCCGCGACCTTAAGGCGCCTTCCAGTTGCTTCGCGCCTTCAGTGCGCCGGCCTATCGGCCAGCAGGTCGCGCAAGCGCTCCCGGTGATCAGTGACGGGGGTGCCCTTGGGCCTTTTGTCGTGCCAGGCGCTCCGTGGAGCCTGCAGGGGCGTTTCGGCCGATCGGACAAGGTGTGTTGCGGGTCGGCGCGCGCGATCGCTCGCGGCAATCTGAAGGTGTGCGCCTGGCCATGCCGATATTGTAGGCGCTGTGCCCGGGAAAATGGTGTGCGGCGCGCTAGGTGTAAAGGTGCCTGCCCGGCCGGGGTGCGGGTACAGATTGCCTGGGTTTCCCCTGCAGGTAGTTCCGTGGCCGTGGCCCATCGAAAGCACCAATAAAATACCAAAAGAGTATTTTATAAGTATTGAAATAATACCCCTTTAGTGACAGGATTAGCGCCTGCTCACTTCCAGGACGGCCACGGCCGATAGCTTCCGCCATGAAAAAAAAGCCTGCAGCTCACACAAAGGCCGAATCCATCCGTGATGAAAACACGGTTGAAATGTTCCCGGAGCTTCTGGCCCAAGTGCCCCCGTCCAGGCCGGCTGCGCTGACTCCCGCCGAGCGTCAGAAACGCCGCCGCGAAAAGAAAAGACAGCTTAAGGATGCCCATGGGCTGCGCGAGGTTTCCTTGCTGCAGTCAGAACGCCAGGCTCTGGCCGAGGCTTTGCAGCTGTTGGACCTGGTCAGTGATACGGCTACCACCCCGGAGTCGCGCCATGCGTTGCGGCAGAAACTGATGCCTGGTGTGGCCTGGTCTTGCAGTGATGACGACGTGGTCGCCAAGTCCTGGCGAAATTGTGGCGAGCCATCGCCTGGTCGGCTGCATGAAGATGAGCTTCCGCTGGAATTTTCCTTGCAGTTGTCGCGCTTCGATTTGGGGCTGTTGTGGTGCGCCGTTGATGTTATGGAGACGGTGCGTAGCGATCTGAATCATCGCGACTCGCCCCTTGTGTGGAATTCACTGCAGCGAATTTTCAAGGATCTGCCAGGTTTTGGTATTGATTGGATGAATCAGCTGGGCTGCGATCGGGCGGTTCTGGTCAGAGATAAGGACCGCCTCGCTCAGGAAAAGCGGGGTTGGGTTGCGTATAAAAATGAACGGGTGATGACTGAGCAACTGAGCGCTGATCTGGTCACGGCTCGGGCAGAGGTAAGGCGCCTGCAGGAAGCCCTTCAGCAGATCGCCCAGGAGGTCAGCGGCGGTGCTGCAGGCGCTCCGGCACCGAGCAAGATCGAGGCGAAGTTGCGCGAGGAAATCTCCGGTTTGCGGGAGTGGAACGCCCTGGAGGTGGCTGAGCGGGCCAAGGCCTTTGACGCGGTGGCCGTGCTGCAGGCGCGCCTTAAGAAGGCCGGGCTGCCCAGCGATTACCGCCGGCAGCCGGGCGAATGAGCAAGCGACTAATAGGGTATTGAAAAGTCACTAATAAAATACCTAATGAGTATTTATAGAGTATTAAATTTTAGGGGTAGCTGATTTTTTCTTCTTGCGCAGTGTAAAGCATAGCTTTACACTTAGCTCATGATTAAGACCTTCCGACATAAAGGCCTAAAGGCCCTCTACCTGACCGGCAATGCCAAGGGCGTGCGGGCGGATCACGTGGCCCGGCTGCGCCGCGTACTGGCCGCCCTGGACCTGGCCAAGGTGCCAGACGACATGGATGAGCCGGGTATGCGGCTGCACCCGCTCAAGGGTGAATTGGCCGGCTTCTGGTCGGTCAGCGTGTCGGGCAACTGGCGGGTGATTTTCCGCTTCATTGGGGCCGACGTGGAGCTGGTCGATTATCTCGACTACCACTAACAGGAGAACGACAGATGACTATGCATAATCCTCCCCATCCAGGGGAGGGGCTGCGCGAGGACGTGCTGCCCGAAATCAAAATGACGGTGACCGCGCTGGCAAGGCACCTGGGGTATTCCAGGGTGCAGCTGTCCAACGTGTTGCACGGCAAGGCTGCCATCAGTGCCGACCTGGCCTGGCGCCTGGAGCTGGCGGGCTTGGGCCGGGCGCATATGTGGCTTGGGCGCCAGTCTGCCTACGACCTTTGGCAGGCCCAGCATAAAGACCTGCCGTCGATTGCTCGATTGTGTGCGGCCTAAGTGCTTATCAATGTTTATAGATGATTAGGGTCAACAAGTACCACGAACCCTAAAGGAATAGTTGATAAATGACTCGTGTTTTTTCAAAAAACTCAATAATTATCTCATCGGTTTTTATCGCTCTAACAGTATCGGTTACCGCGTTCGCAAAATACAATAGTTCAAGCACAGCTATTAGTTGCTGGGGGGACTCGATGACGTCCGGTACGGCAAAGGGTGTTTCAATACCCTATCCTCGGGCGCTGCAGAAATTAGCCTTAAAAAACCTAGATGTCAGGTCGGTAAAAAACTACGGTATTGAGGGGATGACCTCAACTCAAATAGCCTCAAAGTTTGGTGCAAAGCCGCCTTTGCTCACCCTCACTGAAGGCTTAATACCTGCGGAAGGGGATGCGAATATAAACTCTACAGAGTTCTCGAATCTGTCCAGTAAGTCAAACTATGGCAAGCTAAAGTACACCGGGACTTTGGCAGGGATTCAAGGAACGCTATCTGTTTCCTGGAACCCTACAGAGCCTGAAAAGGCGGGGGTGACAGCATTTAAGCGAGACAGCCCGGGGAAGGTCCTGCCGGTTGGAAATGCGATACCATTTATAATTGATCAGGAAAAATGGAAACGAAACGTAATAGTTATCTGGTCTGGCCGGAACGATATACTTAGTCAGTTTTCAAATGAGACGATTATTGCTAACATAGATTTTATGGTTAAATCTATTGGCGCCAATGAAAAATTTGTGGTGCTGGGGGTCACTGATGCCAGCTTTGAGCCTCCCGATAGTCAGGGGTATCAGCAAATTTTAAGTTTGAACAAAAATTTGTCTGATAAATATTCGGGTCATTGGATTGACATTCGAAATGTGCTGGTAAAATCTTACAATAGCTCATTAAGTTTGGATGTCGAAGCGTTCAATACTGGAAAAATTGCGCCGTCTTTGCTTATAGATGGTCTTCATTTGAATGACTCAGGCAACAAGATAGTATCCGAGGCGGTTTACGACTTTATTAAGGGGAAAAACTGGTGAACTTACAAAAAGAGCGGCAGCCATGAATGCCAAAGATACATGGCCGTGGGCCTTTGAGGTCCCGCCGCGTGATGACAGCGAGATCCAGTGTCCTGACGATGAGTGTGCGGCCTGGAGCGCGCTGGCAGACTGGGAGGAGGCTGACCTTGAGTGCGAAACCTGCGGCGAACATGACGCCATGCAATGCCCGGTCTGTGGTTGGCTGCATGACCATGTGCACAGCAGCTCGACGCCGCTCAAAGTTCGAGCGTCCTCAATCCGTGATCAGTCACGCGCCGAATCTGATTGAAAGGAGTCCCCGCCATGGCTCAATCCCATGTCACTACGCTGATGATCACCAATGCCGACGGGCGTAGCGCCGATGCGCAGCTGACCCACGAAGAGGCCTACGATCTGGCCCAGCTGCTCAAGCGCCTGAGCTGGTCGGAGCTGCGTGTCTGCGCTGCAAGCGACGACGAGGCCTTTCAGATGCGTGTGGCGGCCAACAAGCTGCAAGACACTCTCGCCCGTGCTGGTTACGCGCCGCGCTGAATAGGAAAGGATTCCCCGCAATGAGCCACCGCAAGCCGACCGCTTACCGCACGAATGCGTTGCTGGGCCCGTGGCCACACCCGGCGCCGCTGGTGCGCGAGCTGGGCCCGTGCTGGATGACCTGTGACCAGGTGCTGCCGTGGCAGGACACCGAGGCGCGGTTGCGTTACATGGTCTACAGCTCGGCCTACGGCGGCACGCTGCTGTTGTGCCAGTTCCGCCTGTTCGACGCGGCGCGCTGGTGGCATCCCGGCATGCAGGTCGGTGTCAGCGGGGTGACCCATTGG
>Ga0302152_10000023_pt1 | contig 60169 bp, 79 predicted proteins | sample I_Bog_N2_1_FD_192434 | JGI IMG/M metagenome (GOLD analysis project Ga0302152, IMG submission 192434) | Peat permafrost microbial communities from Stordalen Mire near Abisko, Sweden - I_Bog_N2_1 | ecosystem: Environmental > Terrestrial > Soil > Wetlands > Peat | place: Sweden: Abisko, Stordalen...
TGGGACCGTAACAAATTCCACCACCACCCCAACACTTGCATTAGCGCCAACAAGCTCCACTCCTGCAGCTTCTAGTTTTGCTTCTTGGGACGCCAACAAAAACCTATCAGCCAACAACCACATTAATGGCTACACCACTACCACGACAGCGGCAGGAACGACTACTCTAACAGTTGGTTCAACCCAACAACAATATTTCACCGGAACCACTACGCAAATCTTGGTATTGCCGGTCACCTCAACTTTAGTACTTGGCCAATCATTTACTGTCACAAACAACAGCACGGGAGTAGTAACCGTTGAGTCTAGTGGTGCAAATACCGTTCTCGCCCAAGCCGCAAATACTACCGTAGTCTATACCTGTATTTTAACATCAGGCACTACGGCTTCGAGTTGGAACGCAACATTAGTTGGTGCTAGTCTTACTGCTCCAATTAGAAGTCAAGTCACTCTCAATACAGCAGCAGGATTAGGATCTACGGCAGGCGTGGTAGCTCTCACTTTCACAAACAATACTGTCACTGGAACAGACTTGACTTATGCAGCAAGTACTACTGCCGGTGATACGATCACCGTAAACACTACGGGATTGTATGCGATCACATTCACTGTTCCAGACCAAACAGGGGGCTTCGATGGAATCACAAAAAACACTGCAAATACGGTGAACGTTGCATCTGCGACAATCAGTAATGTTTTGTCAGTCGTTACGGTAATAGGTCCTGCATCTGGTAACCACTGCGGTTACACAGGACTTCTCAACGCTGGAGATGTGATTCGATTTGTCGTTTCTGCTCATACGAATACCATTAATACCGGCGCTGACGCTGGTATTATAAACATGGCAAAAATTGGGGTTTAAGGACCACATGACAACTCCATTCACAGCGGATTTAGAAACTTTTTGGGGTGGGGAATTTAAGCTTATGATATATAGAAGGTAATATCAGTAGTTTTAAATAGTTGGGAATAAATATGTCAATTTTAATAGCATTTTTAGTAAGTAAATTTCAATCGTTGATCTTTAAAGCTCAACCAGCAATCTCTATAATCTCACCATTTGTATCGAAGATTATCTCTATAGCCCCCTTACCAGTTGGTATTCTGATTGGCTATATCTTTCATGCAGAGATTAAGATTGCATTCGAAGCGATTCACGCTTTAATAAAACTAATTTCATTAATTTAAGGAGAAAACATGAAGAACGTAAGCTGCAATGTATTAAGTGCATCAGATGCTACAAGTCAAAATGGAGCTCAGATTGATTCAAATCAACTCGCAGCTGCAAGCTTTCAAGCTTTATTTGGTGATAGTAGTGCTGCAGGGACTTTAAAGATTCAGATGTCGAATGATATTTTCTTAGAAAGTTATCAACCATCTAACTTTACAGTATCTAATTGGACAGATATACCTAGTGCTACGGCTACTGTGACTGCAGGAGCTTCTGCAGTTATAATGTTACCTGAGATTAGTTATCGATGGATGAGAGTAGTATTTACGAGTTCTGTTGCAGGATCTACTACAATTAATGTTCAGATGTTTGCACTCGCGATTTAGTGTGATTTATGGTGGCTGGAACCTTATTCCCAATATTCTGGATTGACGCCCCAGAAATACTCTATGCGAATGTTACTCCTATACCAGGTTCTGGATCTTCACCATTACAAGTGGTGGCGGATAGTGGAGTAAGAGTTGCATATGGAGTTCAATGGATTGATACGACAGGGGATTACATAGGTGTTTACACAGGGAGTGTTGGGAATGAAGTTTTAAGAACCATTATCGGCGGGGGGGCAGTATCCGCAGCTCCAGTAGTTATAGCCGCACATAGTAGAGTTTCGTTAAGGTCAATGACGGCATCCTCTATTACAAACGGGCAATTGATTATGACATTTTTAGGTCAGGGATTAAACTAATGGCGACTACGACCATCAAGGACGGCTTTAACGGCGGTTCTGATAATCAGCTTAAGGTTAACGCCGATGGATCTATTAATGTTAATACCTCAGGTGGAGGTGGTGGATCGAATGTTAATTTAATTAGTGTTGGTGGCGCTAGTATAAACTTAGGCCAAACAACTGAAGCAAATTCGTTGCCAGTAGTTATCGCAAGTGATCAATCTCCTATAACAGTTATATCTTCAGGTAGTTCGACTGTTTCCGGCACAGTTACATCGAATACGGCGGGATTGAATTCTTTCCAGACAAGTCAGTATATAATAGGCCTAACTGCGGTTCACTTAGCTCCTACTCCGCTAACTAATAGAAGTTCTATTAGTTTAGCGGTAGAAGCAGATCCAAATGTTGCCGTTTATATTGGTAATTCAAGCGCGGTAACAGTATCAAGTGGCTATCCTCTTTACAACGGAAGTACAATACAATTAGATTTAACGCCTACTGGAAATATTTGGGCTATTACAGCAACTGCTGGTCAAACCATAGCAGTACTGGAGATAGCGTAAATGGCAAGAATCAGTACCAGTTCAACTGGCGGTAATGTTAACATTCAGGATACGAACGGCAATCCACTTAACAGTGTTAATGGCGCCTTAAATGTTAATATTGAAGGTGTTAATCCTAATCAGCACTCAGTTTTGATATATAATGCTGAATCTGCCGTTGCAGTAGGAGTCACGACTACAGTAGCAACCTATACAGCACCTGCTTCCCCTACAGTTGCGTGTTTATTGTTAGTATCAGTAGGTGGTACAAATGTTGCACAGTGGACGATTACAAATAGTAGTAGTGGGATTTATGACCAAAACTATACATCAGCTGCGCAACTAAACGAAGTTTTTACGTTTGAAACAGGATCGTCTATAGTCCCTGGTCAAATAATAGGTGCAGGAAACACTATAACTGTGTCTGTAAAACAAGTCGGGACAAGTCCCGGAAATTTTAACGCTAGATTACAAATATTGGAGATAGGTTAATATGTTAGAACAAAAGAAATTAAAAGCGGAGCTTTTAAGAGTCCAAGCTGCTAAGGCAGAAATGGAATACATCATGGAACAGAGGATGGAAGAAATAAGACGGCTAGAAGAGGCCGTTAAGAAACAAGAACTTGCAGAATCTTCACTGCAGGAAAAACTAAATGCCTTAGTAGGAGGATAAACTAATGAGCGATTTTAACAGTTCCTTACCGGTCAGGACCGAAAACCCCGGTGACGTAGTCGTCAAACTATCAGACGCAACTACGCCAAGTCAACAACAGGCAGTTAACGCGGCCGGATCAGCCCAGATTGCCGGTCAAGGTATAGCTGGCACCCCCGCCGGCGGAGTGGTATCCGTTCAAGGTGTTAGTGGTGGAACGCCATTACCTATTAGTGGAAGTATAACCATTACTGATCCAGCTGAAGGGCCAACGGGAGCATTGCCACCAAGCGATGCTATATACATTGGAGCTTTAGCTTCTACGTCTGCTCCATCATTAACGACCGGATATATGTATTCTCCATCGTTAACTCTAGCCGGCGCGCTACGAGTAGATGGGTCAGCAGTGACTCAACCTATCAGTGCTGCAAGCTTACCGCTACCAACTGGCGCAGCTACTAATTCCGAATTGATTACGATTAATTCTACTTTAGGATCGCCATTCCAAGCTGGCGGAAGCATCGGAAATACTGCATTTGGTATTTCTGGTTCTTTGCCCGCTGGTAGTAATATTATCGGTGCAGTAACTCAATCAGGTGGACCTTGGACTGACAACTTGACTGAAGTTGGTGGTTCTGCCATCTCTTTGGGTCAAAAAACGATGGCAGCATCTTTGCCTGTTGTTATCGCTTCTGATCAATCGATTCTATTGACAAGTGATAAAGCTGATGGACCAGCAGCTCCTGGAGCAGCTTCCAGCTTCTCTCTATTATCTGGGGCTATTTATAACAGCTCGCCAATCAGTTTAACGAACGGTCAGCAAGCTTCATTGCAATCGGATTCAGCTGGACGTTTATTGGTTGATGGGTCACAAGTGACTCAGCCAGTCAGTGGAACAATTACAGCAAATCAAGGTGGCGCACCTTGGAGCCAGAATATCACTCAGATTTCTGGAGCTTCTCCCAGTGCTTCGAACAGTTTACCAGTTGAGATCTCATTAGGATCTTCATTTATAAGCTCTTCAAACCCACTGCCTGTTATTCTTGATCCAGCCGGTGCTGGAACTCCAGTCATGGATTTTAAAGATGCTAGTGCGATTGCTGCTGGATCTTCTGATAATCATGACTATACAGTTACAGCAGGAAAAACTCTGCACTTACAGCAGATTGAATCTTCTGCTGCTGGAAAAGCAAAGATGACTCTGGAAATTGAAACTGGCGTTGGAACAAGTATATTTACGTCTATGGCAGTTCAATTTAACTCTACTGCAACTCCTGATATGAGTTTGATTATTCAATCTCCTATGTTAGTAGCTGCTGGGGTTAGAGTCCGCGTTGTAATGTTGAATAGAGATAATCAAGCTGATGATCTATATAGTTCAATAATTGGATTTGAAATCTAATAGGTGATGTATGGCAGACATGAATTCTAGGTTACCAACACAAGATCAGGCAGATGGAACATCTGGGTCTGCCATACCTACCGAAGCTATATTGGTTGGAGGTTCAGACGGAACTAACCTCCAACCTATTTCTACTACATCAACTGGGGTAGTTAATACTAAAGATCAATCTGACGGACCTGTAACTCCTGGCACTGTATCAAGTTTTTCACAACTTATAGGTGGTCAATATAATAGCACACAATCTGCTCTTACAACTGGTCAACAAGCGGCTTTACAATCAGATGTTCGTGGAAATTTATTAATAGGTTCAGGTTCTGTTGCAATATCTGGTTCTATTGCAGGAAATGGTAATATATTACTAATCCCCAATGGTGGTATAACAAATATTAATTCTTATTCTGGGATACTAATAGAAATAAGTGGAACTTGGAGTTCAACTTTAACTCTTACAGGTTCAAATAGTGGTAGTTCATTTTTTACAATTGATGTAATAAATTTATCTAACCCAAATAATGGACCACAATCAACAATTACATCAAATGGATTATACTATGCACCGATCGGAGCTACAAATATAGCCTTAACTTCTTCATCATATGTTTCCGGTACAGTACTTTGTTATGCTCAATTACGATCAATTCCTCCAGCAATACTTAATGCACCATTTAAAACAGACGTGTCTACAACTGGAACTTTAGGCGCATTAAATGCCACTCTACAGTTACCTATAAATGACGTATCATCCGCATATGCATTAATCTCAGGAACATGGGCAGGTACTATTCAGTTTCAAGGTAGTGTTAATGGTAGTTCGTACGTTCCATTGGAAGCAGTCCAGGGGGGACCTACAAATGCTTATACTAATGCTGGGTTTACTACAAATGGTGGCGTAAGAATTGCACTCCCTGCTGGTTTTACAAACATCCAAGCTATAATGACAGCGTATACGTCCGGTACGGCTACTGTTGTTATAAATACTTCATCTGGAGTGTCAAATACTGAAGTGATTCAGCTTAATGCTGCTAATTTAAAAACCACAGCTTATATTGCTGACGGCTCCGGAAATGCCATCAATTCAATAAATTCGCAACTAGAAACTGCTGATATTATTAACACATCTATATCAAGCGGTAGTATCACTGTTGGTACTACAGCTGTTGCAGCTAGAGTGGGTGCCTCTAACCTAACAAGTAGAAAACAACTTATGATAGCTCCCGTTACCTATACAATTTATATAGGCGCTACTTCTGGGGTCACTACAGCTACCGGCATTCCAATATATCCAGGTCAAGTTGTGGCGTTTGCGTATGGCGCTAGTGTTACTCCGTATTTAATAGCTGCAACTTCTGGCACGGTAAACGTATTCGAAGGAGCTTAATATGGCACAAAATGGATACTTTTCTTCATACAGCCCCCCAACAACAGCTACTAACTACACGGTTACTAGTACTTCAGCTCAGACTTTAACTACAGGTGGGGTTATTATTGCAACAGTCACGCCGGTCGCCGGAACCTATCTAGTTGTAGCAAGCTGTAGTTTAACAGCTTCAAGTGCGGCAGGTAACGTTGCCACGGTTGGTATATTATACAATGGGACGTATCAGACTGGCAGCTTGCATACAGCCACGCCTCAAAGCACAAATACGAGTATTATTTATTCTAACGGCTTTCAAGCCATGACAATTGCAACAAATTGTATCTTGACTGTTAATGGTTCTGTAGCCGTTACCTTAGCAGGTTATACGAATACTGGCACCGTAACAGTTAACCCTTTAGTAATGAATTTAGTGAGGATAGCATAATGACTAACGATCAACTCATTGCAGCAATTACAACAGCTTTACAGACTCAAGATGTAAACGGCGAATACGCTAATGTTGTTTTGTTGATGCAGGCGTCTATAATAAATAGCTTAAGTAGTATGCCGCCTGATCAACTGGCTAATATTTGCACACTTTTAAACATCAACACGAGTGGTTCTTAAAATGAAAAAACTACATAAAATTATAGCGTTTATAAAAAGAACTTTTGTAACTGACTGCCCGGTGTGTCATAAACATTTCTATGGCACCAGTAAACATATGTGTCACGTTAAAGTCAGTAACAAACATTACAGGATAATCTGTGAAAAATGTGCGGAGGAACACAAGTTGTTGAAATAATATGGATAAGTTGGATAACATACAAGAAAAAATAACCAAGATAGAAGTAACCTTAGCTGAGCAGCACCAGACATTAAAAGAACACACAAGACGAAGTACAGCCAATGAAAAGGCAGTAGAATTACTTAAAGGACAAACAGACGACGTTAAGAAGATGGTATACACCATGCATGGTGGCGTTAAGGCCCTATTTGCAATCTTAACAATCATAGAAATTATTTCTAAGTTTTGGCATTAATATGATACATAGAGTGCTGCGACATATACACGACGTAATAAAAGGAAAGACCGATGTAAGTACTCTGCGGTCAACTCATTGGCATACGGTTAGAAAGCATCACCTAGAGCAACATCCTATTTGTGAGATTTGCGGCGGTAAAGATAAGTTACAGGTTCATCATAAGAAGCCGTTTCATATGCATCCAGAATTAGAATTAGACTTATCAAATTTGATAACTTTATGTGAGCACCCTGGAAAAGATTGTCACTTAATATTCGGACACCTACAGTCGTTTAAAAGCTATAACCCCAGTGTTGAAGAGGATGCTAAGATATGGAACGAAAAGTTAAAGAATCGCCCATTGAACCAAAGTTCTTAGACATGATCTGTCAGGAATGCCACGTAGCTTTAAAGTACCCGCATGGGGAGTTAAATCAGTGGTGTAAATGCTGTTTTTGCGGGTACACTGAGATTAATCCGACACAAGAAAAAGCAGGAATTATTAACCTACAGGAGTTAGAAATAACGAACGTTCTTGTTCGCGGCGACGCATAAGGCCAGGAACTTCTCGGCCAGAAGCTTTATCCCATAGTAGGAATCGTTCAGCAGCTATATCAAAGTTACCTAAATTAACTTGCTTTAATAAACCTGAAGTATTGAAGTTACGTAAGCCAATATTATAAGCTAGAGATACTAATGCGGAGAACTGATTTTCATTAACATCTACTTCTAGTCGGTCAGATACGCCGTCTTCGACTCGACCTAAATCTTGTCTTAGCTGATTGTCAGCTTGCTCTTGAGTCCATATTAGGTCTGGGTTAACTTCTGACCCGGTATGTCCCCAGCCAATAGTCCATATACCGACTATATCGCGGTAAGATTTTAATTTGCAGCTTTCGCACTCTTTTATTAAAGCTAAACCTTTTTCATTAATTTTCATAATCCCCCCTTAAAAATTGCCTTCCATGGCATAAATATACGATAGTTATTATATTAAATCATCATAATTTAGTGCATTATTAAATGCTTTGCATAGTGAGTTATCTATGTGTGTTTTACATACATCCTCAATTTTTTTGAGGATTTGTTCTTTATCTTCAGAGGCGGAAGATGGGGCTGCGGCAACACCGTCGTCAGCTTTCGGCGCAATTGGGTTTAGACTATCCAGTTCTTTAAACAGAAAGTTATAAACATACTCATGTGGAACTGCCAATGTATAGCCCAAATCACCGCTGCCGGCAAATACGACCGCGCTAATCTGATTTTCTTCACCATAGATTCCGGAACCTGAGGAGCCTGGTTGAATGGTTGTAGAGACGACGATCGATTCAAAATCACCGATGATGGGTAGTTTTCCTATAAAAGCGCAGATAAAACCAGTAGATGGATTTGCCTTGTCAGCGTCGGTACAGTCTCTTAAACCCATAACAATCTGAACTTGAAGTTTATCAGAGAAGTATCCTCGTGTAATAATTACGGGTAATAAATGAGGGTGTCCGGATGTCGTAGCATGATCAAATCGTACGGGAGCTGTTCGCGATACGGACGCAGATGGGCCTGCATGAGCTGATACAAATATCGCACATAAATCATGTCTATTTGAAGTTTTATAGGCGGTAACTGCGAGTTTTCGTCCATCTAGTGTATGAACTAAGCCTCCACGCGAGACAACTCCACAAACATGTTTATTAGTTAGAATCATGGAAAGAGTTTCAGTTGACGTTACAACTGTTCCACTTCCTCCGGAATTCTCAGCCCGATTAGTGATTTTAACGGTAGCTGTTGGTACAAACTCAGACGGACGAGTGCATCCACCTGCTCCTAATAATAGTAATCCGATTAATATTTTTTTCATATATCTCCTTTTTCCATTACAACAGAAACAATACGATTATTCAAGCTTTAATTCATCGGGAATAAGATTATATTCATCTAGTAGAATCTTACACTGTTCCTTAAAATGTGCCTTAGTGAATTTATGGCTATTATCGTCAAAGATTATTACCTTACAGGTATCTTTACCATTAGATCGACGTAGACCTCTGCCAATTTGTTGAATTATAGAATTTTTTGAGCGTCCTAGGCCTGTGATAATGATGAACTCAGCTGGTTTAGTGTTAACCCCTTCGCCGACAATACCAGTTGTTCCCACTAAGGTCTTTATCTTTCCTTTTGAAAAGGCCTCAAGTAATATAATTGAATCCTCAGATTCGCCGTTCGCGAAATGCGAACCACATAATTCACTAAGGATCTTGCCATGCACTATTTCCTTGACTAATACAAGAGTAGGGACACCACTATGGTCCAGAGCACGCACCAATCTAGCAATAAGATTATTACGCACGTCGTTTTCAACCACGAGAGTTTTGTAGACTTGCCGCCATGTATGAGCGTTAGTCTTGGTTTTTGGTATCGTAACATAAAATGCCTCCAGGGGGGTTATATACCCGTTTTCTACCGCTTTGTGGAAATCCACTCGGTATATTATTCTCCCCGCGATGCTTTCAAACAATATATCTTCTTCTGAACGACTGCGAAAAGGCGTAGCGGTAAAAAATAGTCTATAGTATATACCATTCCAGTACTTACTATTTAATGTCCTATAAGTCTTTGCAGCGACGTGGTGGGCCTCGTCGATGATTAAACAGTCGTATTTCTTAGTCTTTTTAAGCTCCGGAGAATCAATATTTTCAATTGTTATATTTTTAAGAGACCCAAAACAAGCTGTAAAATCTTCAGTAAGTTGATTCTTAAGGGTTAGGTTTGGTACTACTATAAGGGTTTTAACTTGTAGAGCATTAACTAAGTACATCATGGTTAAGCTTTTACCGAACCCGGTGACTGCTGAAATTGTCCCACGATGATGTTGCAAGGCGGCATCAACTATCTCTAACTGTTCAATATATGGGGGATGTGGGAAAGTAGGGTTAAACATCCCTGGCTTGGGCGTTGGTTTAACCCTCATATCTAACAACGAGAATGGTGCCTTTAAGGTGGATTTAACCGTCTCTAGTAGCCCAGTAGGGAACATGCCTGACTTTGCCAGTAATGACACCCTATTGCCCGCCTTAACGCCAAAGGGTGTAAATACTGGGGGTAGGGAATAGGAGAGGACCTCTTTTAAAGAGTTATGTTCGGCTATAGAGAGCCCCTCCACCTTAGAGATACTGTTGTGTATGATTATATCAATCAATTTCATCTCTTTTCCAGAATAGGTAATGGCCGCAGGTTGGGCACTTATCATGTTTCTTACTTACGTTTTTCTCGACACCATTGCGGGACATAGTCTTAGACTTCCGTGCAGCCATGTCCAAATGTAAACATATCTCACTATCGCAGATAGCTTGAAACGTGTAAGTCTTAATCTTTTCATCTTCATCAAATAGATCAAAATAGTTCATACATCCCTCCTACGGGATTATTAATTAATAGTAGTATAAACACTAACAATGCTATTACACTAATAAATACTACTATTTTTTTGTTAGACATACTAAAACTCCTTAGTTATTACTTTACGGAACTTCCAACAAGTTGTCAACTTTTGTCTATTACGTAAGTCTAGCGAAAGTCTTTATTATCGTAATTTGATTTTCCGAGATTGCAGTCTCTGCATAAGACTTGAAGGTTCTCAAATACTAAGGCTAAATCATATCTTATGCTGATGGGTTCAATATGATCTACGTGCATCTCACCCTTAGTTCTACCACAGCACATACAGGTTCTACCGTATGTTGCAAACACTTTGTATCGTAGTTCTAGCCATTCCTGTGACCTATAGAAGTCCTTTCTATGGTTTTGTCGAGCATGCTTATGCTCCTTTCGTTTCTTAGATGCAAATTTTCTCGATGTGTCCCTCGGTGAAAGCTGTATCTGAGGACTCACCGCTCGTGGACCTACGGCTACATAACACTTCTCAGAACAACATCCCTGATCTTGGTGTACTAATCCCTTAACCCATGAGTAGAATTCTCTACAAGCTCTACACTCTCTCATCTTCTTTCGCATACACTTGTCTCCTGTTGCATCTATTAGAATTCTAGGTTTCAGCAACATACACCTAGATAACTACCGGATATTAGTAGAGATGTCTTTATTGATAGCGTTTACTACAGCTTTTGAGTGTGTAGCTACTCATCCCTTACGGGCCATGCAATTGGTTGCTATCGCAATTTATCTCTAGTTTACACAGAATCTTTAGTGGCTTGGCTCTTACAAGTACAGAGTGATCTCCAGCATCTCACTTAAATTCAATGTTTTGGTAAGCCTTATTAGGTACTTACGCTTTGCCTTTCTTTATAGTTCGTAAGGCTACGCATCAACTTATCTGTATTATAGGCATATTGTGTGCCAAAAGTAAAGCATTCTTTACTAATATTAATTATAATAAAGTATATTTAACTTTACAAAGTGGTGCTTTTCAGATATTCTCTAATTGTTAGTCCAACTATATCCCTCCTCTCGGAAGGCCTACAACGTATCAATCGATACATCACAAGTTGTAGGCCTTCCTTCTCTTTAGTATTGACTATTATAGGTAAATTATGTAATATAATACTATGAGTACCGAGAAATTAAATCAATTAGACGAAATAGCGCAGATAATCGCGATAGAAAACTTTAAGATAATGCAGGCACTCCCTACAGATGGAACTATAGATCCGATAATCCCAATGGTTACAAGGACTTTCAGATTTTATCTACAACTAGTGATCCTACATGTTTTAAATAGTAAATATAAAGAAGGGATGACCAAGGAGGAGGCTTATGAAGCCGTTCAACAGAATTTCCTGGTATTTAAATCTCTTCTGCAAGATAACATAGCAGAAGGATTCGATGCCGCCTTTAAAACGTATGCAGGTCAAACTCTAGACTATTACTGCATAATTAGTCCATTCCCTAAACCTGTAAATAAGGAAATGATATGATCTACCTAATATTGTTGGTTTTTATTGTATTTCCGGTGTTAACTACAATTATTATAGGCCTTCTAGCTTCAAACGCAGCAGGGAATGAATAATATGAGACTAAATAAAGAAACTCAATACGCGTTGCTGTTAGGCATGTATTTAGCTCGATCCGGAAGATCCACGATTGGGACAGTAGTAGCTAATCTCAACCTTTCTACGAGTTTTTTACATAAAGTAGCAAATAACCTACGACGCCGCGGTATTCTAGAGAGTACTCGGGGACCCGGGGGAGGTTTTGAGCTTGCTAAAGATGTCCGGATTATTGATATTTTCAATAGTATGGATGGTAATGGCTTTATGTCTCAAAGGGAAAGACTTCTTTTCGCAGCTGGTGTACCTGAAGAACGCATGTTAGAATTAATAATATCTAACATGAGTTTAGCTATCTGGCCTGTACTGAATAAGACCCTGAAGCAGTTTGTGTCAGAATTAACACAGACAGAATTGAAACAATTAAATACGTTAACCGCAGAATCCTTGGAGCAATAATATGCAATTTCCCTTTCTTAATAACCCGGATACCGGTAAACCCGATGAGATGGTCACAGTAACTTTAATAGTTACTTTAGCCGCCGTTTTTAGATTCTTAGTAGACGGAATGACTCTTAATATATTAGGACATGTATTAACTTTCACAAAATTAGATTCTAGCGTATATATCGCATTATTAGGACCTGTTTTAGGTTCTCATGCATTTATAAAAGGTAAAGGAGTCGACAATGCAGTTAACAACAAGAAATAAAATAATACTCGTAGTAATATACACTGGATTAGCCGTTGCAGCTGGTCGATATATGACTCCTGAGAAAGTAAAGGTTGAAACAAAGATTGTGGAAGTTGAGAAAAAGACTGATGATAAAGATATGGCGAAAGAAGACGTTAAGCATAAACATGTTGTAGTAACACAAGATACTAAACCTTCCGGAGAGACTATTGTTACTACAGATACAACCTATGATGACACCGAGGCAGAGAGTTCTCAGGAGATTAAAACAGACACCTCTTCGAAGGAAGAAGCGGTAGTAAAAGAGACGGTTTATAACAACGGACGAGTGACTTTATCAGCTCTTGGAGGCCTTAACCTTTCTACTTTGAAGCCTGTTTACGGTGCATCTGTGGTTAAACCAATTATAGGACCTGTGGCAGTCGGTATTTGGGGTTTATCTGATGGTTCATGTGGGGTATCCGTGGGGTTACAGTTCTAATTGACTTGTTTATGTAACTCTAGTATGCTCGTTATATGAACTACCTTGTTATCCTTACCTCATTACTAATCCACAGCGTATGTTGTGCTCAACAGTTACGTGTAGCTATAATTGACAGCGGTTTAGATATTAACGATGGCCGGTTTAAGGACCACCTGTGTAAATCAGGACATACGAATCTAGTAAGCCACGAAACCCTCAATGATGTAAATGGTCACGGAACCTGTGTAACAAGCCTCGTACAGGAATATGCAAAAGGCTCTGATTATTGCTTATTAATATACAAATTTTATGGCAAGACGAGCAGTTACAGTGAGACGGTTAAACGAGAAGTTACAGCGATCCAACTTGCTATAAATAATCATGCCAATATTATTAATTTATCAGCTGGAGGCGCTACATACAGCCGTCAGGAACATATTCTAATACAAAAGAATCCTAACATTACATTTGTTGTCGCTTCCGGCAATGATGGATTAGATCTAGACGCTGGCAACAATAGGTTCTATCCTGCCTCTCTTAATGAATCTAACATAATCGCCGTAGGAGCCAATAGGGCAACAGAAGAAATAGCTAAATTCTCTAACTATGGATCGACCGTTAAGAACTATGAAGTCGGCGACCGAGTAAGCTGTGCAGCAATTGGAAAAGGTAATAGATATTTATCTGGAACTTCGTTATCTGCCGCCATTTTTTCCGGTAAATTAATAAATAAGCGAGGAGTTAAATAACATGAAATACTTAATTATTATGGGGTTTGTGATTTTTTCCGGGTGTTCGACTGATACTCTAAGAGGTAGAAGTTGTACTGATATATGTCTTAGTGGTTCAAAACTTGAACAAAAACATGAATGTGGTTGCGAAAGAGGTGTAAGATGGTTATGAGAATAATATGGGATGTAGTGCTGATTGTCGTAATATCAAGTCTAGCATGGTTAGCGGGTTTTAATTTTGGATGGAATAGAAGCGAATGGGTTACCTTAACGTTCAATCCTTCTTGCACTGGCGTGTATAAAAGTGTAAGATAAAGACAAGGAGTAAATATGTTGACTGATAAATTACTAACTAAAATTGAAAAGATCTTAGGTAAAGAAACTATGGCAGAATTAGAAGCTTTAGATTCCAACATGCTTAAAGATCATATTGTTGCGGCCGAGCATTCAATTATGGAAGCTCAACGAGAGTTGGAAGCTAACTCTAAGTATCAAGAGCTTAAGGAAAGCCTTAAAGCATTGTCTGAAGGCTTTAAAGAAGTGAAAAAACGACAAAACGCGATGATCCGGTACAATCTTTCACTACTTGAAGATAAAGGTGAAAAATGATTACTAAAGAAAAGATGATGAGTTTGATCAAGTATAAAGATGGCCTAGAAGATAAGCTAAAAGGTGAAGTACCCCCAAAGCATAAAAACCATCCTAATAGCTATCATGAGTTCTTAAAACAGGAAATTAAGATGGTATCAGTTAAGATTGAAGCAGCAAAGCTCGAAGGAACTAAATAATGAAACGATTAAAAAAGCATGTCGCCCGTAAGCTAATAGTATTAGGGAAAAGAAAATTGTTAAAACCTAAAGATGAAGCAATTTTACGTGAATTCTTGGATAAGGTAAACAAATGAGAGACTTAAAGACATTTATTGAGAAATATGCGGCATTACTTCCTGTCGGAACCTCTATTAGTTTCACGGACGCCGAACGCAGGGCTAGCGAGTTTTTAACTGCACAAGCTACGATTACGGATTTCCGTCACTTATTAACTACTGAGAGAATTAAATGTCTTACAGTCCAAACAGCTGTCTTTGCTCAACAAATGTCTAAAGGAGCAGGAAAAACTGTAACTCAAGATAAGCTAAATGCTGAAGCTTCGGATGAATATATCCATGCTAGAGAAGATTTAGAAAATATAGAGAACGATTTAGCATATTTGAGGGCTTATTACGATATATTCAACAATGCTCATATTTTCTATAGAAACATGGCGAAAGGTGAAAATGTCTAAATTTAACATGAATGAACTAGCTAATGAAGTTCGTAAAAACTTTAAAGATAATCCTAAGTTAGCTAAGCGCATCGGGGTCGGATCTAATCTCTCAAAGCTAGAGGATAAAGATTATATCATCCTCCCGGAGTGGTGGGAAAAATGTACAGGAGTTAAGGGCCTACCATTCGGAAAATTAGTAATGATCGCCGGGGATTCTGACTCAGGTAAGACATCTATGGCAATTGAAGCCATGAAAGCTGCTCAAGCGCAAGATGTGGGGATTATATATGTGGAGACAGAAAACAAAACGACTGAAGCCGACTTACGTAGTTGGGGCGTTGATCCAGACGGACTCTTACTCGTCCAATCCTCAATCGCTGAAGAGGCTTTTGAACTTATGTTCGCAGCATGGGATGGATTCAAGAAAAGCTATCCGGCTAATAAGTTATTGGTTGTCTTTGACTCGATCGGAAACGTCGTCTCTCAAAGAGATAGCGAAATCGATCTCATGGAGCAAAACTCCCAGCCTGGCGGAAAGGGTAAAATCAACCGCCTTGCATTGGCTAAGATGGTTTCGAAACGCGATGAAGACCAAGCAGCTATTTTAATTATCAATTATACTTATGATAATCTAGGCAGCCCTGGTAAAACTAATGCCGGGGGTAAATCAGTAAACTTTTTTAGTTCACTAACCTTCCAAACTTCACGAAAAGGATGGCTAGAAAAAACTGTTAAAGGTGAAAAAATCAGATATGGTGCTTTAGTTAGGTGGGTTAATTTTAAAAATCATTTAGACAGATCCGGCAATAAAAAGAAAGAATTTGATTTAAAGATTACTTCTGAAGGAATAAGTGTTTCGGGAGGATCGGATGAATGAAAATGACATTTTACGCTGTTGTACAGAAAATCGTAAATCTAGTTTCTTATAAAGATGTAGTAGGAGAAGAATAACATGAAAGCTACTTTAAGTTTTAAACTACCCGAAGAGAATGAAGAGTTTCAATTGGCTCAAAATGGTATGCATTATAGTAATGTTATTGATGAATTAGATAACTTTTTACGTTCTAAGTTAAAGTACGAAACATTATCCGAGATTGAATCAGAAGTCTATAAAGCTGTAAGAGATAAACTCTGGGAGCTGAAAGGTAATGAGTAAACCGTTTGCGGTCCTAATTTCGGACATTCACTTTAATGTTAATGCGTTACTTTGGGCATCTTCGTCGTTAAGACAAGCATTAAATCGCGCAACAAATCTTGGCACTCCTCTAATTATAGCCGGTGATCTTAACGATACTAAAGCTATAATTAGAGGTGAAGTGGCAAATGTCATAATAGAAATCCTTAGTCGAGCTAGCATAAAAGTTTTTATATTAGTCGGCAACCACGACTTACTTAGCGAGAAGACTAAAGAAAGTGGACTCGATTACCTAAAACCTTATGCTACAGTTATAAATAAGGTAACAAAACTTACGGATAATGTTACGCTATTACCATATTATAACGATTCTGCGGAGATTAGTAACATCTTGTCCGCAGAACCTGCAGGGAATACAGTCATAATGCATCAAGGTTTTAGGGGTGCCATGATGGGCGACTACATACAAGACAAAACCTCTGTAGACCCAAAGTTAGCTTCACATCTACGTGTGTTTTCAGGACATTATCATAGACACCAGACAATAGGAACCATAACTTACATTGGTAGCCCTTACACCATAACCTTCGGCGAAGCTAACGACGGCCCCAAGGGTTTTTTAGTATTAAACGAGGACGGCACGTATGAGCAGATTCCAACTAACCTTCGAAAGCATGTAATTATTGAAGGTGCTGGGGATGATGAAGGATTTTCCGTAGATTGGGATAAAGTCCATTCTATTGGAGACAGTGACCTAATATGGGTTAAATTAAGAGGTTCTCAGTCGAATCTCGCTAAGATCGATAAGATACAATTGGGAAATTTATTATTTAACCATTCTAACTATAAATTAGACTTAATACCGACGGATTCTACCGTTAATGACGCTACTCCTATCGATAAGACTAACGAAGAGATATTCGATAGTATTATAGATAGCCTCTCCGACTCCAAAGAGCACAAAGACTATTTAAAGACATTATATCGGAGTATTATATGCAACTCTTAAGCATTGATTTATCAAATTTTGGTAGTTATGAAAAATTAGAGTTTGATTTCAGAGACTTAGGTTTATCACTGGTCTCAGGACCAACAGGAAGTGGTAAAAGCACACTTCAAGACGGTCCATACTGGGTTATGTTTGGCGAAACCGCTAAAGGCGGTAATGTTGATGAAGTGAGATCTTGGTTCACATCTGACCCCACTGTTGGTATTTTATCGCTGGAAGTAGATGGCAAAATCTTAACAATTACGCGCATTAGAGGTACCCATTCTCAGAATGACCTTTATTGGAGTGAAGCTGGTACCGTTTATAGAGGCAAGGATATATCAGAAACTCAAAAGCTCCTGGAGACTAGGCTTAGAGTGCAAGCCGAGAGTTTTGCTGCTGCTACCTACTTTAATGAGTTTAGCCCAGCAGGTTCATTTTTCCTAAATAAAGCTAAAGAACGAAGAAGTCTATTTGATAAGCTTGTAGACTTAAACTTTCCAGCCACTATTAAAAGGAGGGCTACAGATGAAATCAAAGAAGTTAAAAAGAACCTCGAACGTGCGCAAGCCCGCGACAATAAAATTCTTGGAAGATTGGAACAGTTACGATCAACACTGGAGGAACATATCCGTCATCGTGATAGATGGGACAACGTACAAAAGCGAACCTTGGCAGAACTCAAAGCTAAGGCGGAAGGTTACGAAAACTACAAAACGCAAGAGATTGCTGAATTAAAAGTTAAAGAGTTACAGTTTGAAGAAAACCGTAAGTACAACATAAAACTTATAGAAAGCCGAATGTTTGACAGAAAAGCAGCATTATTAAACGATCGAACGTGCCCGCACTGCGGTGTTTTTAATGAAAATCATTCCCAGTCGCTAACGGAACTAAACACGGATCAAGAATTTCTGGTCGAAGCAGAGAAGAATAAATCTAATCCGTTTACTACGGAGCTTAAACAGTTGCACTATGCAACTAATCCGCATGAAGAAGCATTTGTTAAACAAGAAATGGCTACAAATCCACATGTGTACGCTGCTGCAGAAATGTATAATGAATTACAGCACTTAGAGAAGCAATTAAGAGATATCGGTACGCAAGCTCAATTGTTAAAAGAAACCTTATCGGCTTTAGGTCAGATTAGTGATTTAACTGCGGATTTACGGTCAATATTATTACATAGATCAGTTAAAGCTATTGAAAAGCAAACTAATACGTATCTAGAACAATACTTTGAGTCGGCTATTAGGGTACTTTTTGACACCAAAAATGATGACTCTTTAGATGTGACTGTCACTAAAGATGGTTACGAAGCTACATACAAACAACTCTCCAAAGGACAACGCGGACTCTTAAAGTTATGTTTCGCGGTGTCAGTTATGACAGCCGCTGCCAATAAAGTCGGAATACATTTTAACCTATTAATGCTAGATGAGGCGTTAGACGGTCTCGATAGTGATCTAAAAGTCAAAGCTTTTAATCTTTTGTCTGAATTAGAGAAAGATCATGCTAGCATATTAGTGATTGATCACGCACAAGAACTTAAGTCTTTATTTAACCGACGGTTTGACGTATTCTTAGAGCAGGATAGAAGTTTTATTAGGGAGGTTTAAAATGCTTCGAGAATTTACACGAATAATAATAATAATAGGATATATAATAGCTTATATTGTTATTTTTATGATTTTAATTGGTTTGGGGTTACGATGAATGAACGTATAACTAGCCGAGAACGAGGTTTGATTAAGGGCGCTCTTCGAAGAGTCTTTTCCCGATCCGATCTAAGACGCGATGTGATAGCGACGAGCATTATAAAACATACTGATCCACGGAGGCCTAGGGTAAAAGCTTGGGGATTATGCGCAGTGTGTAGAAAACACACCCCTAAGAGCTACCTCGTAGTCGATCATATTTTACCGTTAATTCCTGTGGACCAATCCTTTGAAGAAATGTCTATGGATACATTTTTAGATAGATTATGGTGTGATCCATCAAATTTACAAGCAATTTGCGAAATTTGTCACTTTACAAAAACCTCACAAGAGGGTAAACTCAGAAGAGAATTTAAGAAATCCCTTAAGGAGACTAAACATGTCCGAAATCAAATTAATAAGAGGCCAAGTACGCCAAATCGTAAAAGAAGAACTACCAAACATTCTAAAAGAACAGTTATTTGAAGAATTGAAGAAACACGTAGATTCTCGCATGAATGAAGTCCAAAAGTTTGTTAAAGAAACTATGGATCTTATGAATACTAGGCAGAAAGAGGTATTGAAGTACCTCGTTGAAAGTTATGTAGGAAATCCTAACGATAAAGCTGAAGATGGTCTAGGTTCTACTGTGGAGACGGAGCAAGCTAAGAAAGATTCAATCGTTACAAGCTTCGAAGAATAAGAGGAAATAATGAAGAAAGCCAAAAACCTTCTCGTAATATCTGATCTTCATGCTCCCTATTACCATCCGGATACTATTGCATTTTTGACAGCTTTAAAGAAAAAGCATAAGTTTGATACCGTCATATGCATAGGTGACGAGGTGGATAACCATGCTATTAGTTTTCATGATTCAGATCCTTCGTTACCGAATGCTAGTAAAGAGTTGGAATTAGCTATTAAGGCATTACGCCCTCTTTATAAGCTGTTTCCGCAAGTCACCGTCGTTGAATCCAATCATGGCAGCCTTGTGATGCGAAAGGCTTTGGCTAGCGGTCTACCCCCAGAAGTATTTAAGTCCTATAATGATATTCTTCAGGCCCCTAAAGGTTGGAAGTGGGTATTTGATACGAGAGTTCTAACCTCATTAGGCCCCGTATATTTCTGCCACGGTAAGACCGGTTCTCCCGGCAAATTAGCTGCGTCGTATGGTTGTAGTACCGTTCAGGGGCATTTTCATGAAAAAGCCCAAATTAACTATATCTCTACCCCCGAACGTTTGATGTTCGATGCACATACTGGGTGCCTAGCTGATGATTATAGTCTTGCATTAGGATATAATAAAATTAATCCACGAAGACCAATAGTTAGCGTACTCATAGTTTTAGATGGTATACCACAAATCGTACCTATGCGGCTCCGCCCCGGAGGACGCTGGATAGGAAAATTATAAGTGTTATCCAGCACTTATAAAATAGTTGACGAATATCTCGTTTCAAGGTATTCTTTAACTATGAGATACGTAATATTAATAGTCCTAATAAATGTGTTAGCGTTAATGAGTAATGTTAAAAATGTAGAATGTGATACCTCAACCGTACCTTACTACATATATAATGCGGCTACTAAGTTTAAAATTGATGTAGCTCTACTATATGCATTTTGCCGAGTTGAATCGAATTGCCGCGCCAAGGCGATTAATCACGATGATGGTACAGCAGCTCAAAAAGCCGCCGGTATTGTAGATAAATCATATGGCCTGTTTCAATTAAAGTTATCTACTGTTAAAGGATTAGGTTTTCAACAACTTGAACATATTAAAATTGTTAAGAAAACTAAAAATAAAACAGTAACGATCAGAAAAACCATAGATCATACCAAAGACTTACTAAATCCTGAAGTTAGCACTTGGTATGCTGCAAAGCTTATAAGTCAGTTATATAAGAGATATGGCGATACTCCTAAAGTTATATCAGCTTATAATGCGGGTCGTTATACTACCGCTAATGACGACTATGTCATGAAGGTATTGAAGGCTTATACACGTTATAAGATTGATAAAAGGTTTTAATATGACACATATAAAGAAACTTCTACGGCTCTCCAAAGCGTTAGGTATTAAAGTTGCTTTTATCCATTACCCCGGTAATGGCGCGTGGCATCCGGCGGTTAATAAAATATCTGTAGATCGGGATTTAGAGGGTACAGAGCTTGTATCAACGATTTTACATGAATTAGGACACGTTGTTGATGATTTAGCCAATCGTTCAGATACAGAATGGCGTAAATTAGATAAGGCTTATAGTAAAGTGTACAAGAATAAAGCTTCCACGAAACAACTCCGATTAGTGCTAAAGCACGAGCGTCGAGCGTGGACTTTCGGTCGGGAGATAGCCCGCCTGTTAAAGATTAAACTCGGTAAATGGTATGATCGAGACGAGAAAGATTCTATTGCCGATTACAAGTCTTAGTGGTATATTGAATTTATGAGTACACCAAACTATGTAACGAAGGAAGATTTTCGATTCATGAGCGACTCGTTGTGGAATGAAAAAGTGTTAGAATCTGGGACATTTGTAAGACCGATCGAGTTAGCATATGTACCAAAGCACATCCGAGATAACCCAATGAATCGATGGTTTGATGCGGAGAAGGAAGTGTACGTATATTGCTCATTTGGTATAATTGCTATACCGAAGAACATAGTGAGGAAGTTATAATATGGAACAAGGAACGAAGCACGACGGTGAAAAGCCAAGACTAGACTTAATTAGTCCGATTGCGTTAGAGGAAGTGGCGAAAGTATTAGCTTTTGGTGCCAAAAAATACCAAGCTTGGAACTGGGCTAAAGGTATAAATTATACGCGTGTTATAGCTGCTATTCTTCGGCATACGTATCTATATCTTAGAGGAGAAACATTAGATTCCGAAACAGGAATTAGCCATATGGCTGCGGTTATGTGCAATGCGATGTTTTTATTACACTTTGAGAAACTAAAGCCGGAGTTTGATGACCGCCCGAAGGATGTTTATGAAATTAGCAACATGTCATCCAAATAAAAAAGAGCGCAGATTTAACAAGTTTAATATGGATAGTGGAGTATTTAGGTCTTGATCTTCGAACATTACATATGGTAATGTTGAATCAACAGTCGAAAGACTATAAAACAAAGGAGTAAAGTATGGCACTAAAAGAAGCAAATAAAGGTGGAATTATTTCCACATCATTTAAATTCACCAAAGCCGGTGATACATTGAAAGGGTATTATCAAGGACAGGTCCAAAAGACCATCAATGGTAGCCCAGTCATTGAACACACCTATAAGACAGAATCCGGATTAATGAGTGTATTAGGACAATCAAACATTCTTCAACAGATTAAAAATAACAACATTAAGCCTGGCATGTATGTTGAAATTGAGTTTTCCGGCGAAATGCAGAAACTTAGGAGTGGTAAAACCATGAAAGTTTATGACATCGCTTACGACGATGAAAACGTTGATTCTGATGCGCAAGCACCGGTTCCAGAGCAAGACGAGGAAGAGGACGAACTCGAAGAAGCCGCTCTTCCTCCAGTTCGTACGCCTGCGGTTGCCGCCTTAACACCACCACCCGCAACGCAAGCACGTATTCAAGCATTGATCAGGCAAGCTAAAAAAGCCTAAGTCTTCGTACTAGGTGGGGGACGTAGGAAGCAACTTACGTCCCTCGTTTTAACAGAGAGATCGAGAGGAGGAGTTCGTGGTCATCTATAGGCTTATAGCACCGGAATGGTTAACAATTGAATCACCTTCGATTCCTAAAGTTTTAGAGGGTGAGTTTACCGACACAGAAATCAAGAAGTTTAATGAACAAGGATATAACGTATATTACCTCCCCAATTACCCCTCTTTGTATACCGGCGGCACCGTTGATGGTTCCCAAGTAGACACATTTGAATATGTCTTCGTTGACATGGACCTTAAAGAAGGAAAGTATAAATCTAAAGATGAGTTCGTCGAATTCGTATGTACATTCCCTCTCCAACCCACAAAGATCATAGACTCTGGCAATGGTATACATGTATATTGGAGAGTTTCAGATCTAAATGCTAAAAGCTATCTATTATTACAAAGAAGACTCACCCGTCATTTTAAGTCAGACGAAGCAGTTAGTAAAATTTATCAACTAATGCGGTATCCAGGTACTCTCAATACTAAGATGAAAGGTAACTTCAAAGCTTGCGCAGTTTGGTTTTTAACCGAGGAAGTGTATACCTGCGAAACTATTGATAAAGCTTTAGCGCCAATAACCCTCTCTGATGAACAATTTTGTAATCAGCACTTCGAAAAGACCTATAAAAAATACTCCAGAGAAGTTAAAATTGATGAAAAATTACCATCTAAATTTGGACAACTACTACACGATAGTCAAGAAGTTAAAGATATATGGCTTGGAAACACCGACGATCGTAGTAAGAGCGATTTCCGACTAGGTCATATAATGTTTGCATCGGGATTTACCAAGAAAGAAGCAACCTCAGTACTAGTAAATTCGGCAAAGGCTCTAGAGCGAGCCCCAATCCACCGCCTAGGCTACGCTGAAGGAATTGTTAATCAAATATGGACTTTTGAGTCGTCATCTATAGATAACAACAAGAAGTCGTTATCTAAAGGTAACAAGATTCCAATTGAATCACAAAGCGTGTTTGATATCCTACAAACAAGTGGCGATAAGCTAAAAGGCGAGCGATTCTATTGTTGGCCATATGTTGATAATACGGAACATGGCTTCAGATTAAGCCAAGTAGTTGGTATGATAGCCGGTTCTGGCGTAGGTAAAACAGCCATTGCTTTAAACATGTTTGAAGGTTTTGTATCTAAGAACCCTAGCTATGACCATCTATTTGTTACCTTAGAACAGCCAGCAAAGGAAATAGCCGAACGCTGGAAGAACCTATGTGGTACAAACATAAATTCGCATCATAAGGTTCGTATCCTTAGTAATTACGACGATGAGGGTAACTACCGAAACTTATCCTTTGATTCAATTCAAGAATATATCCTTAACTATCAGAAAGAGAACAACGTAAAGATCGGATGTGTTGTTATTGATCATATTGGAGCATTACAAAAGTCCTCTAAAGACGGTCGGCAGAGCGTTGAAGACATCTGCCATAAGATGAAGTCCTTTGCCGTGTCAACTAATACACTTCTAGTGATGCAATCTCAAGCGCCTAGAGAAAAGGCGGGAATCGGTGATTTAGAGCTTAATAAAGACGCCGCCTACGGCACTGTGTTTTTCGAATCTTATTGTGATTACCTCATTACGTTGTGGCAGCCACTAAAACGAGTTTATAAAGATGGTGCCCCAACTGTTACCGCTTTTAAATTCTGTAAGATTCGTCATAAGAATCAAAATAAAGACGTGATTAAAGAAGACCTCTGTTATCGACTTAAATTTGATGCTGATTCACAACGATTAAGGGAAATGACGCAGGATGAAGAAGCTGGTTTTTCATATCACTTAAAGCAAGCTACGGCTAAAAGGTCTCAAGATCGTAAAACTGAAATGGTTGAATACGTAGCAGCAGATTTTGGAGGATTACATGGAAAAACTCAAATTAATCAAAACACTTAACGAACTACAGGAATTACGAGAATACATCAAGAATAATGAGTACTTAAGTTTTGATACCGAGACTACGGGAGTGAAGAAATCGGACAAAATCATAGGTTTTTCTGTCAGCGCACATGTCGATACAGGCTATTATGTCATTTTATCAAAGTGGGATGTGCCCACGCAAACGCTGATAGATTTAGAGACTAAAGCAAACGCTACCGACATAATATCATTATTAATCGGAAAACAACTCATCATGCACAACGCGGTATTTGATTGCGCCATGGTAGAGAATAACTTTAAGATAAAATTAATCGATTCTTTATGCACTGACACAATGATTTTAGGACATTTATTAAATGAAAATCGACAAAATGGGCTGAAAGAGTTGGGAACTGCCATATTCGGAGAAGAGTCCAAGACTGAACAAGTAGCCCTGCAGGCTAGCATATTGGCCAACGGCGGCGAAATTACTAGAGCTAACTACGAACTTTATAAAGCTGACTCCGACTTAATTGGTAAATATGGAGCTAAAGACGCGATCTTAACAATTAAGCTTTTTTATCATTTAATGGAACAACTCTATGCAGAGGGATTAGATACCTTCTTTTTTGAAGAATCGATGCCCCTTGTAAAAGGGCCCACCTATGATTTAAATACAATAGGATTGAAAGTTGATACCGATAAGCTGATAAAACTTAAATGTACCTTAGAAGCCGAGTGCCTCGAAGCGCAGGCTTTTATCGAAGCGGAAACAACTAAGTATACGAAGGAAAAGTTTAAGAAATTTAATCCTTCAGCCGGCATGCAGTTGGCGTGGTTACTCTTCCACAAACTTGGTAATGAATTTGGATCTCTTACAGATAGCGGTAAAGAAATATGCAAGTATTTAGGTCTACCGGTGCCGTATTCATCTAAAAATAAACGAGAATTTATCGCAGCCTGTCAAGAACACCGAGGGGAGATCTATAAAGAAGCCTCCGTACATCCGATTACGAGAAAAACCGTAAAGCCTAAAAAGATTGAAGATTATTGGAAATATACTAGAACTGACAAAACTAGTTTAAAGCTTTTTGCAGATAAATATAAATGGGTAGCAAAATTGTTAGAATTATCTAAAAACAAAAAGATTCTAAATACTTACGTCATTGGTATAATGGAAAGACAACAATATGGAATTATTCATCCCAGCTTTTTACAGCACGGCACTACATCTGGGCGATACTCTAGTAAAAACCCTAACTTTCAAAACTTACCAAGAAACGATAAAAGAGTTAAAAGCTGTATTATAGCTAGAGATGGAAAAGTATTTGTAGGTGCCGATTACGCACAGTTAGAACCCCGCGTATTTGCTTCAATATCAGGAGATGACAATCTTATTAATTGTTTTGCGGAAGGTAAAGATTTTTATTCAGTTGTTGGCGCCCCAATATTTGGTAAACACGGATTTAGTTTAGTTAAAGACGACCCGAACTCCTTTGCAAAAGCTTTTCCTCAGTTGCGGGATAAAGCCAAAGTTATTGCCTTAGCCACACCGTATGGACGTACTGCAAGTTTTACTGCTTCGGAAATGGGTGTTAAAAAAGACGAAGCACAAGACTTAATGGATAAGTATTTTCAAGCTTATCCCAAAGTTGAATTAATGATGCTCGTCAGTCATGAAATGGCCAAATCCGATGGTGTTGTAAGAAATCTGTTCGGCCGACCTAGACGAATACCGGAGGCTACTAAAATTGTTGCTAGATATGGTCACAATCTACATAAAGATCTACCGTATGAGGCTAGAACCTTGCTTAACTTGGCAATGAACCATAGGATCCAAAGTACTGGGGCATCGATAGTTAATAGAGCTTGTATTCGCCTATCACATCTTATTAAAGAAGCAAAACTCGAAGGATGTTATATAGTTATGCAGGTCCATGACCAAGTAATCTTAGAATGTAAGGAAGAAGATTCTGAATTTGTAAGTGTATTACTACGAGAGTGTTTGGAAAATACCACTAAACTTCCTGGCGTAGATTTAATAGCAGATCCTTTTATATCTAAAACATTGGCGGAGCAAAAATAGTTGACAATAATACTCTGAGTTGATAGTCTTTAAATATGAATGGATATTATATACAAGGTAAAACAGTTACGGTTACGACAATGATTTCAGTTTATACGTTAGTCATGTTAAAGGATTTAGGCTATAATGTGCGATTTATTTGTTAAATAATTATTGACAATTAAAGACATATGTGTCATCTTATAAGCAGGAGATGACACATGTCTGAACGAAAATTACCTGTAGGAATGACTGAATTCGACCAATTAATCATTGATCTTAAAACTCAATTTGAGTTACCCACCAGTGATGAATCTTCGCTGAAGTTTGCGATTGCTTCCATCATTATGCACCTAGGACCAGATGATTCACATAAATCCTTAGAGTTCTTCTATAAACGCCTTGTTGCCGGAGCCTCAAAGCAAGTAGCTCATACAGTTTTCCAAGAAGTTAAGAAAGCACAAGAAGAGAAGCTAGCCGCAGAAAAAGCAGCAGAAGCCGCCAAAAATGAACCACAACAGCAATGAGTTTAAGAAACTGCAAGATAAATGGTACGAGAAGCTAGATAAGTCTGGTTTTGAAGATATTGAAAGCCGTGATGGACGAATTAAACGTGAAACCATTCACGAGTTAAACAAGTTGCTTTATTCTACGAAGCACTCCCACAAGAGTTCGAAGTCCGATGAGTTAAATACTCAAACAACTATCGAAAAGTTTGAGGACAAAAGAACTTACTTTACTTTAGCTGAGCATTTCTTACACGAGCACACTTTTGCTGATGAACTGGAAAAAACTATATGGAGTCTTCACGTTGAAGGATACAGTGCCAGGGAAACAGTTAAAGAGCTGAAAGCCATAGGTATAAAAATCTCTAGGACGCCAACGTTACTAAAGTTACGAAGCGTGCGTCAGAAGATGTTAGATAAATATGTCCGACACGATTAATAAGTCTGAGTTAATAACAATTCGAGAAATGACGCCAGATGACACTAACTTCATCTATGCTAGTTGGCTGCGCGGGCTCTACTATGGTGATAGCTGGTTAAGCGACGTGCCGAAGTCAATATTTATGGAGCATTATCACAAAGTCATTGCCTTTATCCTTAGCAAACCAACCACCGTGGTGAATGTTGCTTGCTTAAAGGATGATCCTAGTGTTATACTTGGTTATGCCGTAATGTCTGATGTAGCAGTACATTGGACATTCGTTAAGAAGAATTGGAGAGGAATTAGGTTAGCGAAAGATCTAATACCTAGCCATTTAAACACAGCCACACATTCCACTAAGGTAGGTATGGCTATTATAAAACATAAGGGATGGGTCTATAATCCGTTTCTTGTTTAAGGAGTTAAGATGGAACGAACATTAGAAGTTATTACTAAAGAATACAGTGATTTATGTGCTAAAGCCGGACATATCCAGTACCAAGTTGGAGTTTTGTCGACTGAATTAGCCACGTTAAATGATAAACTTAAAGAATTAAACTTAGAAGCAGCTGCGCTAGCGAAAGCACCAGCGGTGTCCGATGAGCAGAAAAGTTAATTACGCTCGATTACATGCTGCGGCTCATATACCATCCGTCGGTGACCTAGGCCTAGTGTTACCTCCAACCGGTAAAACATTAGATGGTCTGATTATGGTGCGCGATGGTGATGAACTACTTCTTAGTTTTATGCTGAAAGGTGTGGAAGTAACTGCGGCTATACCCAAAACAAACGTATCGATAATGGTATTTGCTCCTGAACCCACAAAACCCGCATTGAAAGTAGCTAAAGGATAAGTATGGTCCTACCTCGTGAAACAGAAGTTAAGAAAAGTTATGTAAAGATTATACCTGAGAGTCCTCCGATGATTTCCATTGATGACTCTATAAAAGACTGCTTAATCTGTGTTAAGAGGATCGTAGACCAAATTACTTTTGTTACTACAAAGAATGAAATTCCTGATAGAGAGACAGTCCAAACACTGAAGGACTGTCTCTCTATGCTTTTTGAATCAAAGAAGAAAGAACAAGACTTCTTAGACTCATTAACAGAGGAACAACTGTTGAAGTTAGCTAGGAAACGTAAATGAGTTTAGCGTCTAAGAAAGGGATTGCAAAGGCAATACTTAAACTCAATAAGGCGAAAGGAAGAAACTTTAATTTAAAAGAATATCTGTTTCCGGAGCAGTACGCCTTCATATCAGATCCATCACCAAATAAACTAGCTGTATGTTCTCGACGCGCCGGTAAAACGATAGCTTGTGCCGCCGACCTTGTATTTACGGCTACCAACAATCCTGAAACTGTTTCAGTTTATATTACTCTCAGCAGAAACAATGCAAAACGTATTATCTGGAGAGAAATCAAAAAGATTAATCGAGATTATAATTTAGGGGGTAAAGAGAATTCATCTGAATTATCTGTAACATTTCCTAACCAATCGATAATTTACCTATCTGGAGCAAAAGATACCAATGAAATTGAGAAGTTCCGAGGTCTCGCTCTTAAACTAGTGTATATCGATGAAGCTCAATCCTTCCGTGAATACATCAAAGAACTTATAAACGACGTGTTAGCACCAGCCCTCCTAGACCACGCTGGTACCTTGGTCTTGATTGGTACGCCTAGCGCCATTCCAACCGGTTATTTCCATGATTGTGCCCAAGAGGGTTCGAACTGGAGTAAGCATCGGTGGACTTTTTTTAATAATCCATTCTTACTAGCTAAGTCAAAAATGACACATAAACAGATGTTAGACAGAGAATTAGCAAGACGTGGTGTTCTTCTGACCGACCCGTCAATTCAACGAGAGTATTTTGGTAAATGGGTCACAGATAGTGATTCGTTATTAATTAAGTATAACGAGAAACTTAATGATTATGTCGATTTACCAGCCTTGAAACCCCCTGCTAGGTGGAACTATATCATGGGTATCGATTTAGGGTTTGATGATGCTGATGCTATAGCTATTATAGGCTGGTCTGAAGCTGAGCCAGGAACGTACTTAATTGAAGAAAAGGTCGTCCCCCAACAAGGTTTAACTGAACTAGTTGAGCAAATTCAAGCATATCAAAAGAAATATGATATAGCCAAGATGGTCATTGACCAAGGTGGGTTAGGTAAGAAACTAGCAGAAGAAATGCGGCGACGCCATCAGATACCAGTTGAACCAGCAGATAAAGCTAGAAAGATTGAGAACATAGCTTTCTTAAATGACACTCTACGTACTAGCAGATTTAAAGCTAAGAAAACCTCTAAGTTTGCTCAAGACGCATATCTAGTTGAAATTGATCAGGATAAATCAACAGCCGATAAGATTAAAGTCTCAGATAAATATCACTCGGATATTATAGACGCTGTATTATATGCTTTTAGAGAATCCCCTGCTTTTACGTTTCAAAAGGAACCTGAAAAACCTAAATATGGAAGCAAAGCATGGGCTAAGCAACAAGAGGTGGATATGTTTGATAACGCCCTAGAACACTTTCAAGAGCAGTCAGATAACGCCGAATGGTGGAAAAAGCTATCAAATACCTAAAAATACATCAAATTCTGTTTAATTTGATTAAATTTAGGTCATTCCGCTAAAGTTAGGAGTCCTACATGCTACCATTTTTGAAACAAAAGCAAGCCAAAGACGCCGGTGTTATAACCCAGTTACGATCACCCGACGAAGGCCAGGAACAAGACTCGTCGTCCGGCCTTGAAATGGCTATGCAAGATTTCTCTAGAGCCTCCGATGCTAAAGATTTTAAAGGGATGGCTGCAGCTTTTAAAGCTGCATTTGACATCCTTGAATCAGAACCCCATGATGAAATTTCACACGAAGAATAAAGGATAAAATACCATGCCCCTAATCAAACGCGCTTCTAAAAAAGCCCTGAGTAAGAACATTGAAACAGAAATGCATGCCGGAACACCACAAAAGCAGGCACTAGCTATAGCTTTCAATACTCAACGTCAGGCTCGAAAGAAAATGGCCTTTGGCGGTGAATTCATGGGTAAAAAAGACTCACAACCAGCCCAACCAGCCCCCAGACCGTCGGACGACCAGTCTAATACAGAAGCTGCAATGGATTCGATTAGGAAAGCATTTGGACCTAAAAAAGCCAAAGGCGGTATGATGTACGCAGAAGGTGGAGAAATAAGAGCCGGCTCTCATCGCCCAAACGCAGACGATGAAGACGAAAGAGAAATGTCTATGATGGAAGGCGCTTCCCGTGAACATTCTCAAGAATTAGATGCTAGGGACGAACATATGAGCGGCATTGACAGCGCCCGCGATAAACGTGAAATGGATATGACCGACGACGAACGTTTAAGCCACGGCGCAGAAATTGATGCCCGCGATGAACACATGAGCGGTATTGACGATGCTGCTGACGAGCGCGAAGAAGATATGCTCAACTCTAAACCCCTTCGTCACTCTTCAGAAAAAAGAGCTGGCACTAAAATGGTTGATGAAGACTCCAAAGATGATATGGAACTATCGATGATGCATCTTGCTAAAGGCGGAATTGCCGATCGAATACGAGCAAAACACAAGATGATGGCCGAAGGCGGGGAAGTTGATCTTCAAGATAATAGCGATGAACATTTAAATGAAGAAGATCAATTAAGTTATAAAGCTGCACGTAAAAAGACTTATTATGATGATAGTCAAATTTCTCGTCAACCTATGGATTCAAATGAACATGGTGACGAACTTTCGGATGAGGATTCACACGACATGGTCTCCTCTATCCGAAAGAAGATGAAGTATAAACAACGAAGTTAATTGAGGGGATTATGAACCCTAAAGAACTCAAAAAGCTTGCTGATACCTGCCGAAAAGCTGGTATTAAGCACTTTAAGAATGCCGATTACGAGTTTACATTAGCTGATGATGCCCCAGTTTCAAACTATAAGAAACGCAATGCACCGCAGTTAACGGGACCCGTGGTAGATCCTGGTCTCTCAACGCAACAACTAACCGACGAAGAAATGCTTTTTTGGTCTGTTGGCGGAGCTGCTGAAAGTACGGAACAATAACAATGAAGGTTTCAAAAGTTACTCCTAAGAATACCGTTACGTTTAGCACTAAAGACCCCAATTCACAGCTTAAGGGAGTATGGAAGTGGTGGACGGCGAAAAATGATAGAGAACTGACTAACCAAGTTCTTTCTACCGCGGCTTATCTTAAAGAGAGTCAACAGTACCTTCAACGACAAACAGCTATTTATGCTAGGCTCTATGGAAATATGAGCTTATTTAGTTTTATTGGTTCAAATACCACTAAGATGGATCAACAGACTGGTTTACCAGCTGATAGGCCTACTTTTAATTTAGTTCAATCCTGTATTGATACGTTAGTTTCTCGACTCAGTCAAAATCGACCCGCCCCTGTATTTTTGACCGATGCCGGCGATTATAAAGAACGTAGATTAGCTAAACAATTAAACAACTTCATCTTAGGTGAATTTTATCAAACTAAAGCTTACGATAAAGCTGCCATTGCTTTACGCGACGCGTGTGTTACCGGAACTGGTATTCTTAAAGTTTATGAAACCGCAGATAATAAGGTAGCCCTCGACAGAGTTCTACGTACTGAATTACTCATAGATTCCAATGATGGCATCTACGGTGAACCTAGACAAATCTTTCAAATGAAATTAGTTGATAGAGATGTGTTAAAGGACCTCACCGGGTCTAAACAGATAGTTGAAGATGCCGCAACTGCATATCCGGATAACTCAGCAGAATCATCAAAAACAGTTACCGATCAAGTAATGATTGTTGAATCTTGGCATTTACCTAGCGGCCCGGGCGCTAAAGATGGCCGGCATGTTATAGCCTGTAGTTCTGGCATACTTCTTGATGAAAAGTACACAAAGGATAAATTTCCCTTCGTCTTTATACAATACTCCCCACGTTTGCTGGGGTTCTGGGGCCAAGGGTTATCTGAGCAATTAATGGGAACACAGATAGAAATCAATTCCTTATTATTCACCATCTCTCGAGCAATCAAGTTAGTCGGTGTCCCTAGAGTATTCGTCGAAGCAGGATCTAAAGTTTCGAAAGCAGCTTTTAATAACGACGTCGGAGCTATCATTGAATACCGAGGTATTAAACCTTCGTATGAAGTAGCGCCCGCCGTACCACAGGAGTTATATGCACAATTGCAACGACTCATCGACTACGGATACCAGCAATCTGGCGTGTCTGCAATGCAGGCGTCAAGCCAAAAGCCAGCGGGTCTTAACTCCGGAGAAGCCATTAGATCTTACGATGATATCTCGACAGACCGAATGGCTGCGCTCTCAAAACGATACGATAACATCTTTGTCGAACTTGCTTACGCGATTACTGACCTTGCTAAAGACATTGCAGAACGAACCGGCAGTTATCAAACAGTTTACCCTAACAAAGACGGAACCAAAGAAATAGACCTACCAAAGGTTACGATGTTAGAAGACCCATTTGTTATTCAAGTCTTTAATCAATCTAGTTTACCGAAAGATCCTTCCGGCAGAATGCAAAAGATCACTGAAATGATTGCGAGTGGAATGCTTGATATTAAAGAAGGCCGTCGATTACTTGATTTCCCAGACTTAGGACAAATAGATAAATTAGCGAATGCTTCGGAGGAAAGAATCTTTCAGTTACTTGATAAGATTGTAGAAGATGGTGAATATACCCCACCAGATCCATTCATGGATTTATCGCTTGCGTCTCAGTTAGTAGTACAGTACTATAATTTATACAGCTCTTGTAGGTTAGAAGAAGATCGATGCCAGATGCTTAGAGATTTTTTCAGCCAAGTACAAACGATGACCCAAGCAGCACAACCGGCTACGCCAGCTATGGCGTCGGGATCTCCAGGAAGTGTACCAGCGCCAACGACGGCACCACCTCCGCAACAAGTAGGTATCCAATCTCAACAGTAACCCATTATCAGACAAGAATCTAACCTATAGATATCTCCCTTAATACCAAATGGTAATCCAGGCGGCGCACAATAAGTTTTAGAGCTAGTACAGCTCTTTCATTAAGAAGCAACAACAAAACCGATGTCACAAGAATTAATATGTTTTTGTGACATATAAAGCAATGAAATTGTAATCAAATTGATTACTTAGGAGATACCATGAAAGTCGAAACGATCGCAGCCCCTTCTATTACACAACCAACTGGTGCAAAGTCCATAGCGCAAGTCAGTGCCCGAGATAGAGCTATACAGATGCTAACAGCGCAACAGTCACAGCAAGCTCCCGTTCAAAACCCAACAAATGTAGCACCGGAAGAAATGTCCGCTATTGTGCCTAAACAACAAGATTCCGGTCAATCCGCTAAAGATGAGAGCCAAGTTCCTGTTGCTAACGAAGCATCAAAAGCACCAGAAGAACCGATTAGTTCTCAATACGCCGTTTTAGCGCGTAAAGATAAGGCCTTACGTCTTAGGGATCAACAGCTAAAGCAGAAAGAAGCTGCTTTGCGTGCCCAAGAAGAGGCGTTAAAAGCTAAACCTGTCGCCCCCTCCATTGATGAATCCAAATATATCTCAAGAGATAATCTTCTAAAAGATCCAATTCGAACTCTTTTAGACATGGGATTAACCTATGATCAACTGACGGAAGCCGCCGTAAACGGTCCTAGTCAAGAGAATATGTCTCTTCAGAATGAATTAAGAGCAATGAGAGAAGAACTTAAAGCTCTAAAGGGTGAGACTGAGAGCACTAAGAAAAGCTTTGAAGAGAATCAGAACTTACAACGACAACAAGCAGAAAAACAGATTAAGTCTGATGTCTCCAGATTAGTTCAATTAGATCCCAGCTTCGAGATGATTAAAGCAACCGGAAGTGTTGGAGATGTAGTGGAATTGATTACGAAAACCTTTGATGAGGACGGAATTCTTTTGACCGTTGAGGATGCCGCCGCTCAAGTTGAAGAGTATCTTGCTGAGGAAGCTATTAAACTCGCAAGACTTAACAAAATTCAACAGAAATTGCAACCTAAAGTTGCTCAACAGACGCTAACGAGTCAAACTCAGCAGCAACAAGTGAAAACCTTGACGTCTAATATGACTAACTCGAGACCTTTAAGTGCTAGGGATCGAGCTATATTAGCCGCTGAAGGAAAATTAAACAAGTAATCGATAGCTTAAACTTACTGCAGCATGGTGTTACGGTAAGGTATAAACTATCAAAAACTGACCTAGGATCATGACGTTCTAACCAATGTTATAACCAACGTCTAAAGGAAATAAAATGTCCGCAATATATGCAAATTCAAGTAACCAAATTGCAGCTTAAACTTAAATATTGATATAATTAAAATAAAGTGGTACATTAAATTATGTTTAGTGATAAACCCATGATCATATATTTCGTAACTTTAAACAACGAAATAGTTTATATAGGACAAACCAAGCTCACACTAGGCAAGCGTCGTTCTCAACATGAGTATAACGCACGTCGGGGTAAAGGTTATGTAATAGGCTCTGCTATAAGAAAGCATGGAGCAGATAAATTTTCTTGGAATACGCACAGCGTTTATTATAACCAAGTCGATTTAGACGAAGCTGAAAAGCACTACATAACAAAATACAAACCTAAGTATAACATAAACTTAGGAGGAGAATCTAGGGGAATTCGTAAAAAAGACGGATTAAAACCTTGGAATAAAGGTCAAAAAGGACTACAAGTTGCCTGGAATAAAGGCCGCAAAGAGACTAGACCGGAAGTTTTAGAAAAGATTAAATCCTCAGCAGTTGCTAGGGATAATTCTTCTAGAACTATAACTCCTGAACATAGAGCTAAGCTCGTTAAAGGGCGACGATCGGCATACGAAGACGTTGCAAGGCCTTTTAAATGTGAGCAAAACGGTAAAACCTATTTACTGGTCGTAGATGCCTCTAGGGATTTAAATATATCCGCAAACGGCATTTACGCAGTATTAAATCCAAACAGTAGGTTAAAATCCTACAAAGGATTTACTTTTAATTATATACAGTCTTAGAGCTGTTTAAATTTTCTCTAATTGACTTGGAAGCCTAGAAGTAGGTGACAGGGCGGAAGGCTAAGGCCACCGTGAACGACTAAATGAGAAGACAACGTAAATGTTGATGTGATAGTCTGAACACTGGCATAACAAAAGAAACCAGTGAAGTGGGGGTTAATAACCCACGATAACAAATTGTAAAAGAGTTGTATACCGATAGTAATGAATACATGAAGGATTAACACTAGGTCCTTCTAAAACCAACCAATATCGGGGGACGCTGAAACGCCAATCCCGAGGTAAAGCAGGGAGTAAAGGTCCTGGCTCACCGTAACGCGTAGTACTTGACACTCTCATAAAAACATGAGAGACTAAAATAGTACCAAGAGTGGTAGGCAATCTAGATACTAGATTGATAATGTACGCTGAACTAATATGAAGACATGTAAACGAAAAGACTGCACAGAAAACAACCCGCAGCCTAAACAAAACTTTGTTAAGGATAGTCGATATGCAGACGGGTACCAAAATATGTGCAAATCTTGTCAGAAAAAATATAACTCAGCCAGGTTTGATCGAAACCGAGCTAAGATTCTTTTACAGTCCAAGACTTATTACAGTTCTACTATAGACGCCTCTCGAAAAAAGAGGGCAGAGTATAGAGCTACTCATAAAGCGTTGCAAAAACAACTAGAGGCTGACTGGAGAAAGAAAAACCCAGGCAGATCCCGCGAAAAAGTTCGACGGTATCAAGCTAAAAAGTTAAATGCAACACCTAAGTGGTTGACTGAAAAGCAAGTACGAGAAATCCAAGCGTTCTACGAAAACTGTCCAATTGGGCATGAGGTAGACCATATACTCCCCTTACAAGGGGTTAGCGTCTCTGGGTTTCACGTTCTAAACAACTTACAGTACTTGCCCAGATCAGAAAATCGTAAAAAGTCAAACAAATATTAGAAGTTGAGATAAAAAGCTCAACGATAACATTAAGTTAGTTTACAAAGAAAATCCTTTCTTGGCATTAGTGCCCAAACTGGAATCTCCAGACGGTTTCGCTGGTAAGTACATTCCAGTGCCTATCGAATTCGGCGTACCAGCCGGACGATCACACTCGTTCTCTAATGCGCAAAACCAACAGACAGCAGCTCAACTGGCTTCTTTCTTCGTGTATGTGATTTCAGACTATCAGTTGGTAACTATTACGAACCTCCTTAACTCCATGGGGACCTGCTAGAGTAATCTAGCTTGCAAATCGATCAAATTCGGTGAAAGCTGAAACGCTAATACCGAGCTAAATGCAGAGGATAAAGAATCTGCATCAGTGTAGAGCATAGTGCTTGATCCTAGGGCCAAAATGGACTAGACTAAAATAGCACCACGAGTGATCGACATCCGAGAAGTAAATCTGAAAGGATGATAAGATATGCCGACCTTAACTAAAGTATGTACTCTTTGTAAAGTAGAAAAGCTAGAAATAGAATTTTACCCAAATGGATACACACAGAACGATGGCAGCAAAAGTTAAGAAGTAGAGGATAAAAAGCCTCTACGATAACAGCTCCGCATGGAGCAAACCAAATCAAATGCGGGTAGAATGTGCCCCCTAGCAGCGTAAGCTGTTAGAGAAAACTGACCAATATCGGTGAAGGCTGAAATGCTAATACCGAGATAAGCTAAGTAACTAAAAAGATTTAGCCATCGTAACGATTAGTACTTGAAAACTGATGAAAATCAGAATAAAATAGTACCACGAGTGGTCGGCATCCCAAAGGGATGAAAATTTAATCTGGACTTATATGAAGACTTGTAGAGACTGTAAAATAACTAAAGAGAAAAAAGAATTTAGTATTAGACAGCCGATATGTAAACCATGTCGCTCAAAAGTGATGGCACAAAGATACTTAGACAACAAAGAGCATCACAATAAAAAGAGCAAAGCATGGTATCAAGCTAACAAGTCGATAGTAAGCATTAAAGGAAAAGCAGCTCGAGCCTCAAACAGAGAGAGTATAAATCTGAAGAGAAGGCTTAAGAAATACGGAATTACACTAGAACAGTATAATCAAAAACTAGTGGAAAACAATAATTCCTGTGAAATCTGCAAAAAACCCTTTACTGAAACGCCTGCCATTGATCATGATCACACGACTGGACAATTTAGAAGTCTACTCTGTGATAACGATAATACGGCGCTGGGTTTGATGAAAGAGAATTTAGCAACTCTGGAGTCAAGCATGTCTTACCTAAAGAAATATAAGAAGTAGAGGATAAAGAGCCTCTACGATAACAGTCAACGGCATTTGTTGATGCAGCTAAACTGCAAATGGACGGTGGATTCAGAATGATCACCAACAACATCGCTTTCGAATTGTTCGGTGATGGGTCTGCTACACGAGGTTTCATTGGCTCTACAGTGTCTTCATCTGCTCCTACTTACGTTATTACGCTGTCGAATGCTCAACAGATCGTTCAGTTTGAAGTTGGAATGACCCTAGTGAACTTCGCCATCAGTGCAGGACTTATCTCTAGCATCAGCAGCAGCACTGCTTCAATCACAGCAGTTGATAGAACTAACGGAATTATCACCGTTCTTGCTTCTGCTACTGACGCTTCATGGGCTTCCGCAGGACACGGACTCGGAGTATACGGGGACATCGTTGCAGGACCAGTCAGCACCGGAACGAACCTTGCATTATCCGGATTGGCCGCATGGCTTCCAGCTTCTGCTCCTAGCAGCTCTGATAGCTTCTGGGGTGTGAACCGATCTGCAGACGTAACCCGTCTTGCTGGTATTCGATACAATGCTCAATCATTGACTATTGAAGAAGGTATCACCAACGCTCTTGCAGTGTTAAACCGAGAAGGTGGAAAACCCGACCTTTGTATCATGGACTTCGCTTCTTTCGCAGCTCTTGTGAACAGCTTAGGGGCTAAAGTTCAGTACGTTCAAGTAAAACATGATGAAGTTGAAGTAGCTTTCGAAGGGATCACCTTTCAATCTGCTTACGGCCGAGTCACTGTATTAGCTGACCGTTCATGTCCTCCTCAGACCGCTTACCTCTTAACGATGTCAACTTTCAAGTTGAGATCTTTAGGAAAAGTACCTCACATCCTCACTTATGGGATGGAGGGCTTGGAGGGGTTGAGAGTGGGAAATGCTGACGCCCTCGAAATACGAATTGGCTATTATGGCAATTTAATTTGTAGCGCCCCAGGATGGAACGCAGTCGTTCAATTGTCTGCATAATCATATAGTTAGATAAACTTTTTAAGTAAAGTTAGAGCCCTAGATCAAAAGTCTAGGGCTTTTTTAGAACTTATAATTTACACGTGGAATGGAAACACGTGCCAAAAATAATATTTGACAAATTTTTATAATTTGATATTATATATTTAAGGAGTTTGAAAATGATTATTTATAAAATTACTAATAAAATAAATGGCAAGATCTACATAGGACAAACTGTTCAACAACTCATGGACAGATGGAGCGATCACTCTAGACCAAGTTTAGGTAAACATATGAATCGATCGGCTATAGCGTCTGCCATTAGATTACACGGCAAAGAGAATTTCACAGTCGAACAGATTGATTCGGCGGGAACCCTAGAAGCATTGAATATCTTGGAAATTCACTATATACAAAAATTCAATACACTCTCTCCGAATGGTTACAATCTAGAACTAGGAGGCGATAGTAAGCGATGTCACGAAGAAACAAAAGCTAAAATCAGCGCTACTCTAAAAGGAAGACCCTTTATCAATCGCATGAACGGAGCTCCCAAAGGACGCCCAGTATCGGCCGAACGCCGGGCTCAAATTAGCGCCACCATGACTGGACAAGCGCAGCCTTGGAAGTATAAAGCCGTTATAGACTCCAATGGTGTCATTTATGAGTCTGTAAATGCTGCAGCCAAAGCTAACAAAATTAACCGAGTCACGGTGTCCCAAGCACTAAAATCGGGAAAACCAACAAGATCAGGCTTAAGCTTTAAATTCATATAAGCTTGTAAAGACTTGTAAAGTTATACCCGCTAGGTATCCCTGTCCCCGAAACTGCATCCAATTATACCCGATTGCATCTGTTTTCATTGGTTTGTTACCGGTATAGTAACAAAACTCCAAACTTAAATGCAGAGATAAGTAAAACTACCGAGTTGTTGACTCTATACAAAATCGGTAGTATTATGTATTCATGGAGGACGGTATGAAGTCATACATTATAGCTAGTGGTATAAGCAAAGGTGATGTGTCTAGACCAGATTGGGAATGGCAAACTATTGATTTATTAGGTTTTATTAGTGAAAAGCTTCAAGAAGATAGATTAACAACTAAGAAAGAAGCACGTTATAGACTTAAATTTCATCAGATTGTTCAAGCGGCATTGAAACAACACAAGAAAGATGCGGCTTAATATGGTATTAAATGCCGATGATTATCGAGTTAACGCAAAACCAATAGAAATATTACTACGTGATAAAACTGAACAAGAGCGTTATGAAGCTATCGGACCAATTGCTGTAGCATACGGTGTACCAATTATTGTTGTCTGTTGTTATGTCGGCGAGTTATATGGTTTTAGTCCCCGTCTACTTGACTTTATAGATCGTCTAAAGGTATTCTATACGGTGACAGATATAAAAGGAGTTAAACATGTATAAATTACTAATAGTTTTATTACTAATTGTAGGTTGCGGTCCTCAATACATCATAGAAAAAGGTCCCCAAGGTGCCCAAGGACCTACCGGCGCTACTGGAGCTCAAGGACCTACCGGCGCTACTGGAGCTCAAGGACCTACCGGCGCTACCGGTGCCCAAGGACCAGCAGGACCACAAGGAATACCCGGTTTAAACGCCGCACCGACCACAACAGTGCAATTCTGCCCCGGTTATACCCCCAACTATCCAACAACCTTTCCTGAGTCAGGATTGTGTGTTGGAGGCAATATCTACGCTGTTTACTGGGATGGTACTAATGCATGGTTAGCACTGATACCTCCAGGACACTATGCGTCAACTTCGACAACCGCTCCATGTGACTTTACCGTAGTCGCCGGTTGCGTTATAAATAATTAGTTGACAGTAAATGATGACTTTGGTATTCTTTAATCAAGGAGACAAAGTATGTTGGAAATCTTAATAGTACTAATGACTATCTTCTTCGGATACCATGTTTTCGCAATATTTAAACCGTTTTTAAGTCGAATGTTTGTTAAAGCAGTAGTGTTTACGGTTGGTAGCCCTTTTCTCGCTATGGTCGGCTTGTTCGTTGCACTCACAATTAGCTTTATAGGTGCAATTATAATCTTCAGTTAAAGGAGTAACATATGATTTGTCGTAAATGTAAAAACCCCGGAATCCGGAATGAAGTATTAGGAAAAGAATTCTATTACTGTCGTACATGTAAAGAAGAAATTACTTTAGAATTTAAGGAAGAAGAAATGAGTCAAGAAATGCTTGACCAACTCTTCGATGACTGGCAGAAGAATCCGGCAGCTCAGTTTACAGTAGATAATAGCCAGTGCTATACTAAAGATGCTAGCTATGTTAACATAACTTGGGCTGGTAAAGGCCATACTACGGATTGCAATTGTAAAGACTGTGATGATATAGTACAAGAGTTGCAATGGGTTTTAGGAAAACAACTGAGTTTTGAGAATGAAATATTGTTTTGTACGGAGTTATGGCAGTTTTTAGAAATTCACGATAGAGAACATATGGCTTATATGTACTTAACTCCCGACTCTGTGAACGAAAATGTCAGAGCACGAGAATACAATTTATTGAGTTTGGCTATGGTACAGCTAATTACTGAGGATTATTCGTGTGATCGTCAGCTAATGGAAGTATTATACAATTTACGTTTATCGTTTTTTACAGAGGAGTTCGCATGATGTACCATTTAGGGAATAGATTTGTCTTAGCTAATATAGAGTGTGTTGTGGCCTTTATTGATTCACGAGGTTATGCCCACGTATCTCCAGTGGAAGATGGGGACGAATATCACGGTGATAAACTCTATAAAGGCCTTGTATTCGCCGTATTAGATCGCAAAGGAAAAGATTTACACGGTGAAAAAGCTATTGCTTTACCGAGTTTAGAATGTGGCGCCGTATGAACGTGGATTTTATAATATTCACATTAATAGCATTTGGGATCGGTTTTTTGCTCATAAGAGCTGATTAAGTATGATACTCTACTTATAAGGACATATTATGATACTAATGCTTGAATGCCATTATTGCGGTTTTAAATGGGAAAAGAATGTATATATGAGGGCAAGTCTTGACTCTGAATGTTGCCCGAAATGTAAAGATACAAAGCTAAAAGTTAGAGATAAAGAAGAACATACAATCGATGCTTATAAGGGTTGCCCTCCATTTGAAGAGGATCGAAACGCCCCCGAGGATGGTATGGGTGTTATTCATGACTATATCACACTTAAAAATCTATAGTGTTTAAGTATCAGACAGCGTCTAAAAGATAGACGATAATCGGAGTAGGTACAGCTTGAAATCATTACGTAAACAGGTGGCACAGCAACTGCAGTACTTATAAGACATAGAGGTTAGGTTCGGCGGGTTCCTTCCTACCAAAAGCGAGAACCCCCAAAGTTTGGCCCGCGTACCCCTCAAGTTCCTTTCCTTGAGGGGTCCTTATTTAAGGAGTTATAATGTCCTTATTTATATTTATGGTAATATACTGGATTATTATAATCCTCAATGAACCCACAGACTTATAATTAGTAAATTAATGGTTGACTATATTACGGTTCTATTAGATACTATAAGTATGAATAACGAAATTAAAAAGAATAAGGTTTATGTAGTAGGGCAACTAACAACAGGTTATTATGTAGTTATTAATAAAACTACCAAAGCAATTCAAAGTGCTTGGAAGACTCGAATCGATGCGCTGGAAGTTGTCAATAGACTTAACAAACTGTTTTCATAGGAGAATATATGAAAAGTAAACTAACAGATATCACCGTAGCAGTAATAGTTTGGTCAATGGTATTAGCTACCCAGCTACTTAATTGGCTAGTAAGAGGCTAATAAATGGTCAATCCGCTAAATATGTAAGCTGAGATGTCCTCAGACTACTCCCGGCTAAGAGGTCCTAGGTATTATCCGGTGAAAGGGCGCTATATGCTTCCCTAGTACTAGGATAACAAAGGATATCGAGTGCTTAAAGTTTGCTCAAAGTGCAATTCAGAAAAAGAAACTTCTGAATTCTACAAAAAATCACGCTTTAGAAAATATCCAACCTCTATTGCAGGATACGCATCTGAATGTAAAAAGTGCGTATTAGCTTAGAGAGAAGATTTTTATCGATTAAATCCAGAAGATAATATTAAAACTCTTTCTAATTTGATCGGGTACTTAGAATCGAACAATAATTCCGAGTTAGCGGGCTACAATACTAACGTAGTGGAAGTAAAATTCCCTAAGAAAGTTGGATAATTATATTGCTAATCGTAACTTTGCAAACTCTCGCATGTACACTGGGCACGTTATGCCCGTTCTTTTAGACTGCAACTTCGTAGTTGATTCTACAAACGGAAATGGTTTAGGAATTAGATCCCTAAAAGGACCCTACATCCAAAACGTATTCATGCATACTTCTGCAACTCCTGGACTTGGAAACTCAAATCCTTCAACTCCTGGAATCTCTGTAACAAATCCAAATCCAGCTTCTGGAACTATTGTAATCCAATTTCAAGACAACTATAGCCGACTTTACACAGGCGGAAACGCTATCGTATCTCCACTAGGATCTTCTCTCCCAGTAGATGCTAGTGACGCTGCTCTTACCATCGGCGTCCCTTATGTTATCACCATCTTAGGAGATGCTACAGCAGCTGATTGGTTAGCTCTTGGAGTTCCAGCAGGTTTAACCCCTGCAGTGGGCCTAGCTTTCATTGCTAAAGCAACTGGATCAGGTGTCGCTTCTGTATCTCGAGTAGCTCCAACCGCAGCTGCTGGATCCGCAGTTATGTCAATTGAAACCGTTGGAGACAGCAAGCAAGCTTTAGCTCCCGCTCAACCTCTTAGCTTTCCTCAAGGCTTCGGCGGACAAATTATTCTTCAATGCAGAAATTTATCCGGTGCTGTAGCAGCTCCAGTCGATGGATCTGTAATCAGTTTAAGTTTTTTGTTGAGCAATAGTTCAGTTATAGTTCAAGGCGAATAAGCCAAGATACCCGAACCACACTTGCTTAAAACGTAATGAATTCGGGACCATATAGCCATGGTATAGGGGCCGGGGGCGTGCGAGTCGCCCGTCTGTTTTAACAGGAGCTTAAATGGCTGCACCATCTACACCTAATAACTTCTATTTGCAGACCGGGAATCGCGTCAACTATTTGAGTTGGGATCTATCCACTGGTGCCACTTCCTACGTGATCCAACGCAGCACAGATGGTGTTAACTTTACGGCTTTAGCAACGTCTTCACTTAATAATTATTTAGATACAACGGTAAGTGTTGGAATTGAATACTTTTACCAAGTTGCTGCATCCAATGGAACTGTTAGTCCTTATACTACACCACAATCTATCATCCCCACACCAACTGCGGAGATGAGTTTAGGTCAATTACGCCTCATGTCACAGCAGCGAGCAGATAGAGTTGGATCTAATTTTGTTACTTTACCTGAGTGGAATAGCTTCATTAATCAGGCAATGTATGAATTATACGATTTACTAGTTACAGCTGATGAAGAATACTTTATTGCTACGCCTGCTCAATGGCCTTCACAACCTAATAACAATAATCAAACGTATTTATATCCTCTACCAGATGGCGTAACACCCTTTATTAACGGTATTAATGGAACGCCAGGCTATATAGCGCCAGCTTATTATAAGATGAAGGGTGTCGATCTATCGCTTAATACTGCAAATAATGCTTGGGTTACAATCAATAAATTCAATTTCATGGATCGAAATAAGTTTGTTTATCCTAATACAGCTTCCACCATTTACGGTGTGTTTAATCTACAATATAGAGTAATGGGCAATAACATTGAATTAATTCCAACACCATCTGCCGGCCAAAATCTACGGATTTGGTATATCCCACGCTTGACACAGTTGTTACAAGACACAGACTTAACTTCAACTGGTATATCGGGATGGAATCAATATATCATTATAAGAGCTGCTAAGTATGCGTTAGATAAAGAAGAATCTGATACAACGAAATTAGACCAAGAACTTGTATTCCTTAAGCAACGTATCGAAGAGACTGCGGACAATCGAGATATGGGCCAACCTGACCGAGTTACAGACATAAGACAAAACGGTCAGTGGGGCTCTATGAATGGTGGTTATGGTAATGGAGGTCCGCTTGGCGGATTTTAGTATGAAACATATCTTATCTATAATTTTATTAGTATATTTAACAAGTGTAGCCGTGGCAACAGGCTATCTTGTAGGCCATAATAATGGATATGAAATAGGAAAACGTGTAGGACAGGCAGAAGCCTTAATGCATAGCAGCGGGGCTTGTTTCTTGCATAATGGAAAGAGGGAATAAATGGCTTTGCCGACCTTTAAAGACCCAAATACTAACCTCATGCTAATGCAATCATCTTGGGCCTCGCAGCTTAATCCAGTCTTAAAGAATCCTTTAACAAATCCAACGCTGTTAAGTGGTATTTCTTTAGTTTCAGGAACAAATGTTATCAACCATCATTTGGGCTCTACTCCCGTAGGCTGGTTTATAACCGACACAAATGCTGCGGCAACAATTTATAGGTCGCAACCATTCAACTCTACAACTTTAACTCTAACAAGTTCGGCACCCTGCGTGGTGTCATTGGCGGTCTTCTAATATGGCAACTACCACCATTTCAAGTAACATGCTTTTACCGATTCCTGTGGTGGGTGTTGACAGCGGTCCGGATTACGCAACGCAAGTCAACAACTCATTAAATATCATAGATTCTCACAATCACAGTTTAAATAGTGGGGTTCAAATTACACCCAGCGGATTGAATATTAATCGTGATTTAAGTATTCAAGGACATAACTTAACAAGCTCCAATTCACTTAATTTTGTAAATCTAACTGCCACACCAACACTTGCGGTTGGTAGTTTGTATGAGTTAAATAATAACCTTTACTGGTATAGCGGTGGGGCGTTAACGGTCCAAATGACTAACGGAGGATCTTTAAATGTTACTTCTTCCGGAATCTCTAGCGGAACAGCAACGGCTTCATTTGTTGGCGGTGTATTAGTTGTTAATGAAGCCTCCAATACGCCGGCAAATATCCAAGCCGGTTCTGTGTTATTCGGAAATAATATATCTGGATCTAATTTTGTAACTCTTGAACCCCAAAGTTCATTAGCTTCCAGTTACACTCTTACTTTGCCCCCATTTAATAGTTCGGGAAATACCCAAGTAATGGTATTAGATACCTCTGGTAATATGGGTAGTATTAGTTACGATACAGTGGGTCAAGATATGACTGCTGTTGGCGCTAATGCTATAGGTCAGACAATGACTGCTACGGGTGCCAATGCCATTGCCGTGAGCAGAACCCGAACTATAAATTCAAATGTACCCGGGGGGATCGGCGTAGTAAATGTTAATGCTTCTACTGCAAGTACCTCCCCCGTTAATTTAGCTACCCTTCAGATAGTTACAAGCGGACGACCTGTTTCCATCAGCTTACAGTCACAATTTTCTGCGCTAACTGCTGGATTTATGGGCGTATCTGGAACCGTAAACGGTACAGGAGCTCCACAATCATGGGCCATGAGCGCTTTTTATCTAATAACAAGGGCCGGTTTCGGAAATGTCGCGTTCGGACAGGTATCATTCTCTGAAGTTGCGTTTTCTACATACGATAATAATTATACTTACACTGTTCCTATTAACTTATCTGCCATTGATTACGGTGTTCAATCCGCCCCAGGAACTTATGATTACACCTTATATATGTACGTATCTTCGTCTAATATAAATTTCGCTACCGCATACTTAGAGAATGCGCAACTTATTGTATACGAATTGTAGGATTCATGTTGAATAAACAAGCCATCGACATTAGTTTTGCTCAAGGGCTAGATACCAAGACTGATCCATTTAGGGTTCAACCTGGCAAATTCTTGTCATTGCAAAATTCTGTATTCGACAAAGGCGGTCAGCTAAAGAAACGTAATGGTTTTGGTGCATTAACCCCACTCCCTGCGCAAACACCTGCTTATTTGACTACATTTAATGGAGATTTAACCGCTTTAGGTACAACGTTAGAATCATATTCAACAGGAAGTTCTAGCTGGGTTAATAAAGGCTCGATCCTGCCATGTGATTTAACGACATTACCTGCAGTCCGAAATGGGACATATCAAGGGCAAGCAGATTCCGTAACAGCTACAAATGGCATAGCTTGTGTAGCCTATACAGATTATATACCATCTGGGGGTTCTGTCACTCCAGCCTATAAATATGTAATTTTAGATGCTACAACGGGTCAAAACATTGTAGCCCCTACTTTATTACCGAATGCCGATCCAACATATGGGACCCCCCGTGTATTCTTAATGGGTCCGTATTTTATTATATTATATACAACCCTCGTTGGCGGTGTGCATCACTTATCATATATTGCTATTAGTACACAAACTCCTACTTATGTGAGCGCTGTTACAGATATCTCCAATGGTTATTCCCCGTCTACTACGGTTGCTTTTGACGGTATAGTCGCTAACAGCAATCTTTATATAGCTTATAATAACCTTTCTGGGGGGCAATCGGTTAAAGTTACATATTTGTCCCAATCTCTCGCATTGGGACCAACCGTTACGTTTTCGGGACAGATTGGGACAATATTTAGTTTAGCAGTAGATGAAACTAATCCCACTAATCCACTAATCTATGTATCGTACTATAACTTAGGCACAACAACAGGCTATACATTTGCAGTTTATAGTACATTAGCACAAGCTTTGGCGCCAACAGCAACAATCGCTAGTGGTACTATACTAAACTTAACATCTGTCGCACAAGGTGGGGGCGCAAATAGTGTCTGTACCTTATTCTACGAAGTAGCCAATAATTACTCATATGATAGTGCAATACCAACCCATTATATTGATACTAACACATTAACGATAACAGGGACGTTAGGAACTCCAAACGTGTTAAAACGTTCTGTAGGATTAGCTTCTAAAGCATTTCTATATAACTCTGAACCATATGTTTTATCTATATACGAATCGCCGTATCAACCCACCTACTTTCTCTTAAATGCAAGCGGCATAATTATCAGTAAATTAGCGTATTCTAATGGTGGCAATTATTACACATTAGGCTTACCCAGCACTAGTGTAAATAATGACACAAATGAAATAACAATTTCATATTTATATAAAGATTCAATAACTGCATTAAATACCCAAGGTAATAGCATTCAAAGTGTAAGTGGTGGCATCTACGCTCAGTTAGGGATTAACCTAGTAACCTTCAACTTTGCTCCACCAACACTCGTAACAGCGGAAATCGGTAATAATCTAAACTATACGGGTGGATACCTCTCTATGTATGATGGTGTTACCCCTGTCGAGCAAAGCTTCTTCTTATGGCCAGACAGTGTTGAAGCCGCGTGGAGTGCAACTGGGGGGGCTATGGGTCCTCAACCAGATAATACCACCAATACGAATGCCTATTACTATCAAGTGACCTATGAATGGACTGATAATCAAGGTAACCTATTCCGAAGTGCACCATCAATCCCTGTCGGAGTAACAACCACAGGAACTGGTGAAACAGGAACAGGATCTGTGATATTGAATATCCCTACATTAAGATTAACTTACAAAACTAATGTTTCTATAGTGATTTATCGTTGGTCGGCTAAATTTCAGAATTATTATCAAACAACTTCTATTACTGCCCCCGTGTTAAATAATACTACAGTAGATTCAATAACTTATGTAGACACTTTGAACGATTCTTCAATTCAAGGTAATAATCTGATATATACTACAGGCGGCGTTTTAGAAGACATTGCGCCCCCCGCAACGGACCTGATTACACTATTTAATAACAGAGTATGGTTATTAGATGCTGAAGATAGAAACTTATTGTGGTTTTCTAAGCAAGTCATTGAAGCTACACCTGTTGAGTTCTCAGACCTATTAACGTTGTATGTAGCTCCAACAACCGCATCTGAAGGTTCCACGGGTCCCATTACAGCAATGGCACCTATGGACGATAAGCTTATTATCTTTAAACAGAATGCATTGGGCTACGTCAATGGTATAGGACCAGATAATACTGGGGCTAATAGTCAATATTCAGATTTTACATTAATCAATTCAGTTGTTGGTTGTACAAATCAACAATCTATAGTTTTTATGCCACAAGGCCTGATGTTTCAATCAAACAAAGGTATATGGCTAGTTGGACGGGACCTAGCAACACAATACATCGGGGCTCCAGTTGAAAGCTTAACAACTGGAGCCACTGTATTATCCGCTGTAAACGTCCCGGCAACCAATCAGGTCCGGTTCACATTAGATAGCGGCATAACGTTGATTTATGATTATTTCTACTCTCAATGGGGTACATTCACTAATCTATATGCGCAATCAAGTACTATTTATCAAGGATTACACACCTACGTAACATCATTAGGCCAATTATATCAAGAAACAAATGGTGTATATCTTGACGGCTCAACACCAGTTACCATGAGTTTTACAACTGGATGGATTACCTTAGCTGGTGTACAAGGATACGAACGATTCTACCAACTGTACTTGTTAGGACAATATCTCTCTCCGTTTAACCTAAATGTCCAATTAGCGTATAACTATAATCCATCGCCAACTCAATCAACGATTGTGTCACCAAGTCAACAACCAGTAACGTGGGGTAGTGACCAACTCTGGGGCTCTGGATCTACTTGGGGAAGTCAAGGCGACGGTGGTTGGGAAGGCCAAGCAAACGTTTTTGAAGCTCGCGTATTTCCGCAACAACAAAAATGTGAATCATTTCAAGTAACTGTAACTGAAGTTTACAATTCACAATATGGTAACTATCAAGGAGCTGGGTTAACCTTAACCGGTATGAATCTTATTGTTGGAACTAAACGCGGATTCAGGACGTCCAAAGCCAGCCGTAACTTCGGTTAATACCATAATATGGTATGGACTGTTATTAACGTTATACCATATCCAAACTTGACACAAATTCAAAATTGTGGTAACTTTGGGTTATTATGACGGATGTAAATCTAAAATTTCAATTAGCTTTAACCTACCCTCAATGGATTAGGTATCTTGATGATGATGTTCAAGTCGAACGTTTATTAGATTATCTATTGGATGTACGTTCAGAAACACGTATGCTCTGTTAGAGGGGGTTATATGACAATGACAGTTACTAATACCAATAATTCTCAAGGACTCATACAACAACTACTTATAGCGCACGGAATGGACCCAAATTTAACAAATGACTTACCGGTTGTAGGGAGAGTCGTAATCCAAGACGATATTGTCATTGCTGCAGGCTTTATGCGCGATATGGAAGGTCCTTATGCAATGCTCGACTCATACATCACTAATCCAGAAGCTTCACCAATCCAAAGACACAAAGCATTAAACTTGATTACAGAATCCTTAATCAAGGTTTCAAAATCCCTTGGTAAAAATAAATTAATAATGTTTAGTCAAGATCGCAATACTCACCAAAGAGCTTTAATGCATGGATTTACCAATTTCCCGAATATGTTCACAGCAATACTTGACTTAACAAAAAACACCCCCAACATTTGACAAGTTAATACACCGAAAAATTAACACCCCCAACAAGTTGACTCCCCCAACAAGTTGACAAGTTGACTCCCCCAACAAGTTGACAAGTTGACTCCCCATAGACAGGTTTTTAAGCACAAATCGGGCCAATCCGCGAATTTTGAGGGGTGAAATAGGCCCCTATTTGCGTTTCTATGGTGTATAAGTCTACAAATTGACTGTAATTACAACAGTTTACAATCCCACTGGTGTCAAGTCGGCAGGTTGGCGAGATTGTAGGGGGGTCATTCCGCTAAGAATAGAGGTACATAAGTGCCTTTAGTCATTAGTTTACTGGTGTAAACTATGCATTCTAGGAGATCCTATGCCCTTTTTAGCACCTTTAATACCGGCAATAGCTGGTGGGATCGCATCAGCAGCAGCTGGAGCTGGTATAAATGCACTTTCAAAGGGGGCACAATCTAACCCCGCTGCTAATCAAGTCAACCTCGATAGCGCCAATTTGGCAGCTTCGCAGGGGGGGCAAGGGCAATTGGCATCACAGTTGCAGGCTGCCGGGGGGGTTGGGAATGAATCCTCCGTATATAATCAACAACAAGCGCTAGCCAATCAACTTGGTGCTATGGCACAAGGGCAAGGACCTACACCAGCGCTAAATCAACTTAATCAATCTACAGGCGCCAATGTTAATCAACAAGCTGCGTTAATGGCAGGCCAACGAGGCGCTGGTGCTAATGCGGGCTTGATGGCTAGACAGGCAGCTCAACAAGGTGCTAATACTCAACAGCAGGCAGTTGGCCAAGCTGCAACATTGCAAGCTCAACAACAGTTAGGGTCTATTGGCGCATTACAGGCTCAACAAAGCAATATGGCATCGTTGGCTGGGACACAGGTAGGTCAGCAACAGAATGCGGTTAATAGCCAAGCACAGACAGCATTACAACAACAACAGCAGATGTTAAGCCAGCAACAAGCTATCAATTCGATACAAGCAGGACAAGGACAACAACAAGCTGCACAGATAGGACAGATTGGCGGCGGTATTGCAAGTGGGATAGGATCCGCTGTTACTGGAGCTTTGGGCGGAACCGGGGGGGCTACTGTTCAACCCGCATCCGCTAACTATATGAGTGGCGTTGGGACGTCGTATGCTGAAGGTGGGGAAATACCATCTCAAACAGGTTATGATGCTATAAAGAAAGAGAATTACAAAGGTAAGTCTAAACTTGGTCAGTTGATGTATGCGTCAGGTGGCAAAGTTACAGATATGAAGGTCGGCGGTCATGTCCCCGGTAAAGCTAAGGTCGGGGGGGCTAAAGATAGCTACTCTAACGATACTGTACCTGCAATCTTAAGCCCTGGTGAAATAGTACTCCCAAGATCAGTTACTCAATCTGCAAACCCAGCAGAAGCGGCACATAAATTCGTCAAGGCTGTCAAAGCTAAGAAGAAAGGTAAGTAGTATATGAAGATGAAAGTAGACCTTTCCAAGTTTAAGCTTAAGAGTCGAGATGAACATACGGCAACATTGACACACCCTGATGGACATGAAGTCAAGATTGCAATCAAAGCATTGCATCCGATGAATCGTCAGAACCTAGATAATTTAAAGATGGCAGATGGTGGTGAAATAAAGCAGTCTAATCCGAAGCTTGAGGAGTCTAAGAAAGTTCCAAGACCCATCATGCAGTCACCAGATCCCTCTATGAAGCCAGCCGGCGGTGTTAGAGCTGCAAAGGGCGGTGAGTTAGAAGTTGAAGAGTTAGAGCATCCGGAACCCAAGCACCACATCGAATACGAACCATATCAAGCTCCAATAGTTGAGAAGTTGGATAAGCCAGAACCTAAACAACATCTACAGTACGAGAAGATGGCAGAGGGTGGAGAAGCGGCGGGAGATTCCAATCCGTCAGATGACAAATCTATTGTTATCAACAACATGCCCCCCTCGCAGTCAGTCAGTCCTGAACAGCAACAACAGATGGGACTTGACCCACAACAGATTCAACAAGCAAACGCACAAGCGCCAAGTATGACAGCACAATCTGGCACAGCAGCGCCAACTGGCACAGCAGCGCCAACTGACGGTATTGCAGCGCAACCACAGAGTCAACAACCCCAACAGCAACCTGGATCTTATGGAGCTGGTGTTAAGGAGTCAGAAGCGGGTATTCAAGGTCAGGCAGCGGCAGAGTCGGCAGGTGCAAAAGCGCAGGCACAAATCATGAAGGACCAAGCCGGAGCAGTGAATCAGTTGATGATTGACCACAAGGCTAAGGTTAACGAGATTGAGACCGAGAGACACGCTATGATGCAGGATTACCTCAATGGTCACATCGAACCCAATAGATTTATGGGTAAACAAGATACCATGGGTAAGCTGATGACCGGTGTCGGTCTTGCATTAGGCGGACTTGGCTCAGGGTTAACCGGTGGACCTAACCAAGCATTAGAGTTCTTAAACAGACAGATTGATAGAGATATTGACTCACAGAAGGCGGACCTCGGTAAACGCCAAACTCTACTCAGCATGAATCGAGATAGGCTAAAAGACGAGAATGCAGCGGTTGAGATGACAAGAATGCAGATGCAGGATCTCATGGCCGCCAAGATTGGTGAATCTACAAGTAAATCACAGTCGGCACTGGCCAAGTCTAGAGGTCAACAACTTCTAGGACAACTCCATATGCAAACTGCTCCTGTCGTCCAACAAATGGCAGTTCGGGATATGGTTGCCAACTCAACACCTGAGCAATTGTCGAAAATGGACCCCGCTTCTCTCATTCAAAGCATTGTTCCACCTGACAAGCAAAAGGAAGTTTCAAAAGAAATTGGAACTGCGCAGAACGCCAAGAAGAATAGTGATCAGATTCTACAGCATTTTGATGAAGCGATGAAAGAAAACACGATCGGTGGTAGGATTGGTAGAGCGGGCTTTAACCCCCCCTCGATTCTGGCAATGAGATCCATGATGTTACCACTAATTCACGACTTAGAAGGTAGAGTTAATGAGTTTGAACAGAAAACAACATCGGACTTAGAACCTAAACCAGGTGATAAGGCGGCAACAGTTGCGGCGAAACGAAAAGCATTAACAGAATTCTTAGCTCAGAAGTCTGCTGCTCCATTAGCTAAAACCTATGGTATAGATCTTGAAAAATTTGGGTCTACCCAAGCTCCTGGTAGTTTAAATCAACAACAGAAAAAATACGTTGAATGGGCAAAAGCCAACCCCAATGACAGTCGTGCTAAACTTGTATTGAAAAAATTGAACGTAGAATAGGAAATCAAATGGCTACGAATGATGTACCCGAAGGTTTAGACGAGTTTATCGCCCGTCCTGACAGTGGCCCCTCAGTCGATCAATCAGCACAAACTGAACCTGTCGGCCTCAATGAATTCATTGCTCCGGAGATGCAGGAAGAGAAATATGGTTCTTTAGGAGAACAGGCCAAGACATTTGCAGAAGGCGCTGGAAAGGGCCTTGTAGGTCCTATAGCACCTATGTTAGAAGAATCCTTCGGCGTAAACCCAGAAGATATTCGTGGCAGAGCTGAAGCGAATCCTGCGACGGCTTTCGCTGGTGAAGCTACGGGTTTTATAGCTCCAGCTCTTGCAACTTTAGGCGAAAGTGCTGCAGCTAAAGCAGGGCTTACTGGTTTATCAGAAGCAATACCACAACTGGCTAAGTTTACGCAATTAGGAGCGGTTGAAAATATTGCTGCAAAGTTAGCACCCGTTGCAGGAGAAACCTTAGCGTCTAAGATTGGCGCCGCAGCTGCTAAAGGTGCTATTGAGAACATGTTAATTACTGGAAGTGATGAAGTTTCCAGGATGGTATTAAAAGATCCTGAACAATCCGCTCAGAGTGCTGTTGCTGATTTAGGCATGGCTGCTGTATTAGGCGGTATGGTCGGCGGTGGTGCTAAGTCTGTCAGTAGTCTTTGGGATGCAACGCTAGGGAATAAAGCTTCACAGTTAGCGGCAGATTTCAAAGGTCGGATTAATGAGCACATGTCGAACCCCGATCCCGTTACCTCCATGACACATGAATTAGAGGACCTGCACGCCGGTATTACAGGTGTTGCTGATGAAGTTTATGGTCCGAAAGGCTTAAAAGCTAAAGATATTGAATCGGCTGTTCCTACTATGCATCAGGGGATTAGTAGTCAAGTTAATGAAATTACTGATAAGGTTGATAACGTATTACAGAAGTTAAGTAAAGATGAGCACGCCGGATTATTACAAGAACAAGCAGTTAAGTATAAACAAGCTGTCATGTCTGATGATCCGTCTAAGATCTTTAATGCAACGCAAGAGTTAAAACAACAGCTTCAAGAATGGGGTAGATTTAATAAAGATATCGTACCTCTTAAGGAGCGTCCATTTCGTAATGCTGCTAAAGAATTAGCCCATGATCTAAGAACTAGTTTAGAAGATACTAAAGTCTGGGGTAAAGCTGCGGAACGTCAAGTTGCCATTAATGGAGCCTTTAAAGACTACTTACCTGCTCTTAAAGACTTTGAATCTACCTTTATGACTAAAGTCGGTGATGACAAAGTCATTAATCCTGGTAAGGTAAATACCTATCTGAATCAATTAGGAAACCCCAGTGCCGAGATTAAACAATCTAAACTACAAAACTTTATAGATGCCTCTCAGAAGTATCATAAGGTCATTTCAGACACACATGCAAACTTAGGATTAGAATCTCCTATAATGAAAACTCCTCTAAACGTGACAATGTCAACTTTAGAGAAACAAACTATGGGCTCCCAACTCGCGGATTGGTTTATCCACCACGGGCTAACAGATGCGGGTAGTGCAACCCTAGGAGCTACTATCGGCGGTGGTTTGGCCCATTCCATCGGATTACCGCATTCTATCAGCGCAATTATAGGTGCTAAAGCTATTGGACCAGTCTTTAAGCCATTAATATCAGCATTAGCTAAGCCTTTGTTTGAAAGTGCTGCCACTGCCCGGGGTGTTAAAGCTGCTGTAGAACATACTACTTCGGCTATTAAAGGAGCAGAATTAGCATCTAAGGCTGTTAAGAACATATTCAAATTAGGTGTAGCAATACTTCCCGAGCATGCTAAACCATCTGATAAAGAGATTGAGAAACTTAACAAACAATTAAGAAGCATTCAAGGTAATCCTGGACCTATCTTCGCACATGATGATCCTCTGCAAAACATAATGCCCGATCACAATAATGCTAGAGGTATGATGATTGGCGGGGTGGTAAATTACCTCAATAGTTTAAGGCCTGATTTAGATAAGAAGGCACCATTAGACAGTAAACCGGTGCCTTCTACAACACAAAAAGCTACCTATAATGGTGCCTTACAGCTTGCCCAACAACCTTTATTAGTACTTGAAAAGGTAAAGAATGGAACTATTACGGCTCAAGATATTCAGCATGTTGGTACCATGTTTCCTCAATTATACAATGGCTTAAAGTCACAGATGATGGAAGAAATCTCTAATGCGTCCCATAAAGATATAGTTATACCCTATAAAACTAGGGTTGGGATCTCTATGTTTATGGCATCGCCACTTGATTCTACTATGACCGCGCCTTCTATCATGGCTGCTCAAGCAAAACCAATGCAGCAACAGATGCAAGCTCAACAGGCACCCTCAAAGGGAGTTAAGTCCGCGCCGGCATTACAGAAAATGCCGAAATCCTATCAAACAAGTGCTCAATCCTTAGAAGCTCGGCACCAAGGGGACAAATAAGGTCATTCCGCTAAGTATGAAGCCTAGACATTACATTGTCTTACCCACGAGGAGGGTTCAATGGGACGTAAAAACACGCTAGTTACCACATTAGCGACTAATCAAAGTTTATCTGCATCTTTTAATTCAGCACCTACAGTTGTACGGTACATGGATAACTGTAGTTATCAGATTAATGTAACTACAACTAATTCAGTTGGAACCTTCGCGGTGCAAGTCAGCAATGATTACTACGTCAATGAGGGAAATGACAGTGTTGTTGTCAATCCTGGAAATTGGACAAGTTTAACCCTAGCCGGTGGTGTTCCTTTCGTCGCCGCTGCAAATGACACCATTGTAATCAATTTAAATCAATTACCTTTTTATGCTGTAAGATTAGCTTATACCTCCACAACTGCTGGAACGGGAACTTGCTCTATCTATATTACAGATAAGAATTTGGGAGGCTAATTATGAGTCAATCATATAATTATCCAAGTTCCAGCAATGTAACATTAACGGGTTCTACGAATGGATTACCTATTCCTAATGCCAGCATTGTGGTTGGTGGTGAGAATTCAAGCGGAAATACGGAACCACTACAGTTAGATGCATCCGGTAATTTAAAAGTATCCTTAGCCGGTGACGTTGTAATCGGAAATGTAAATTTAACTGAAGTCGGTGGTTCAGCAATTGCATTAGGACAGACAACAATGTCCGCATCATTGCCTGTAACTATTGCTTCCGATCAAAGTTTACCTTTACCTACTGGAGCTGCAACTTCTGCGAATCAAACGTCTGAGATTAACTTATTAACTGCACGGCTTACCGGATCTTTAGTTCCTACAGCCTTCAATGAAGTTGATTTAACTTATATTGCTTCGGGAAACGGAACTGGACAAATTGGAACAGCAGTTTATAAACTAGCTTCCGTAACTGTTAAGACATTAACTTTGACTTATGATAGCTCTAATAGGTTATCTACAGTTGTAGCGAGTTAATTTATGGCGCTATCATTTAATTTTAATCCATTCACAGGTAACTTTGATCAGATTAGTACAGTAACTATTAATGCTACAGCAAATGGTTTAAGTATTGATGCAAATCAAGTACTCTCTTTAGGACTCTCTTCAACTTCTACAACCGGTGCGTTAAGCTCTACTGACTGGAATACTTTCAACACAGCTGCTTCTTCAGTAACATCAGCTACGTCTGCAAATACTCCTAATACTATTGTTAAAAGAGATGCTTCTGGTAATTTTGCTGCTAGTACTTTAACTATCTCAGGTGCAGATACAATAGCTTCCGGAACTATGGCTATTGGTACAGTTAATGCGAGCATTATTAATATCGGACGAAGTGGTGCAACTGTTAATATCCAAGGTACTACAATATTTGAAAATAGTACGACGTTAAATGTTTCAAATCCTGTTATTAATGTCAATACAGCCGGCGGTGTCGGCTCCGGATCTAGTTCTGGTATTAACATTGAAGAAAATTCTATAGCAACTGGATATGCTTTAACTTCTGGAGATCGTAATAGTTGGCAGTTTAAAGCACCAAATACAGCTGGACTAGCAACCATAACTCCAGGAACAAGCGGCATTACGTTAGCTGGTAGTATCACTAGCGGTACAAACTCTGGTAATAATACTGGGGATGTCACATTATCTACAGCAAATGGGTTAAGTTTATCAGGTCAAGCCTTGAGTTTAGCTCTATCGTCATCGTCTACGACAGGCGCTCTCAGCTCTACTGATTGGTCAACGTTTAATAGTAAACAAGCATCAGGAAACTATATAACGGCTTTAACCGGAGATGCCACTGCTTCCGGGCCTGGAAGTGCTGCTTTAACTCTCGCAACAGTTAACTCCAATGTTGGAACATTTGCGTCTGTAACGGTAAATGGAAAAGGTTTAGTAACTGCTGCAGCTGCATTGAGCGGAGATGCAACTACTTCGGGTTCTGCCCTAACATTAGCAACAGTTAACTCCAATGTTGGTAGTTTTACTAATGCGAACATAACGGTCAACGCAAAGGGATTAATTACCGCCGCATCCAGTGGTACAAACGGAACCGTCACTAGCTTTGCCTTCACTAATCAAGACAACGTAACTGGGACCGTAACAAATTCCACCACCACCCCAACACTTGCATTAGCGCCAACAAGCTCCACTCCTGCAGCTTCTAGTTTTGCTTCTTGGGACGCCAACAAAAATTTACAAGCTAATAATTTAATTGAAGGGTACACTACGACTGTGACGGCAGCAGGAACTACCACATTAGTAGTTGGTAGTACATATCAACAATATTTCACAGGAACGTCAACACAAACAGTGGTATTGCCTGTAACCTCAACCCTAGTCTTAGGTCAACAATTCCAGATTATAAATAATAGTACAGGAACTGTAACTGTTGAATCAAGCGGTAGTAACGTTATACAAGTGATGTCGGCTAACACACAGTTGACAGTAACAGTAATTTCTACATCTTTAACGACTGCTGCTGCGTGGAATGCTGTATATGTATCAGGAATTGCAGCAGTTATAAACCCCACAATTCAAAAATTCACATCAGGTTCTGGAACATACACAACCCCCGCGGGTGTACAATACATTCTCGTTAGAATGGTCGGAGGCGGCGGAGGCGGAGCTGGTGGCGGAAATTCAGGCGGCGGTTCATCCGGAGGAAACGGTGGAGCGTCGACATTTGGTTCATCGTTGTTATCCGCAGGTGGTGGTACCGGAGGCGCGTTTGGTGGTGGTACCGGAGGCGCCGGTGGTACCTCAAGCTTAGGTTCTGGACCTTTAGGAACTGCCTTAACCGGTGGACAAGGTGGACCATCGATGTACACCGGCACCGCCGCGTACCAAACAGGCGGCAACGGCGGTAATACAGCATTTGGAGGTGGTGCAGCTGGTGGTTATGCAAACTCGGGGGGTCTTGCGGGGTCAGCAAACACAGGTGGCGGCGGTGGTGGTGGTGGCACAGGATCCGCCACTATCCCTGCAGGCGCTGGCGGCGGTGGCGGCGGTTACGTGGACGCCATTATTACCTCACCTACAGCGACATACAGTTATGCCGTTGGAACTGGAGGAACGGCTGGATCGGCAGGTACCAACGCGGCTGTCGGAGGAGTCGGTGCTGCAGGTTATATTGAAGTCACAGAATATTATACTAATTATCAAGTTAGTACAACTACTTCAGTTGCAGCAGGCACGTTCTTAGCAGGACCAACAAGTGGTAGTAATGGAAATCCGACCTTTAGAGCTTTACAGGCTCCGACACAGCAAAGATTCACATCTGGATCTGGAACTTATACGACTCCAGCTGGAGCTTTATATCTTCGAGTTAGAATGGCTGGAGCAGGTGGCGGTGGTTGTGGATATAATACCTCAGGTGGAGCTGCAGGAAGTGGCGGAGCTGCCAGTGGAAATACAACTTTTGGAACTTCTCTTTTAATCGCTACAAGCGGTGCCCCTGGCACCTCAAGTGGAGCAAATAATACGACTGGCGGTGTTGGTGGAGGCACGACGGTTAACTCTCCTGCTATTGCCATTGTTTCACAAACCGGTGGATCTGGTGGACCTGGAAACTATTGCGCAACAACGGTTACCACGACTTATGGCGCTCCGGGTGGCACGAATCCATTTGGTGGTGGAGGAATGGGCGGAAGCGGATCTGGGATCGCGACTGCTCCTATAGCCAATACTGGTGCAGGCGGATCAGGTGGTGGTGCTAACGGCAGCTCTTCTGGTGTTACCTCAGGTTCTAGCGGTGGAGCGGGTGGTTATATTGAAGCGTTTATATATAATCCATCTTCAACTTATGCATATTCTGTTCCAACTGGTGGAGCGGCTGGATCCTCTTCCGGAAGTGGAACGGCTGGAGCTTCCGGCATTATCATTGTTGAGGAACATTATCAATAATTTTAAATAGTTGGGAATAAATATGTCAATTTTAATAGCATTTTTAGTAAGTAAATTTCAATCGTTGATCTTTAAAGCTCAACCAGCAATCTCTGTAATCTCACCATTTGTATCGAAGATTATCTCTATAGCCCCCTTACCAGTTGGTATTCTGATTGGTTATATCTTTCACGCAGAGATTAAGATTGCATTCGAAGCTATTCACGCTTTAATAAAACTAATTTCATTAATTTAAGGAGAAAACATGAAGAACGTAAGCTGCAATGTATTAAGTGCATCAGATGCTACAAGTCAAAATGGAGCTCAGATTGATTCAAATCAACTCG
>Ga0302152_10000046_pt1 | contig 48787 bp, 37 predicted proteins | sample I_Bog_N2_1_FD_192434 | JGI IMG/M metagenome (GOLD analysis project Ga0302152, IMG submission 192434) | Peat permafrost microbial communities from Stordalen Mire near Abisko, Sweden - I_Bog_N2_1 | ecosystem: Environmental > Terrestrial > Soil > Wetlands > Peat | place: Sweden: Abisko, Stordalen...
TCCGATCTGCATCAGTTGATTGATGCGGGCTTTTTGTCGCCTTCAGCAACACATTCAGTGCGCACAGTTGAGGTCGCCTTGGGCGCAGGAGGCCAGTGCCTTGAGTTCCTTGGCGCGTTCCAAAGTTTTGTCTGTGAGGCAGCTTTGCAGTGCCAATCCGCGTGCCGATCCAGTGATGTCGCCGCTGACATATTTGCACGACAAGTCGCGATATTTGATCCAGGCCAACTGGACATCGCGAATCTGGTTCTGTTGCGCCTGGTCGAGCCGGTTGCGGTAGTCGACATAGGTCTGATTCAATTCCGCATCGGCCTTGTTGAGTGCTTGCGAGGCGCATTGTTCCATCTCGCTCTGGCTGCCCGCTTTGCTGCAATCAACGCGATTGTCAGTGGCGGCGTCGGCAGCGTGGCAAAGCGTGGCGCTGCTGCTCAGTACGGCAAAGGCAAGCAGGACGGTGCTGCGCCAAAAAAATAATTGCATACATTTCCTCAACTCTGTTTGCTCATGAGTGTCTATCGCCGAGTCGTATATTGCAAATGATTTACTGAAAAAAAATGGTAACAATTTGTTTTTTATATCGGGATATTTTTGTTATCGCATAACGGTATTTTTATGCATGGCGCACAGCAAATGCTTGCTCGTCCTGCAAGGATTCGCTTAGCGTATTACCATGGGACCCCATCCGGTTTTCAAGCTCATTGTATGCAGCATGTGCCAAGCCGGCGCGCGCTTGTGATACGAGGCTATCCACTGATCATGAAAGGATCAATCATGGCGGCATCTTATGCTTATGCAGCAGTCAATCCACAATCTCCCTTGGCGCCTTTTCGTTTCGAGCGGCGTGAACCGGGTGCGAATGATGTACAAATCGACATCATGTATTGCGGCGTGTGCCATTCCGATCTGCACACCGCGCGCAATGAATGGGGTAATACGGTTTATCCGACCGTGCCTGGTCATGAAATCATCGGCCGTGTCAGCAAGGTCGGTTCCCGGGTTCAACAATTCAAAGTAGGGCAGGTAGTCGGTGTCGGCTGTATGGTCGACTCCTGTCAGAGTTGCGCCAGCTGCGCCGAAGGCCTGGAGCAATATTGCGAAAATGGTTTTGTCGGTACCTACAATGGTGAAGACAAACACAGCGGTGGCGTCACCTACGGTGGTTACGCCAGCAATATCGTCGTCAGTGAAAAATTCGTCCTGCGCATTTCCGATAAACTCGACCCGGCGGCGGCGGCGCCCTTGCTATGTGCCGGCATCACCACCTATTCGCCGCTGCGTCACTGGAAGGTGGGTAAAGGTCACAAGGTTGGTATCGTCGGTCTGGGCGGTCTGGGACACATGGGCGTGAAGCTGGCGCATGCAATGGGTGCGCATGTGGTGTTGTTCACCACGTCACCCAGCAAGGTGGCCGATGCATTAAAACTGGGTGCCGACGAAGTGGTGATTTCCAAGGATGCGGCACAGATGGCGCAGCATGCCAATAGTTTCGACTTCATCTTGAACACCGTCGCCGCGCCGCACAACCTGGATGCTTTCCTGACTTTGCTCAAACGTGACGCTACCATGACGCTGGTGGGTGCACCCGACTCGCCTCACCCATCGCCGACGGTGTTCAACCTGATCCTCAAGCGCCGCAATCTGGCCGGTTCCTTGATCGGTGGCATCAAGGAAACGCAGGAAATGCTCGATTTCTGTGCCGAACATGGGATTACCTCGGACATTGAACTGATCAAGATGGATCAAGTCAATGAAGCTTACGAGCGCATGCTCAAGAGTGACGTGAAATATCGTTTTGTCATCGACATGGCCTCGCTGCCGGCTTAAGCGACGCATCGTCAGCGCATAACCGATCGCCGCAGGCGGTGATCGGTTATGCTGGCTGCTATTTGCTTCGGGACGTTAGATGTTTTCATTATCGTTGCGCATGACCGGCCGGGACTGGCGCGCCGGCGAACTCCGTTTTCTGCTGATCGCGCTGATCGTGGCTGTGGCCGCACTGTCGTCGGTCGGTTTTTTCGTCGACCGCATGCGTGCCGGCCTGGAGCGGGACGCCCATCAATTGCTGGCGGCTGATCTGCTCATCGGTGCCGATCAGCCCTTGCAGCCGGCGTGGTTGGCACAGGCCCAACAAACGCAGTTGCAGATGGCGCAAACGGTAGTGTTCCCAAGCATGGCCGTGGCCGGTCAAGGCGATACAGCGCGTTCTCTATTGTCTTCCATTAAGGCTGTTTCTGCGGCCTATCCCTTACGTGGGCAGCTTAAGCTGGTGCAGCCTGGTGGCGGCGACCGCAGCGCCGCAGGGGGACCGCGCCCGGGCACGGTCTGGGTTGATCCGAATATTCTGGCGTCCTTACAGCTACAGGTTGGCGACATGCTCAAACTGGGCCAGCGGCAATTTCAGATCGCCGCCGTGATTGCGGTCGAACCCGATCGCGGCAGCGCTTTCGCCAGCTTCGCTCCGCGCGTGATGCTGGCGTTGGACGATTTGCCTGCCACCGAGCTGGTGCAGTACGGCTCGCGCGTGACCTACCGCTTGTTGTTGTCCGGTACACCCGCGCATATCAACGCTTATGAGCAATGGCTGCAACAGCGCATTGATAATGACAATCTGAAAGGCGTGCGCATAGAATCGCTGGCGTCGGGGCGCCCTGAAATGCGGGCCACGCTTGATCGCGCGCAACAATTTCTGGCACTGGTGGGCCTGCTGTCGGCCATGTTGGCAGCGCTGGCCGTGGCCATGGCAGCGCGCCGTTTCATGTTGCGCCATCTCGATGCCTGTGCCATGTTGCGCTGCTTTGGCATGACGCAGACCCAGGTTACCTGGATGTATTTGCAAGAATTTGCGCTGGTCGGCATCGTTGGCAGTGCGCTGGGTGTGGCGCTCGGCTTTGTGGCGCATTTCGTCTTGTTACGCTGGCTCGGCGGTTTTATTCCGACCAATCTGCCAGCTGCCACTTGGTGGCCGGCAGGGCAGGGACTGGCGGTTGGCATGTTGTTGCTGATCGGTTTCGCGTTGCCGCCGCTGCTGCAATTGCGCAATGTGCCGCATAACCGTGTGATACGGCGCGAACAATCGCCGCCCAAGGCCATGAGCGTGGCCACCTATGCACTGGGGGCGTTGGTGTTTACTGGGCTGCTGCTGTGGCAGGCCGGCGATGTCAAGCTGGGCGCCATGACCGCTGCTGGCTTTCTGGGCGCGTTTGGCTTGTTTGCCTTGCTGGCCTGGGCTTGCCTGCAAGGCGCCAATGGCTTACGTGGCTTGTTCGACAATCAGAGCTGGCGCTTTGCCATTAATGGTCTGCAGCGCCGTCCGGGTGCCACCGTGATGCAAATTGTGGCGCTCGCGCTGGGGTTGATGGCCTTGCTGCTGCTGACGGTAATTCGCGGCGATCTGATCGGCGCCTGGCGCCAGGCTACGCCGGTCGACGCGCCTAATCGCTTTGTGATCAATATCCAGCCGGATCAGAAGCAGGCGGTGGCACAGCGGCTGCAGCAGGCGCAGGTAATGCAGGCGCCGTTGTTTCCCATGATTCGTGGCCGTCTGGTGCAGATCAACGGCAAGCCGGTGACCAATGACAGCTATCAGGAAGATCGCGCCAAGCGTTTGGTCGATCGTGAATTCAATTTGTCGACCATGCCTGCGCTGCCGCCGCAAAACACGATCGTCGGCGGCAAGTGGTTCGACGATACGCACCCGGAAGCATCGGTAGAGGAGGGCTTGGCGAAGACGCTCAAACTGCATCTGGGTGATCAACTGCAATTTGATATCGCCGGCCAATTGCTGACGGTACCGATTACCAGCATGCGTAAGCTGGAATGGGGTTCGTTGCGGGTGAATTTCTTCGTCATCATCAATCCGGCTGCGATGCAAGACACGCCACAGACCTGGATCACGGCATTCCACGTGACGCCAGAGCAAAGCGCTCTGGGCAATCTGCTTACACGCGACTTTCCCAATCTGACGGTGGTCGATATCGGCAGTGTACTCAAGCAAATTCAAGACATCGTCGATCAGGTGGTTGCTGCGGTGCAATTCCTGTTTCTCTTCACGCTCATGGCTGGCGTTCTGGTGTTGTATGCCGCCTTGGTCGGCACTCAGGATGCGCGGGTGCGCGAGGCGGCGTTGTTGCGTGCGCTGGGCGCCACACGGCGCGAGCTGGCGCGCGCACAGGCGATCGAAGTGATGCTCATTGGCAGTGTCGCTGGTTTGTTGGCCGCCAGCGGCGCCGCAGTGGTCGGCTGGGCGCTGGCGCATTATGTGTTCGATTTCGACTGGCACTTCAGCGTTTTGCTGTGGTTGGCCGGTGCCGGCTTGGGGATTGCGTGCGCGCTAGCCGGTGGTTGGCTCGGCTTGCGCCATGTACTGGGCCGGCCGCCCTTGCAGAGCTTGCGCGAAGCCTGACGGGACCGCCGATACGCACTGGCGGCAGCTGCGCTATCATCTCGCTCTATGCAAATCGAAGACCCTAATCAACCGACTGTCTACGACATGATCGGTGGCGCCGACAAGCTGCGCGCAATGGTGGATCGTTTTTACGATCTGATGGACCTTGAGCCCGAATTTGCCGTCATCCGTGCGCTGCATCCGGCCACGCTGGATGGCTCGCGCGACAAGACCTACTGGTTTTTGTCAGGCTGGAGCGGCGGCCCCAATCTCTATATCGAACGTTTCGGACATCCTTTCCTGCGTGCCCGCCATCTACCGTTTGCCATCGGTATCACCGAGCGTGATCAGTGGCTGCGTTGCATGGCCTGGGCGATGCAAGATGTCGGGCTTGAGGAGGCCCTGCGTACACGGCTGATGCAGGCATTTTTTCAGACTGCCGACTGGATGATGAACAAGGATACCTCGGGCAAGCAGCCTGCTTAGCACACCTGCTTGATGCTCTAGCTCTAGCCCCGGTTTCAGCCTCAGTTTCAATCCTGGTGCTGGCTGCTGCTGCCCTCTGTGGCGCACCGTATACCTATTGTGTTGCCGCGTCATTGCGCGTCGCCATGCTGAATTCAGGCTGAGGGTATTTTTCAAAAACGATCGGTAATCGTACTATTTGAGCGTTTATCGTACGTTTTTGGATATTGTTCCTTGGTCTTGTTGATTGCTTGTGGCTACACTTTTACCAAAACGAAAATCTTAAAAAACCAATAACCAGATAATGGAGACAAGACCATGAGCAATGTAATCGCGAGCGCGCAACAATTGCAGCAGAACCGACAAGCCCGCAAGGCCGCAGTTGGCAGTTTCGTCGGCGCCGTCGTCGACTGGTACGACTTTCTGTTGTACGGCATCACGGCAGCACTGGTGTTTAATACGCAGTTTTTCCCTAGCACGAACCCGACTCTGGGGACGCTGGCAGCCTTCGGCACGTTTGGCGTCGGCTTTTTGTTCCGTCCTTTGGGAGGCATTGTATTCGGCCATTTCGGTGACCGCCTGGGGCGCAAACGCATGCTGGTCATTACCGTGGTGATGATGGGCGTTTCCACCGCCTGTATCGGTCTGTTGCCCAGCTATGCCAGTATTGGCTGGTATGCGCCGCTGGCGCTGGTGCTACTGCGCGCACTGCAAGGTTTTGCGGTGGGTGGTGAGTGGGGCGGGGCCGCCTTGATGGCGGTCGAGAGTGCACCCGCAGGCAAGAAGGCTTTTTATAGCAGCGGCGTACAGGTCGGCTACGGCGTCGGCTTGGTGCTCGCCACCGGCATTGTTTCCATTCTCACCCATACGCTCGACAACGACGCTTTCCTGTCCTGGGGGTGGCGCATTCCTTTCCTGCTCAGCATCGTGCTGGTGCTGGTGGCATTGTGGATACGTTCAACTATGGACGAGTCGCAGGAATTTATGCGCACGGTCGGCCAGCACGGCGAACGCAAGGTCAAACTGCCGGTATTGACTGCGCTGAGCAAAAATCCCAAGAGTTTTCTGCTGATCATTGCCTTGCGCATGGCTGAAATGTTCACGATGTACATCGTGACCGCGTTTGCGCTGTCGTATTCGACCAAAAACCTGGGTATGTCGCGCGATCTGTTTCTCAATATCGGCTTGTTGGTGGGCGCGGTCAGTTGTTTGACGATTCCATTGTTTGCCTTGGCGGCCGACCGCATCGGTCAAAAGCGGGTATATGTGACGGGCGCGCTGATTGGTCTGTTTTCCGCGGTTCCTTTCTTTCTGGCAATGGAAGCGCGTTCGATTTTATGGATTGTGGTGTTCTCGGTACTGCTGGCCAATATTGCACATGATATGGTGGTCAGTGTGCAGCAACCTTTGTTCACGGAATTCTTTGGCGCTGAGTATCGCTATAGCGGTGCCGGTGTCGGTTATCAGTTCGCCAGTGTGGTGTGCGGCGGCTTCACGCCCTTCATCGCCACGGCCTTGCTCGGCGTCGATGGTTCCTGGCATGCAGTAGCTGCTTATCTGGCAGGTGGTTGTCTGTTATCGGTGATTGTTTCTGCACGGATGAAAATGGCGCCGGCAGCACCGCAATCTGCCAGTACCGTGAACGCAGGCGCTCAGGGCAAGACATCGTTGGTGTAGCTTTTGTTGTGTTCGGCAACTTGCCTGATTAATCTGAAAGATTGTATGAAGCTATCTACACGTTTGATGTTCCTGGTGGGCGTTGCGGTAGTCTCGTTATCCGTGCTTTGTGCCGTGAGCCTGCATTCGCTCAATAAATCCATGCTCGATGATCGTAAGGCCGAGATTGTCAATATGCTGAAAATGGGTATCAAGCTGGTGACCTATTATCAGAGTCTGGAAGTGAAAGGCACACTCACGCGTGAGCAGGCGCAGGCGGCTGCCAAAGCGGCCTTGTCCCAGCTTGATAACGAAGGCAAAAGTTATTACTGGGCGCGTCTGCCGAATGGCTTGACGTTCATCCATCCGAATCCCAAAGTCCGCGATACCATCACCCAGGGCGAGACCATGGATGGGCGGGTCGATGCGGTGGCTTATCGCGAGGCGATGGACAAGGACACCATTGGCTTGGTGCTGATCAAGATTCCGCGCGGCGACGGTGGCGCCGTGCCGAAGTTGAACGGCATCGTCGAGTTCAAGCCATGGGGATGGTGGATAGGAACCGGTTTCTATATCGATGACATCAATGAGGTCTTCTGGCATTCCGCCACTAACTTCATGGTTATTTTTATTGTCGCTATCGGTATTCTGGGATTGCTGGGCTGGCGTCTCATTCGCAGCGTCACCCATTCTCTTGGCGGCGAACCGGGATATGCTTCGGCAGTCACGCAAAAAATTGCCGGTGGAGATTTGTCGGCGCCAGTGCAGTTGCACAAGGATGACAACAACAGTTTGCTGTATGCGATTTCCGGCATGCAGAACGGATTGATCGGCATCATTTCTGGCATTCGCACCGGCGCTTCCGCCATTACCAGTGCCTCGACCGAGATCGCGCAAGGCAATCAGGATTTGTCATCCAGAACGGAAGAGCAAGCCGGCTCACTGGAAGAAATTGCTTCCACCATGGAGCAACTCACCAGCGCGGTCAAACAAAATGCGGAGAACGGACGGCATGCCAATACACTGGCCGTCAAGGCATCAGAAGTCGCGGCCCAAGGGGGCAGTGTGGTGGAGCAGGTGATTCACACCATGGCCTCCATCAACGAGTCCTCCAACAGGATCGTGGATATCATCGGCGTGATTGACGGTATTGCCTTCCAGACTAACATTCTGGCTTTGAATGCAGCGGTCGAAGCAGCACGTGCCGGCGAGCAGGGACGCGGCTTTGCCGTGGTCGCCAGCGAAGTGAGAAGTCTGGCGCAACGCAGCGCCAGTGCCGCCAAAGAAATCAAGACGCTGATTGCGGATTCGGTAGAAAAAGTCGAGGCCGGCAGCGTGCTGGTGGAAGACGCTGGCAAGACCATGAAGGAAGTCGTCTCCAGCGTCAAGCAAGTCACTTCCATCATTGCCGAAATCGCCACCGCCAGCCATGAACAAAGCACCGGGATTGAGCAGGTCAATATCGGCATCACGCAGATGGATAATGTGACGCAACAAAATGCCGCTCTGGTGGAGCAGGCCGCTGCAGCGGCGGAATCTCTGAAACAACAGGCTGCGAGGCTGGAGCAGTTGGTCGAAGTGTTCAAACTCAACGGTAGCTAGACGCCACCGAGGTCAATATGACAGCGCCGGCTAGCGTATTGCTTGCCGGCGCTGTATGGTTTTTATCTTTATTTCCTCTCGTTTCGCATTATTTGTTGCCTAAGCGGTGACAAATTTGTCATGTCTTTGTCATCGGTTTAAGCGTCATCGGCTTCTACACTGCGTCCTCACATGAAAGATGTGCAGTGCCGCACGCCACATCTTTTTGAACGATTGATCATAAAGATGAGGAGCTTTGCATGTTTCGAACCAAGCTACGACAACCCCTGGGCGGCGAAACTAGGCGGCATGCCGCCTATGCCTTCATGATCGCCAGCGCGGTCTGCATGGCCACTATTTTCTTGTGTAGCAGCGGCAATGTCCTCGCACAAGACATGCATCAACACGGCGCTGAGCAAAGCGACATGAGTGGCATGGCCACGCCAGCCGTAGCACCGGTATTCATTGCGAGCACCGCCAAACCTTTTGGCGCACTGATGGATGACGCCATGGCCGTCATGGACTACGGCATGGCGCACGCGCCAATGAACGGTAAGGCTGAGCATGATTTTATGACAATGATGCTGCCGCACCATCAGGGCGCCGTGGACATGGCTCGGGCCATGCTGCTCTACAGCGACGACCCAGAGGTCCGTAATCTGGCGCTGGGCATCATTACCGAGCAACAAACCGAAATCCAAGTCATGCAATTGTGGCTGCAACGCCATGGCGAAGCTGCAGCCAAGTAGTGCCAATGCGCTGTTTTTTAGTTTGTGCAGCGCACTTTATTTCAAAAAAGTAACATTAACCGGAGTCACCATATGAAAAAAACTTCTATTGCGCTCGCCGCGGCATTCGCTTTGATTGCACATGCCGCCTGGGCTTTGCCCGCGGACACTGACCGTGTGTATACGGCCGACCAGAACAGCAACACAGTGAGCGTGTTCAATCCTGCCACCAATACCCTGGTCGGCCAGATTCGTCTGGGTAACCCACGTCCGGATGTGCTGTCACCGCTGTACCGCGGTCAGATCAATGTTCACGGCATGGGTTTTTCACCCGACCACAAGACCTTGCTGGTCGTCGCCAACGGCTCCAATTCGGTGACCTTCATTGATACCGCCACTAACCAGGTCAAAGGCATCACCTATGTCGGCCGCTCACCGCATGAAGGTTTTTTCACCGCCGACGGCAAGGAGGCCTGGGTCGTGGTGCGTGGTGAAGATTACATTTCAGTGATTGACCCGGTTAGTTTCAAGGAAATTCGTCGTATTCAGACCGGCGTCGGTCCTGGCATGGTGCAGTTCATGCCGGACGGCAAGCTGGCATTCGCCGTGTCGAGCTTTACCCCGCAGGTCGATGTGATTGATGTCAAATTACATCAAGTCATCAAGAAAATCGATGTGGTCAGCCCGTTTTCACCGTATCTGCAATTCACGCCAGATTTCAAGGAAATGTGGATGACGCATAAGGACGTCGGCAAAGTCACGCGTATTGATACATCGACATTGCAAGTGACGGGTGTCATTGATAGCGGCTTCATTACCAACCACCTTACCTTCGTGACTCTCAATGGCAAGGTGCTGTCCTATGTCACGGTCGGCGGTGAAAATGTGGTCAAGGTCTACACCATCGATCACCCAGCCAAATTGGTTGCCACTATCCCTACCGGCGCGCTGCCACATGGCATCTGGACCTCAGATGACAGTAGCCGCGTCTACGTTGGACTGGAAAACGGTGATGGTGTCGAGGTCATTGATACCTCCAGCAACCAGGTCATCGCGCATATTGGTGGCGGCCAGGCACCGCAGGCACTGGTCTACCTCTCGCATGTGGTTGACGCCAGCGGTAGCAAGAGTAATCTGGTCGAACGCGTCAATAGCGATCCGCTCAATATTGCCCTCGAACGCGCGCCAAACGCGCCCAGCGAGGCACGTGGTTTTGTGGTCTCGCGCAATCTTGGGGTGATCGATGCTTTGGAAGTGTCACTATTCAAACTTAAACCACAAACCACTTATAGCGTCTATTGGGATGGCCAGGCGGCCGCTGTGGCGCGTTTCGTTACCGATGCCAAGGGGATGAGCAACGGCACGGCAATTGGCCCATTGCGTGTGCTGGCTGCAGCGGGCGCAGCAGCGCCTGCGGCAGCACGCATCATCGTGATGGAAGGTGAGGCGGCGGCAGACGCCAGCAAGGCAGTGCTGATCCAGGCCAAGTAAGCACCGTGCCGGCCCACTAGAATGGGCCGGCACGGCGCGGGCTAAACTGAAAAATGCAGTGGCAGGTGCATCTATAAAAGATTTGTTAGTGATATCCTCAGCGGCTTATCCGTTTGATCAGATGCGCAGTGACTACGAAGAGTGCGCCGGCATCTGACTTTGGACGTGCGGCAACTCTCTCTATCTCGTCACAAATAAATCCTGTTATGACCCAAACTGAATTAATCCTGATTGCCCTGGTGGCTGCCGGCCTGGTGCTGCAACTACTGATTCTGCTGCGCAGTCGCACCAGCGCCGCACAGGAGCTGGACCTTGACACGCCCTTGCAGCAATTGAAAGCCGAATTGCAGCGTCACCAGCAAGATCTGGCCGAACGCAGCGAACGCGAATGGCGTGCGCAATTGCAAATCAGTGCGCAAGGATCGCGCCAAGAGCTGGCCAGTAATTTCAGCCAATTGCAGCAAGCACTGGCGGCACAGATGACCAGTGTTGCGACCTTGCAAAACAATCAAATCGATGGCTTCGCCCAGCAACTGGTCAAGCTCAATCAGACCAATGCCCAACAGCTCGATGGCATGCGCCAGAGCATGAACTTGCAGGCGCAAAGCAATCGCGAAGAGCAGGCTGCTTCGCTGCAACGCTTTGGTGATACGCTCAATCAGACGCTGTCGACGCTCACCGAATCAAACGCACAACGCATGGCCGAAGTGCGCGCTACGCTGGAAGCCAAGATCAAGGATCTGCAACTGGACAACGGTAATCGTCTCGAAGAGATGCGCAAGACCGTCGATGAAAAGCTGCACGCTACCCTGGAACAACGCCTGGGAGAATCCTTCAAGCTGGTCTCGGATCGTCTGGAAAAAGTCCATCAGGGTCTGGGCGAAATGCAGCAATTGGCCATCGGCGTGGGTGATCTCAAGCGCGTGCTGACCAATGTCAAGACGCGTGGCACCTGGGGTGAAGTACAACTGGAAATGTTGTTGGAACAAGTGCTCACGCCCGAGCAATACGCCAAGAACGTCGAGACTGTGCCGGGCAGCGGCGAGCGGGTCGAGTTTGCCATCAAGTTGCCGGGTAACGTGGATGGCGGCACGCCGGTGTGGATGCCAATCGACGCCAAATTCCCGAAAGAACAATACGAGCGGCTGGCCGATGCCGCCGATCGCGCCGATGCTGAAGGCGTCGCCACGGCTGGTCGCGAGTTGGAACGCGTGGTGCGTAATGAGGCTAAGACCATTGCTGAGAAATATCTGTCGCCGCCGTTGACGACGGATTTTGCGATTCTATTTTTGCCAACCGAAGGTCTGTATGCCGAAGTGATGCGTCGTCCCGGCTTGTCTGACGAGCTGCAACGCAACTTGCGGGTCAGCATTGCCGGCCCGTCAACGCTGTCGGCCTTGCTCAACAGCTTGCAGATGGGTTTTCGCACGCTGGCGCTGGAAAAACGTTCGTCTGAAGTCTGGCAGGTGCTGGGAGCAGTCAAGACCGAGTTCGGCAAGTTCGGCGATGTGCTGGCGGCGACCAGGAATACCCTGGAGCGCGCTGCCAAAAATATCGAGCAGGCCGAGACACGCACGCGTCAGATGTCACGTAAGCTCAAGTCGGTGGAGGCGCTGCCGACTGATACGGCGCAGAAGTTGCTCGGCACCGGTGAAATCGAAGTCGAAGGTGATGGTCAAAGCGAACTGCTCTAAGTGGGCTGCGCTAAGAGCTCAGATCAAACCATCAAACAGCACCACTGGCACCGCATCACCGACGGCGACATCGCCTTGTGCGTCATCGAGCACGATGATGCAATTGGCATCCGACATCGAGCGCAGGATGCCGGAGCCTTGCGCACCGGTCAGTTTGACCTTCCAGACGCCGTCGCTGTCGGGTGTGATGACGCCGCGCTGGTATTCGGTGCGGCCGGCTTTTTTGCGGATCGGCGACAGCGACGTGACCAGCAGGCGCGGCAAGGGCGTAACCTCAGCGCCCATCATGCGTAGCAGGGCCTCGCGCACGAAAAAGTAGAAGCTCACCATCACCGCCACCGGATTGCCGGGCAGGCCGAACAGATAAGCTGCGCGCCCCTGCGAGGCAATACGTCCGACGGCCATCGGTCGACCTGGCCGCATACCGATTTTCCAGAACAGCATGTCGCCTAGCTTGCTCATGGTTTGCTTGGTGTAATCGGCGGCACCGACCGACACGCCGCCGGAGGTAATGACGGCGTCGGCATGTTCGCAGGCGCTGCGAAAGGCAGCCTCCATGGCCACTGGGTCATCTTTGACCACGCCCATGTCGATGATCTCGCAACCCAGGCGGGTGAGCATGCCGTAGAGCGTGTAGCGATTGGAGTCGTAGACGCAACCGGCATTCAAGATTTCGCCGACCGAGCGTAATTCGTCGCCGGTGGAAAAGAAGGCCACGCGCAGGCGCCGCTGCACACCTACCTCGGCCACGCCCAGTGAGGCCAGCAAACCGATGTCGGCCGGCCGCAGCAGTTTGCCGGCGCGCAGTGCGATCTGGCCGCGACTCAGATCTTCGCCGCACAGGCGGCGGTTATCGCCGCGCCGTACGCCGGCTGCCGGAATTGTCATGCGCTTGTCTTGCGGATCTTGCTGGGTGGTGAATTCCTGTGGAATCACGGTATCGCAGTCGGCCGGCATGGCCGCGCCGGTCATGATGCGCACGCATTCGCCGGACTTGACCTGGCCGCTATGACGCTGGCCTGCATGCACGCTGGCAACGATACGCAAGTGCAATGGAAAACCTTGCGTCAGGTCGTCGCCGCGCAGGGCATAGCCGTCCATGGCCGAATTGTCGTTGGCCGGCACGTCGATGGCAGAGATGATGTCCTTGGCCAGCACCCGTTCGAGCGCGCTACGGATGGCGACTTGCTCGACGGCGGCGATCGGCGTGATGAAATCATGGATGATTTTTTGCGCCTGTGGCACCGTCATGGCGTCAGGGTCATAGTCGGAGATGCAACTGATAATGTCAGACAGAGAGACTGAGGTCATGTTATTCAGATTCCGGTGAGGCAATATCGGCGTTGGCTTCTAACTGCTGCAACTCTTGCAGCGTATTGATATTGCTGAAAGCGAGCTGGTCTTCGAAGGCTACTGGCACGCTGTTGATACTGGCAAACCAGCGCTCCATTTTACGGCCATCCTGGTGCAGGTATGCGTTAAGCGCCGGCAGCAAAGTCTTCTTGAGTAAACAAAACACCGGATGGCGCTGTTGCAGCGCCCCTTGACCGGTGACCGCGTAGGCGGCGTCAGCCTGCTGCTGTTCTAGTGCCGCAGCCAGGCGCGACACCAGATCTGCTGGCAACAAGGGCGAGTCGCATGGCACGGCAACCAGGTAGGCGGTGCGGCATTGGCTGAGACCGCTATGTAGGCCCGCCAACGGGCCGGCAAAGCCAGTGAGTAGGTCGGGCCAGAGCGGCCAGCCAAATGCTGCATAATCAGCTGCGTGGTGATTGGCATTGATGGCCAGCGTATCCACCTGCGGCGCCAGGCGCCTCATGCAGTGCACTACCAAGGGTTGACCAAGGAAGGGCTGCAAGCCTTTGTCGCGATGGCCCATACGACTGCCCTGGCCGCCGGCCAGTATCAGCCCCGTGATGTGCTCCCGCGCGATCGCCATGTCAGCCACCGATATAGGACATTTCAACCTTGCGCTCAGATGTGGCGGTGGGGTGCTGCTGCAGTTGGCTGCGTAATTCGGAATAGCGGTCGCCGCGAGCATGCCAGATGGCGCCGATCACGCTGGAAATTTCGGCATCGCTGCGACCGCTGCGCAGCAGCTCGCGCAAATCGTGACCAGCAGAGGCGAACAGGCAGGTGTAGATCTTGCCTTCGGTAGACAGTCGTGCGCGTGTGCAGTCATGGCAAAACGCCTGGGTCACACTGGAAATGACGCCGACTTCTCCGCCCCCGTCCAGGTAGCGCCAGCGCTGTGCGGTCTCACCGGAGTAATTGGCGCCAATCGCCTGCAACGGCAGTTCAGCGTGGAGGCGGCGAATCACTTCGTCCGAGGGTAACACTTCATCCATGCGCCAGCCGTTGGAGCTGCCCACGTCCATGTATTCGATGAAACGCAGAATGAACGGCGAGTCCTTGAAATGGCGCGCCATGGGCAGGATTTCGTGGTCGTTGGCGCCTTTCTTGACGACCATGTTGATCTTGATCGGGCCGAGACCGACCTGGTGCGCCACTTCGAGTCCATGCAGCACTTGCGCAACGCTGACGTCGACATCGTTCATGCGTTTGAAGTTGCCATCGTCGAGCGCATCAAGCGACACCGTGACGCGCTTGAGACCGGCATCCTTGAGCGCCTGCGCTTTTTGCGCTAACAGGGTGCCGTTGGTGGTCAGCGTCAGGTCAATCTCACGGCCGTCAGGTGTTCTCAGTGCGCTGAGCATGGCGACCAGGCGTTCGAGATGTTTGCGCAGCAGCGGTTCGCCGCCGGTCAGGCGGATTTTTTCGACGCCGTGGGCAACGAACAGTGTGGCTAGCCGGGTAATTTCTTCAAACGACAGCAATGCGGCGTGCGGCAGGAAGGCGTAGTCCTTGTCGAAAACTTCTTTCGGCATGCAATACACGCAGCGGAAATTGCAGCGGTCGGTGACCGAAATGCGCAAATCGTGCAGCGGCCGCGCCAGGGCATCGGACAGCAAGCCGGTGGGCGCTTCCAGCGTCGCTGGCACGCTCGTCATGCTAGCCATCGGACGGAAATCAGTGATAGGGATAATGCGCTTGTTCATACTCGCTACGATAGCACGAGGCTGGTGATGAGATGGGGTACAGAGTGGCTTTTCGGGCTGAGGTACAGCCACTCGATTTAAGCCTTGAGCGCAGTGCGAGGAAAGGTCGCACGATTCTACAGGCGATAAAAAAGGGAGCTTTCACTCCCTTTTTTATTTTCTTTTTGGCAAGTTATTCGCTGATCAGTGCCGTGTTTCGACCTGTACCAGCGGTTCGCTCGACGGTGCTGCCACCGGTTTGCGTTCGCGTGGGACATGTGGTGTCACATGGATCTGCGCTGCAGCTTCTTGCGCCGCACGCAGCTTGACCGGATCGGTGCTGGCCAAGGTCAGTCCTGCAGCCGACAACACTGCCTGCAGGTCAGCTGCGGGTTGGGCTGCCGCTGGTGCAGGGGCTTGCACAGGAGCTGGCACCTGGACGACAGCTGGCGTTGCAACCGGAGTTGGTTCTGCCACGCTGACGGCGACGGCCGCAACTTGCGCAACTTCAGCTCCGGCCGGCTCCGGCAGCAGACTGATTTGCTGCGGCGCTGCCGGGGCAACTTCCACAATAGCCACTGGTGCTGGTGCAGCGCTTGGTTCAGCAATTGCCACGGGCGCAGTTTCGATCACTGGTGTGGCAACCGCTTCTACCACCACCGGCTGCGGTGTTTCTGCAGCAGGAGTGACAGCAGCGGGCGCTGCGGCAACGGCGATGACCGGCGCTGCAACAGGAGCTACAACCGGAACCACCACTGGAGCCACGCTAACTGCAGGCGCGACATTTTCAATCACGACAGCCGCTGCAGGCGTCTCAGGCGTTGCTGCGACCACTGCTGCTGCGACATGCTCGGCGGTAGCGCTTTCGCCACTTACTTCGCCTTCGCCAGCTTCAGCTTGTTCGCCACCGTTATCGCCTTGTTCGCGGTCACGACGGTTACGGTTACGGCCACCGCGACGACGACGACGACGTGGTTCTGCACCATCTTCGACTGCGCCTTCGACCTGATTGCCAATGACTTGCTCGTTCTCACCAGCATCGCCCTGGGCATCAGCGGTAACGGTTGCAACCACTTCCAGCGGCAGCACTTCATCCTGCTTGGGCTGATCCTTGCGGTCTTCGCGTGGCGGACGTGGCTGGCGCGGTTCACGTGGTGGGCGTGGTTCACGCTGCTCACGTGTTTCCTTGTTTTCGCGTGGCTCCCGCTGTTCGCGATTCTCACGTGGTTCACGTGGCTCGCGCGCTTCACGCGGTTCACGGTTTTCGTTGCGATCTTCACGCGGTTCACGACCTTCACGCGGTTCGCGTGGCGGACGTGGTGCGCGCGCCGGCTTGCCTTCGACCTCTGGTTTTGCAGTTTCTTCACGACCACTCTGAGCCTGCTGTGGTGCGCCATCGCGCTCTTCGTTACGGCCCCGGCCATTACGGTTACGGCCATTGCGATTGCGGTTGCCGCGCTCGGCATGGTCGCGTTTTTGTGGACCCTTGGCTTCCACCGGTGCTGCTACCGGCGTTGGTTCGACTGGTTTTTTGCGGAAGAAGCTCCAGATCTTGCCCAGCAGACCTGCTTCGGGCGCCAGGGTTGGCAGTGGTTCAACAGGCGCTGTCTTGCGTTCGACGATCGGTGCCGGCTGGTCAGGGGTGATGCCCTTGACGACCGCTTCCTGGCGTGGCTTGACGTCTTCTTTCTGACGCTTGCTGTAGCCGATGTCCGTTTCGGCTTGTTCGGCCATGGCGTAGCTGGCCTGGGTATCGTCCAGACGCGGATCGTCGTGCTTGATGCGCTCGAGCTTGTAGTGCGGTGTTTCCAGATGCTTGTTGGGGATCATGATGACCGTCACGCGGTGGCGTGTTTCGATCTTCAGGATTTCGCCGCGCTTTTCATTGAGCAGGAAAGCGGCCACATCGACCGGCGCTTGCACATGGATAGCGGCCGAATTTTCCTTCATTGCCTCTTCCTGGATGATGCGCAGGACTTGCAAGGCAGACGATTCGGTATCACGGATATGGCCGGTGCCGTTGCAACGCGGGCAGGTCACGTGGCTGCCTTCGGACAGCGACGGACGCAGACGCTGACGCGACAATTCCATCAGGCCGAAGCGCGAGATCTTGCCCATTTGTACGCGGGCACGGTCGTGGTGCAGCGCATCTTTGAGGCGCGATTCCACTTCACGCTGGTTCTTGGCGTTCTCCATGTCGATGAAGTCAATCACGATCAGACCGCCCAGATCACGCAAGCGCAATTGGCGGGCCACTTCGTCGGCGGCTTCAAGATTGGTGTAGAACGCGGTAGTTTCAATATCGCTGCCGCGGGTGGCACGTGCCGAGTTGACGTCGACCGACACCAGCGCTTCGGTGTGGTCGATCACGATAGCGCCACCGGATGGCAGCGGCACGGTGCGCGAATACGCGGTTTCGATCTGATGTTCGATCTGGAAGCGCGAGAACAGCGGCACGTCATCACGGTAGCGCTTGACCCGGTGGACCATGTCCGGCATCACATGCGCCATGAACTGCTGGGCTTGCTCGTGGATGTCGTCGGTATCGATCAGGATCTCGCCGATATCAGGCTGGAAATAATCGCGGATGGCGCGGATCACCAATGAGGATTCCTGATAAATCAGGAACGCGCCCGAGCCAGACTGGCCGGCGCCGTCAATGGCGCGCCACAATTGCATCAGGTAGTTCAGATCCCACTGCAGCTCATCGACGTTGCGGCCGATGCCGGCGGTGCGGGCAATGACGGACATGCCGTTAGGCAGGTCCAGTTTGTCCATGGTTTCGCGCAGTTCCTGGCGATCTTCGCCTTCGACGCGGCGCGATACGCCACCACCACGCGGGTTGTTGGGCATGAGCACCAGATAACGACCGGCCAGCGAGATGAACGAAGTCAGGGCTGCGCCCTTGTTGCCGCGTTCTTCCTTCTCGACCTGAACGATGATTTCCTGGCCTTCGCGCAGCGCTTCCTTGATGGAGGCATTGCGTACATCGATGCCTTCCTTGAAGTACGAGCGCGCCACTTCCTTGAATGGCAGGAAGCCATGACGTTCTTCGCCGTAATTGACGAAACAGGCTTCCAGCGAAGGCTCGATGCGGGTGATGACGCCTTTGTAAATGTTGGATTTACGCTGTTCGCGTCCGGTAGCTTCGATATCGATGTCGATCAGTTTTTGACCGTCAACGATGGCGACGCGCAATTCTTCTTGCTGCGTCGCATTGAACAACATACGTTTCATGTTTCACTCCGTGGCACTGAGGCCGCTTTAGTGATGCTGCAATGCAGGCATCAAAAGTACAAGGATGTACGCCAGAATGAAGTGATTGGGGGAGGGAATTGCCTTAATGTGTGGAGCGCGTAGCGCTCAAGCACAACGGGGCGCGGATGCGGTGCACCGGAAAGCCGAGCAGCTCCGTATCCACGCCTGACACGCCGAAAGAGGCGGTCACGGTCATTGTGGACGGTAAGCTATCAGTGTTAGCCAAGCGAAGCATTTTTCTCAAGGTTGGCAAATCGGCAACTCGGGTTCAAAGCATCAACCAGCAAGCACTGCACACTGCGTTGTGCAACGACAGGTCTTGCCAGACTTTATCCTGATAATCCAAACAATTCGATTCAACACCCAAGTGCGTTATCCGATTGCAACTGCGGTGCAAACTGGACTCGCGCAGGGATGCTGCGTACACGTTTCAGGGCGCCGTCAAATCCGCGCGCGGCAATGTCTTGCCGGCTATGCATTCGTAGGGTGTACGAGGCTTACCGGCAGAACCCTGTTGCCGCATGCTGCGATTTTTCGTGGTTCCCTCTGTCATATTTGCAAATTAGCGAGGCTGACTAGTGCACCTCTGTGTAGAATGGTCTTTTTTATTCTTACACTGACACCGGTTTTCTGACCAGCGTCGAGCGATTATATATTCAAAATGAAGGACTTAGCGAGATTTTCTGGGAAGGCGCCTGAAAAGCCCGAAACGCCAGCTGCAACACTCACGGCATCGGCTTCCCCCCAAGTCCAGTTGCTCACGATTTCGGAAGAAGAGGCCGGTCAGCGCATCGACAATTTTCTCCTGCGGGTGTGCAAAGGGGTGCCCAAAAGCCACATATATCGGGTTTTGCGCTCGGGGGAAGTGCGCGTCAACAAAGGCCGTATCGACCAGACCTACCGGCTCGAAGACGGCGATGTCGTGCGCGTGCCACCGATTCGTATTGCCGAAAAGACGGCGCCGACTGCGCCGGGTGCCGAATTCAAGATATTACTAGAAGACAATCATTTGCTGGTCATCGATAAGCCGGCCGGTGTAGCCGTGCATGGCGGATCCGGTGTCAGTTATGGTGTCATCGAGCAATTGCGCGCGTCGCGTCCGGACGCCAAATTCCTGGAACTGGTGCATCGGCTTGATCGTGATACTTCGGGCATTTTGTTGCTGGCCAAGAAACGTTCGGCGCTGACCAATCTGCATGAACAGATGCGTGATGGCGAGACCGACAAGCGTTACCTCACGCTGGTGCATGGTGACTGGCAAAACGCCCGACAGCACATTAAATTGCCGCTGCACAAGTACAGCACCGCCGACGGCGAACGCCGCGTGCGAGTACAGGAGGATGGCCAGACAGCGCATACGGTGTTCTCGCTGCTGCGCCGCTACGGTGAATTTGCCTTGCTCGAAGCCGAGTTGAAAACCGGCCGCACCCACCAAATCCGGGTGCATCTGTCGGCCAGCGGCTTTGCCATCGTTGGTGACGACAAGTATGGTGATTTTGCGCTCAACAAGGCCTTGCAAAAGGCCGCTGGCGAGCGCATTGCCTTCAAACGCATGTTTTTACATGCCTATCAGATTACGTTTGCCCATCCGGACAGCGGTAAACCGGTGACGCTCAAGGCGGCTCTGCCGCCGGAGTGTCAGCGTTTTCTCGATAGTTTGGACAAGAGCGGTGTGGCAGTCTGATATCTGCCACCCTGACCATTTTTTTGGATTGCTTGAAAAGTGAAATATGGCAAGAAAACAGTTTGATCTGATCGTTTTCGACTGGGACGGCACCTTGATGGACAGCACGTCCACCATTGTTCGTTGCATTCAGGCTGCCGCGCGCGATCTCGGTTTGCCCATTCCCGACAAGAGTGCTGCTTCCTACGTGATCGGGCTTGGTCTGCAAGATGCCATGCAGGCAGCCATTCCTGATGTCGATCCTAAATACTATCCACGCATTGTCGAGCGCTATCGTCATCATTACCTTGGTCAGGATCAAGACCTGAGCTTGTTTGATGGTGTGCGCGAAATGTTGGAAGATCTGGCGCATCAGGGCTATTTTCTCGCCGTCGCCACCGGCAAGAGCCGGGTTGGCCTGAACCGCGCGCTCAACACCACCAAGCTGCTGACGATGTTTGATGCCACCCGTTGCGCCGATGAAACTTTCTCCAAGCCTCATCCGGCCATGTTGCAGGAGTTGACTCGTGAGCTAGGGCAGGAAATGCAACGTACCTTGATGATCGGCGATACTACCCACGACTTGCAGATGGCAATCAATGCCGGTGCTGCCGGGGTTGCGGTAGAATTCGGCGCGCACCCGGTGGAGCAGTTGCTGAGCCTGAATCCCTTGTATTGTGCCGGCTCGATCAAGCTCTTGCACCAATGGCTCAATGAAAACGCATAGGAAGTCAGGCAATGGACGATCTGGATATTCCCATTTGTGCCTCGGTTGAGCTGGTTGATGGCGGCAAGGGCCGGCGTTTTCCGGTCTCTGTGCACAGCGACGACGCAACCGGCTTTGTGGTGCGCTATGACGGCGTCGTGTATGGCTACCTGAACCGCTGCGCCCACGTGCCGATTGCGCTCGATTGGGAAGAAGGGCAGTTTTTTGAGTCCAGCGGACTGTACCTGATGTGCGCCACGCATGGTGCTGTGTATGCGCCAGCGACCGGGAAATGCGAAGGTGGTCCATGCCGGGGCGCGCGTTTGCGTAAAATTGCAGTGTTTGAAGAGGATGGCCAGATCTTCTGGTGTCCCGACGATTATGTAAGGCCTGTGCTGGCATAAGCCATGCGGGAACCCGGCAGCAGCAGTCGCTGTGCGAACTGTGCGTGCTGCAGATCAGAGTGACAATATGAGCAACAACGAATTCGAAAACCCTGAACCAAAACCTGATTCGCAGGCTGCCAATCCCGCCAATCCAGCTGCAGCGGCCGCCACTACACCGAGCGCTGCTGTCGGAGATGCCGAGCACAAGCCAGGTTGGGAGCGTGATGTACTGGAAAAGCTGGCACTGTTCGCCGTCAAAGAGCAGCGCGCTCGGCGTCGCTGGAGCAATTTTTTCAAGATTGCCGGTCTGGCCGTGTTCATTTTTGTGGTCTGGAGCGCCTTCAATTACACCAGGTCTGACTCCGAACCGATCGGTACGCACACCGCCTTAGTCGAAATCAACGGCACCATCGAAGCCGAAGGTCGGGGCTCGGCCGCTGCCGTGATACCGGCTCTGGACAAGGCTTTTGCAGCCGATGATTCGGTTGGCGTGATCCTCAAGATCAACAGCCCTGGCGGCAGTCCGGTACAGGCTGGCATGATCAACGATGAGATCGTCCGCTTGCGCAAAGAGTATCCGAAGAAGCCTATTTACGTGGTGGTCGAGGAAATGTGCGCCTCCGGTGGTTACTACATTGCTGTTGCCGCCGACAAGATCTACGTCAACAAGGCCAGCATTGTCGGTTCCATCGGCGTGCTGATGGATGGTTTCGGTTTCACCGGTTTGATGGAAAAGGTCGGCGTCGAACGCCGTCTGCTCACGGCTGGCGAAAACAAGGGTTTTCTTGATCCTTTCAGTGCGCAAAATCCGAAGCAAAAGGAATATGCCCTGGAAATGCTCAATGAAATCCATCAGCAATTCATCGATGTGGTGCGCAAAGGCCGCGGTCAGCGTCTGAAAGAAACGCCTGACACTTTCTCAGGCCTGTTCTGGACTGGCTCCAAGGCCATTGAAATGGGTCTGGCTGATGATTACGGCACCGTTGACAGCGTTGCGCGCGACGTCATCAAGGCAGAAGATCTGGTCGATTACACCGAGACCGAAGGTTTGCCGGAACGTGTGCTCAAGAAATTCGGCGTTGCCGTCGGCAGCGGTGCGGCTAAACTGCTGCTGACGACCAGCGGGATTGCATTGCGCTGATTGTTTCATCGGTTCAAATAAAAGCCGCCGCAATTTGATTGCTGCGGCTTTTTTGTTTTGCCTTGCTTGTTGATGGCAGCCGAGTGTAGTGCTGATTATTCGGCCAGCAGTAAAAACACGCTTGGTTTTTTATGGAAATCCGGCGCCTTGCCAGCTGCCAGCTGGGTTTTCCATTTGCTGGCACGTTGCGTGCAGATGCTCTCGGTGGGCAAGGTCAGGTCGGTGGCGACGCAGATGAGCGTATTGCCGTTGCAGCTCGTGGCCAGCGCTTCGAGCATGGCGCTGTTGCGATAGGGTGTTTCAATCAGCAATTGCGTCTGCTTTTCCTGACGCGAACGCTCTTCCAATTGTTTGATACGTTTGCTGCGCTGTGCGGCATCAGTGGGCAGGTAGCCGTTGAATGCAAAACTTTGACCATTCAGACCGCTGCCCATGACCGCCAACAACAGCGATGATGGCCCCACCAGCGGCCGTACCTGAATCCCGCACTCATGCGCCAGACGCACCAGATTGGCTCCTGGATCGGCGACTGCAGGCACGCCGGCCTCTGAGATCAGACCGCCATCCTGGCCGGCCAACAGCGGCTCCAATAGCGCCGGCAAGGCCGTCGCTGGCGTGTTGACATTGAGCTCGGCAATTTTTATTTCTTGCAACGGCGTATGCAATGGATGATTGGCATTGACCAGTTTGAGGAAGGCGCGCGTGGTCTTAGCGTTTTCTGCAACGAAATAATCGAGTCGTGCCGCCAAGGCTTGTACTTGCAAGGGCAAGATGGCAGACAAGATGTCGACGGCAGCTAAGTCGGCCGGCCCAAGTGTATTGGGGACAAGATAAAGGATACCTGGCATGTTGAAATCGTTAAAATAGGGGCTGGCGCTATTAGAACCCATTTCATGTTTGCCTGCGAGCCTGTTTATTTCTCAGGTCTGTGCCCAGGAGGCTGTATTTTAAAGGTTCTTGCTCTGCTGTCATCAAATTGTCATGCTATGCCACTATTGTGTCCTAGCGTCGACCGTTTAAATTGATAAATAATTTCCGCCAATCTCCCCGCTCGAAAGGGAATGCATGTTTGCTGCAGTAGATTTAGGTTCCAACAGTTTTCGTTTGCACATCGGTAAGCACGATGGTGAAGCCATTCGTATCATCAAGAGCGCACGCGATCCGATTCGCCTGGCTGCCGGTCTGGACAGTAATGGGAACCTGACGCCGCAAGCCATCGCTGGTGCGGTGGAGTCACTGGCGCGGTTTCGCACGATCTTGCGCGAATACCAGCTCGATGCAGTGCGGGTGGTGGCAACCAATACCCTGCGGGTAGCTAAGAATGCGCATGAATTCCTGCCCGATGCCGAGCGTGCCATTGGTTGTCCGGTAGAAATTATTTCTGGCGAAGAAGAGGGGCGCCTGATATACATGGGCGTGGCCGGGGCTCTGGCCTCACCGGATGAAGAGCGTCTGGTCATCGATATCGGCGGTGGTTCGACCGAAGTGATATTCGGGCATGGCAGCGAGATCAAATGTGTCGAATCCTTCGGCATAGGCAATGTCAACCAGAGTCTGACATTTTTTCCTGACGGCTATATTGACGAAGAAGCCTTTGAGCGCGCAATTCTGTCGGCGCGCTCGCATGTGGAAGACGCCGTCGCGCAGTTTGGCGTTGATTCGCGCACCAAAGTCTATGGCTCGTCCGGCACCATGCGCGCGATTGCCGATACCATCGCCAGGAACGGTCTGGGTGACGGCCGCGTCAGCGCGGTCAGCGTAGAAGCGCTCAAGCAGCGTCTGATCGCCTTCGGTCACGTCGATAATATCGTGCTGTCAGGCTTGAAGCCCGAACGTACCACGGTCATCATGGGCGGTTTGGCTGTGCTGATCGGTTTGATGCAAGAGTTTGATCTGGCAGTCATCACCCCGGTGGAAGCTGGCTTGCGCATGGGGGTGATGTGGGATTTGCAATTGCGGGCGACGCAGCGCGACCGGCGCGAGCAATCCGTTGATGATTTCAGCCGCCGTTTTCATATCGATGAACTGCGCGCACGGCAGGTTGCTGAGACGGCTTTGGTTTTTTTTCAGATGCTCAAGCCCGGCAACGAGATCTATACCAAATATCTACACTGGAGTGGCTTGCTGCACGAGGCTGGTCTGGTGGTATCACACAGCAGCTATCACAAGCATTCGGCATATTTGATCGCCAATGCCGATTTGCCCGGTTTTACTACTCGTGAGCAACGCGTCATGAGCACCTTGATCCTGGGACAGAAGGGCAATCTGCGCAAGATCGGCGAAGTCTTGTCGGATGTCGATTTTGCCAAGGCGGTGCTGGCGCTACGGCTGGCGGTGATGTTCATGCACTCGCACATGACACTGAATTTGGAAGACATCCGCCTGAAAATGAAAAATCGCATTGAGTTGGAAATTAGACGTGACTGGGTGCGTACCCATCCGACGATCTCCTACTGGATGCAAAAGGAACAGGAATGGTGGAGTGGCGTTGGGGTCGATTTTTCGATACGCATCAATGCCTGAAAAAAGACGGGCCAGGATAAGTATCCTGGCCCGTCTTTTTTATTGACGTCAGATTAGTGATCCGTACGCTCAATCGCTCATGTATTTCGGGGAGCGCGGACCGTACAACATGCCGTTCTTGCGTCCGGCCATCAGCAGACGGGAGCTGGCAGTGCCGGCTATCTTGTAGCTGGCATCGGTCGTGGTGGCAACGATCTGATTGATGACCGCTGACACCAGCATGCCGACAAGCCCATTCGAGTTGTTCTGCTGTTCGTTGCTTGAAGCCGTCGCTGCGCCATGCCAGAGCACGGTGCCGGTTCTCAGATCAATCAGTTTGGCCGAGGCGGTCACGGTTGTCACACTGTTGACCACGATATAGCTGCTGCCGTAGTTTTTGACGTCGATATACAGCCCGGCATCGGCACCAAAGATCTCGCGCAGTTTGGCAGGAGCGACATTTTGGATGTCGGACGGTGTTGTCAGCCCGTTCTGCTTGAACGTTTCATCCACCAGTGTGACCGGTAAGACGTAGTAGCCCGATTCGGCCAGCGGATAGGTCACCTGTGACAGCATGCCGTAAGTGGCGGCTACATCAGGGGAGCTGTTCAAGGGCGGTAAGACCAGGATGGACTTAGGTTTGCTTTGCTTAAAAGCGGAATAGTCAAATGGTTTTTGCTGGGTGGCGCAGCCGGTCGCGAACAGTGCGAACAGCAGGGCGATGGCGGCGACCCTGATGCTTGAGAATCTCATATTGTGGCCTTTATTTTTTATATTTCCGCATCAGGAAGTCCATGTAGGAAGCAGACTCTGGAAACAGGGTCTTTTCTGTTTCCAGTTGTGCAATCGCCAGGTCTTCCTTGCCAGTACTGGCGTACAGCAAGCCCAGATGAGCGTGATAGCCGGGCGGCATTTTCTCGCCTCGTGCACTGGCTTTTTGTGCCGATTCTTGCATTGCCTGGATTTGCTCTTCGGGGCTCTTGCTGCCGTCAGCCTTGAAGTATTGATAGACTTCTTGCTGATAGTTGCCCCAGCCGTACATAGGAGGCTGATGTGTGGCGCAGGCACTCAGGGCCAGCAGTGGCAAGCCGACGAAAAGTGCGGTACGAGTAGTGGAAAAGATGCTCATATCTGCGTTCGCTCGCTTTACTTCACCGGACGCCATGCGCCGGAGTCAATGCCGATGGCGAGATTGTTGACGGCTTCACGAATGGCCAGATCGAGCACCTTGCCATTGAGAGTGGAGTCGTAGCTGGCGGTGCTGCCAAAGCCGATGACTTCGCGATTCGACAGGCTGTATTCACCGGCACCCTGGACCGAGTACACCACCTGCGAGGTCGCCACGTTGACGATGTTCAGATTGACCTTGGCATAGGCCACTTGTGATTTGCCGCGTCCCAGAATGCCAAACAATTGCCGGTCGCCGACTTCCTTGCGGCCGAATTCGGTGACGTCGCCTGTGACCACAAAATTGGCGCCCTTGAGGGTTTGCGCCTGATTGTTGATTTTGGCTTCCTGGCTGATTTCGGCCATGTTGTCGCGGTCGAGCACATCAAAGCGGCCGGTTTGCTGCAAATGGGTCAGCAGAATGGTCTTGGCCTGGCTGCCGAGTTGGTCAGCGCCATCGCTGAACAAGCCGCGCATGAAGCTGGAGCGGTTATCGAACTTGCCCACGGCAATCGCACTGCGCAGGCCTTGGTAAGGCAGCGTGCTGGCGACGGTCTGGGTCGGAACAATAACGCGCGACTGCTCTTCTGAGGCGCAGGCGGAAAGGATGGCGATGGCGGCAACCAGCGTCACAGTTGATGCTGTTTTTTTGAGCATAAAAGACCTTTTGTTTTCTTGTGAAAGAAGTATGTTGCGAAATGTTGCTTAAATGACTTTAGTTTTCCGGTGGCAATTGTAACGTAAATTTACGTATGTAAATGTCATTACTACATGGTCTTTTGCATACTTATGAGTAGGCTGTATTCCTTGCTGGATAAGGCTTGCAAGCCGCTACGAGAAGCGAAATTTGCTTGCGCAGAGTCTGATGTGGGATAGCGATAATGACATTGCGTCAATATGCAAAATGCAGATGAGATGACTTGGCGGGACTTGTTTTTAATAATGAAGACAGGCGTCGAGAGAAAAATTGAGCGCAGTCTGGACTGTGTTTAGAACCACATCGAAGAGCAATGCACTTTGACCACTGCCGGCCAGAGTGCATCATCGGGTATCAATTTCAATTAATCACGGTGTTGCAATGCACCGGCTTGGTCGATGGTTTGCAGCGCAGGAGCCTCGCTGACTGCCCATGTAACGGGTTGCAATCGGCGCCTGTCGACGTGCAACTGAAAGACATCGAAGCGGTTGTAATAACCCACGACATCATGAAATTGCTTGGGCTCGATGCAGTCGTTCAGATCGAATTGGGCATAGGCGATACCTTCTTCATCCTGTAGCGAGTCCCCGATTAGGGTGCCGGTGGGCGTGACGAACTGGGTGGCCGCTTTGGGTGTTTGCTCCAGCAGTTCGGCCGCTGCCGAATCGTTGGCCGCGAGCATGTCGAACATGAATTTGTCCATGAACCCGGCGCACAGGATGCCGAACACCTTGGCCTCGAAGGCGTGGCCGCTGGCACGGATGCGATTGGCGGCGACGTTGTCGAAATTTTGGCCGGAGGTCGGCTTTTTGGTAGGCCAAATGGCCGGCCAGGTAGAAATGTGGATCTGCTCACCCTGGGCCATGAGCGAGTAACGCGCCAAGGGATTGGTGTTTTCGCCGCAGATGAGGGCGCCGATCTTGCCGATGGCGGTATCGGCCACCTTCAAGCCGGCGCCGTCGCCGGAAGCCCAGATCAGTTTTTCATAAAACGTCGGAACCAATTTGCGATGGTGGTTCAGGATGCTGCCGTCAGCGCCGATGAGTACATTGGAATTCCACAGGCAGCCGACGCTGACAGGAGTACGTTCACTGAAGCCCATCGACACCACCACCCCCAGTCGAGCCGCTTCGGCGGCCAGGGCGGCAATCTCGGGGCCATCGATGAAGATGCTGCTTTCCACCATGCGGTGGAACCAGTCGTGGTTATAGATTGGTGCCCACAATGCCGCCCATACCGGAAAGCCGGGAATGTAGGATTCAGGAAAAACCACCATCTGGGCGCCGTTATGTGCGGCCTCACGAATGAAATCGAGGGCTTTTTTCAAGGTGGCAGCGCTGTCGAGGTAGACCGATGCGGCATGCACCGCCGCGACTTTAACGATAGGAAGGTTCATGTTGATTTCTCTTCGAGGAAAACAAAAAAATGTTGCATTATCTTTAGTGCGCCACTGCCTGCTCGACGCCGATGCCGGTTTCGCGACGCACTGCTAGTTCTTCCCAGCGTTCCAGGGCACGCTTGTCGCGGTAGAGCAGGGAGCCCAATATCACCAGTAAAAAGCCCACCGGTATCGAAATCAGACCGGGATTTCTAAGGTTGATCAGCGGTGCGCGCAGACCGACCAGGCTGGTGGCATCGGCCGGGATGGCGTTGGCCACGGCGAAACTCTTGCTCAGCTCGGCTTGCCAGGCGGCACGTTGTTGGGCAGCGTTGTTGTCATTGGCGCTGCGTTGCAGTTTCTCTTGCAGCAGCACGGCGTTGTGCAAGGCTTCATTTTTCTGTTGCAAGGGATAGCTCATATTCGGCGAGACCAACACCATCGCAATCGACAGCAGGGTGCCGCCGACCACGCCAGCGACCACGCCGCCGGTATTGCAGCGCTTCCAGTACAGCGTCAGCAGCAGCGCCGGCAGATTGGCCGAGGCCGCCACGGCATAGCCGAGCCCGACCAACTGCGCCACATTTTGACCTTTGGCGTAGATGCCGGCAGTCACGCAAACGATGGCCATAAGCAGGGTGGCGATGCGTGCCGCCCGAGCCTGCTGCACTTCACTGGCTTGGCCGCCGCGAATGGCGCCGACGTAGACATCGTGTGCCAGTGAGGATGCTGCCGCCAGCGTCAATCCGGCCACCACCGCGACGATAGTGGCGAAGGAAATGGCCGCCACAAAGGCCAGCATGAAATTGCCCAGCACGCTGTTGGCGCCGCCGCCGAGGTACTGTGCCAGCATCGGCGCTGCCAGGTTGCCGCCCTTGTCGAGCTGGATGATGGATTGCCCACCGATATAGAATGCCGCGGCAAAGCCGATCACCACAATCAAGAGATGGCATACGCCGATAGCGAGCATGGCCCACAACACCGAACGGCGCGCTGATACTGCGTTAGGCACGGTAAAAAAACGCATCAGGATATGCGGCATGGCGGCAGTACCGAGCACTAGCGCCAGCCCCAGCGATAGCTGCTCCAATGGGTTTTTCAGATAGAGACCCGGCTGCAGAAAGCGAGCGCCGGCGTCTTGAGGCGACAGGCCCGAGGCATCCTTGAGCAGGTCATGGAGCACGTATTGTTGCAGTCGTGGATCATGTACCAAGCCGGAGAAAAAGTGTGGCACATTCAAGCCGTAGGGCGCCCAAGCCAGCAATACCAGCACAAAACATGAACTGATCAGCAGCACTGCCTTGATGACCTGCACCGCAGTGGTTGCGCGCATGCCGCCGAACATGACATAGACCAGCATCAGCAAGCCCACCGCGACCACGGAATATTCATACGGCACGCCGATGAGGGCGCGAATGATCACGGCACCGCCGACAATCTGCGGCACCATGTAGAACACGGCAACGACAATGCTGGAGATGGCCACCACTGCCTTGGTCGGGCGAAAGCTGTTGCGAAACGCCAGTACGTCGCCCAAGGTATAGCGCCCCAGATTACGGCACGGTTCAGCCACCAACAGCAGCACCGGAATGAAGGCGATGAAAAAGCCGATCAGATAAGCGATACCGTCATAGCCATACAAGGCAATCAAACCGGACACGCCCAGAAAGGCGGCCGCCGACAAATAGTCGCCGGCAATCGCCAGGCCGTTGCGCAGCGGCCCGATGCCGCCGCCAGCCGTATAAAAATCACCGACCGTGCGGTTCTTGCGTGCCGCTATATAGGTAATTGCCAATGTCAGAAAAATCAGGGCCCCGAATACCAGCAAGGTCATGCCGCGGAAATTACTGCTGACCAGACCGGTACTCTGCGCCATGGCATCGCCGCAGGCCAGTGGCAGCGCGATGACGGCAGTCATCCATGATTTGCAAGGTAATGTCATCTGTCTCACCGTTTAATATTGTTTGCGAGCTGGTCGATATGGCGCATGCCGACGGCGTAGCAGAGGGCGATCAGTCCGATGAGCGGGTACTGCAGCACACCCCACAACAAGCCGAAGCTGACAGCACCGATTTTGGCGGCCATGACAGCGGGAAAAAAAGAGGTCAGAAACGGAATCGAAAAATAGGACAACAGGCTCAGTGCCAGCAGCAGCCAGGCGATTTTTCTCCTTTTAGCCGCTAGCATGTGGAACTGCTGCGAATGGTAAATGGCGGACCAAGTTTGTGCTTGCGGGTCAGAATGCATGGTTCATTCCTCTTTGGTTGAGATGACAGCAGCGCCGGCTGCTGGGCGAAAATGATGGAGCAACTGAAGGCCAGGTTAGCAGACGGTATGTCGCTGGAACATCAGTGATTCAGCAATCTTCCTTGCAGTGTTGCAAGGCCAAAATGCCCGATTTTAGGAGGTGGATTGCCTTAATGTGGTGCGACCATGCTCATGCGGCAGTCGCGGCAGATTTTTTGGTGTCATCGACAAGGTCGCAATCCCAGTTCCGGGCCGCATTGTCTCCGCGTTTACCGTACTCTCGCTCAGCTTAAACACGCGTACCACCTGTGCCAGATTACGCGCCTGCTGCTGCAATGATTCAGCGGCAGCGGCGGCTTGTTCCACCAGTGCGGCATTTTGTTGCGTGGCGGTGTCCATTTCCGTAATGGCACGGCCGATTTGTTGAATGCCGGCTTCCTGTTCGCGGCCGGCGGCAGAAATCTCTCCCATGATATCGGTCACGTGGCGCACACTTTCGACGATTTCGGTCATTGTCTTTCCAGCCTGATTGACCAGGACGTTGCCTGTATCGATCTGTTCCACGGAATCATTAATGAGTGTCTTGATCTCCTTGGCCGCTGCCGCCGAACGTTGTGCCAGCGTGCGTACCTCGCTGGCGACGACGGCAAATCCGCGCCCTTGTTCTCCGGCTCGGGCTGCTTCCACTGCGGCATTCAAGGCCAGGATATTGGTCTGGAAAGCAATGCCGTCGACGACGCTGATGATGTCGACGATTTTCTTTGCCGAGGCGTTGATAGAGTGCATCGTCAAGACCACTTCCGAAATGATTTTTCCTCCCTGGATGGCAACTTCCGACGAGGTTTTGGCCAGCACATCAGCCTGCTGCGCATTGTCGCCATTGTGTTTGACGGTGCTGGTCAATTCTTCCATGGACGAAGCAGTTTCTTCCAGGGCGGCGGCCTGTTGTTCTGTGCGCGAAGACAGATCCAGATTGCCGGACGCAATCTGGCTGGATGCCGTGGCGATGTTATCGGTGGCCACGCGAATGGCGCCGACGGTGCTCGCCAGTTGCGACTGCATGGCGCCCATGGAGTACAGCATGCTATTGCTGTCGTTGCTGCGGATGAGGATAGGGCGCGACAAGTCGCCAGCGGCGATGTCGCCGGCAATTTTTTTGGCGTACTCGGGATCGCCGCCGACGGAGCGCTCTATGTTACGGATGATCAAAACCACGACACCGCTTAAGGCCATGCCGATGGCGCACAACAGCAAGGACGATTGCCATAGGTCAGTGATGAGGTCAGCATGCAGATCGTCGATATACACGCCGGTCATGAACATCCAGTTCCACGGTTTGAACTGCAGGTTGTAGGTCAATTTGGGAACCGGATCCGGCGCGCCTGGTTTGGGCCAGAGATAAGTGCTGAAGCCGCTGCCATTTTCCTTGGTCGAGTCGATGGCTTCGATAAAAACCAGCGTGCCCTTGGAATCGGTGAAACTTGATACATCCGTGCCATCGAGCTTCGGATTGATGGCGTTCATTAATATGGTGGGATGTTCCTTGTCAATGATCGCAAAGTAGCCGCTTGTGCCATAGCGCAGCGCCCTGATGCGCGTCATTGCCTGGCGCTTGGCCTCAGCTTCGCTCAATGTGCCGGCGCTTGTCATTGCGCCATATTCCTGTGCTATCGAATAGGCCAGCTGTGAAACCTGCATCAATTGACTTTTACGCTCCTCCAACCTTAACGCGTTGGTGTGGAGAACGTCGATGCCCTTGAGTGTCATCAGACATAACCAACTGATGATGAGTGGCAGAAATAGCTTGGTACGGAAGCTGAGTCTCATAGGAATAGCCAGTATTGAGAAAAAGAGTTGTAGGTCATTGATTGGGTTTTGACGCCATGAAGGCCTCGTCCAGTCAATGCGCAGGATGAACCCGGCCTATCGAAAATCGTGTCGCGACAGAAGCTAATGCTGCCTGCTGCAACTCTTTACGGCATGCTTGAGCTCAGCGTATGGTGGAGGCACCAGGGTGAGAAACTGTTGAGTTTTATCAACATTCTGAACGCATTCTAGCAGGGGATTTTTGTGAAAAATACCGGGGATGCTGCAAGTTGGCTTGCAGATTTGCCGTGATATTCTGGTGCGTTACTATTTTTGTATGAAGGGGATCACAATCGCATTTGCTTAGTGGATCATATCGATAAATTTTAGGAAAATAAGAAATCTATGTCCTCACGCTCGCCCAATTGGAACGATTTACGCATTTTTCTCGAGGTTGCAAGAAGCAAGACGCTGGCCGGTGCAGCGGCTAAGCTGAAGCTGGATCAATCCACCATCAGCCGTCATATTGCGCGGCTGGAAATGGCGATCGACGCCGCCGTGTTTGAACGCGACCGCAATGGCTTTCACATCACTGCGCGTGGCAGTGAGTTATTGGCCCACGTCGAAGCGATGGAATTGAACTCCCTGTCGATCAACGATATCATCAACGGCACCAACAGCTCGCCTTCCGGCACTGTGCGTATCGCAACGATGGAGGGTATCGGATCACTGTATCTGTCGCGTCAGTTGACGCAATTCAAGTTGCAACAACCGTTGATCAATGTCGAGTTGGTCATGTCGGCGCAACAGGTGCACGTGAATTTGCGCGAAGCTGATATGTTCATCAGTTTTTTTCCGCCGGTTGGACGCGGGCTGGAAGTGACGCCGATCGGGGCGTTTCCCTTGCATTTATATGCATCGCCGGCTTACTTGAAGCGTAGTGGGGTACCTAGCTGTTTGGACGACTTGGAAAATCATCAGTTTATTTCTTACGTAGAAGATACGATTCAACTCGATACGGTACGCTGGTTGAACGAAGTCATCGCCTGCCCCCGGGTTGCATTTCGTTCTTCCAGCATGATTGCACAATTATTTTCGGCCATTGATGGCGGCGGCATTGTAATGCTGCCCTCTTTTTCGGCTGCCGAAAGCTTTGGTCTGGTGCCCTTGCTGCGCGAGGCCATCGATGTCAAGCGTACGATCTGGCTGACCATGCGTGCCGATCTTGGCTATATTCCGCGCATTAAGGTCGTGATTTCTTTCTTGCGCGAATGCTTGCAGCGGGATTGCCCTTTGCCGCCCGGCGCCTACACTGGGCGAGGACCCGAGCAATACGCGAGCGATGTCCGCTAGCATGGTGTCCTGCCAGCATCACTGATGCACTGAACACTTTCGCATAGATGCTATGCGGATTTGTATATTGTGCCGGACGATGTAAATCAAGAAAATGAAAGCTGATTTTTTTGATCGAAAAAGGATAGTCCGATGAAGCAAGCAGGCGCAGTTCGATCCATCCTACGGCTGGAAGCATTGCTGGTCGCACTCGGTGCCGTATTGATGTACCGCCATTGCGGCCAGAACTGGGGCGTATTTGCGCTATATTTTCTACTGCCGGACCTAGCCTTGCTTAGCTATCTGATCGGTCCTCGGATCGGTGCTCTGGCTTACAATCTGACGCATTCCTATCTGGGAGCCGTTAGTTTTTTGATGATCGGCTTTTGGTGCCATACGTCACACGTTTTTGCGGCAGGTCTGATCTGGTGTGCGCATATCGGTTTTGATCGAGCGCTAGGCTACGGTCTTAAATATGCTACCGGATTTCATGATACCCATCTGGGGCGCATTGGCAAGTTGACGCCGCTATGATGCTGGCCTGAGGCCGTCTTCCATCTGTCAATCGCCTTCTCTCTTGCGAAAAATAGACGCAGTCGCTGTGTGGTCCGGCGCCGACTGGAATTTCAGTGCGCAAGAAATTTAATGCAGTGGTCAATTTTTAGCGAAGCCGCAAGCAAGCGTATGCGCTTCTTTCGCCTGCGGGGGGTGATCTGATGCCGCATCTTATTGCATTGTTTGATTGGAAAATTAAGAATGAAGAATGCAGCATTATTCACGTTGTTATTGTTTTTTTATTTTCAGGCTGAAGCACAGAACGCTTCAACCATGAGCGGTGATATCGGACTCGGTCTTTTTGTAACGCCGCCCAATGTTCTGGGCAAGTCGACACAAAGTTCAGTGTTGCCTTATACCTATTTCGACTACGGCGTATTTTTCTCCCATGTCGACACGCTCGGATTCAAATTGCTTCCACTCGGCGCCGGTTCTCTGAATTTGGTTGGTCGAGTCACGTTTGACGAGATGGATGCTCAGCGCGGTTTGGATAAGCGAGAGAATTCACGTCCGATCGGCATCGGAACGGAACAAAAAACGCCGCTCGGCATCTTGTCTCTGAATGCATTTGTTGATGCTAATCAGTCCCATGGCACTTTGCTCGAAGCCATCTATGGCAGCAAATTGTCATTCGGTTCGGCCTTTAGTTTTTATCCGCAACTTGGGATGGAGCGGCGCAGCAGCAGCTATAACAATTATTTTTATGGTGTGACACCGTCCGAGTCGGCCGCCAGTGGCATCGGCAGCTATCAGGCGAGCGCTTCGAACGACGTGATCCTTGGCTTGACCACGCAAGCTCGGCTAATCGGAAATTTATATTCCAATCTGACGCTACGCCGAACGTGGCTAGGCAGTGGCATCAGCGATAGCCCTATCGTCCATCACAGCTATGAAAATTCGCTGATTGCCTCGCTGACTTATCACATCAAATGAATGTTTATATAACGTTTTCCGGGCATGCATCGTTGTTGCCAAGGTTTCGTTGGGCCGTTTCTATCCATCCGATTTAATTTCCTATTCAGGAGTGAAACATGAAGTTATTCAGAATATGCATTTTTTTTCTGCTCTCCATCAATTTCTTGCATGCTGCCTCGGCAGCCCAAAAAGGTAGCCGCGAGGAAGCCATCGCGCTGGTCAAAAAAGCGGCAGTTTTCCTTAAGGAGAATGGCAAGGAAAAAGCCTTTGCCGCATTTAGCGATCCAAACGGCCAATTTGTAAAAGGAGATTTGTATATTTTTTCCTATAGCACGAATGGCGACGGCATTAATCTGGCGCATGGTCAAAATCCAAAAATGGTGGGAAAACCTTTGCTCGAAATGCGCGATGTCGACGGTGTTTATCTGGTGAAGGAATTCCTTGCTGTAGCCAATTCACAAACCGGCAACGGTTGGGTCGACTATAAGTGGCCCAACAGTTTGAGCAAGACCATTGAGCAGAAGAGTGCCTATATCGAAAAAGTGGGAGATGTATTTTTGGGTTGCGGCATATATAAATAAAGAAGTGCGCATTCTTATTTTCGGCATGCGGACAAGACTGCAGGAGCAGGCGACTCAGACGACGCAAGTCTTATTTTTATAGCTAATTTTTTCTTGAACTTCGCAGAGCAAGAAATAATGAATAAGCCTCAAAGGGAAGTTATGATTCTGGAACGCATACGAATCGGCGGGCGCCTGGGTTTGGCTTTCGGTGCGATGTTGGCAATGCTGGGTTCGACCCTGTTGCTTAGTACGCTAGTTGCGGCAGGTGCTCAAAAACAAATGGCACAAGGTTTCACCGCAGCGAACGACAAGGTGGTATTGGTCACCTCCATGCGTGCAAGCTTGTATGAAACGGTCATCGCCACTCACAGCCTTGGTATGCAAACAGATGTCTTACGCATGCATGGGGATGAAGAAAAAATTAAGGCTCAGCGGCTGCGTTACAGGGAGTTTGACGACAAGCTAGCCAGCTATGGTTTATCGCCTTCTGAAAAAAATATACAGCATGAAATCGCTGCACTTGATATAAAGGTGGATGCCGCCTTGCAGCAGGCCATTGGCTTCGCACTATCGTTCAACAACGATAACGTCGTGCAGATATTTGCCGACCAAATCGACCCTCTGAATCAGCAGAGACTCAAAAGCATTAATCGTCTGGTGGAGCTGCAACAAGCCGCTGTGCACAATATCATCGAGCGCAACATCGCGGCCGGCGATAAAAACATGCGTGTCGTCTTTGCTTGCGGGGTAATTACGGTACTGTTAGGGATGGCCGGCGCGCTACTCATCACGCGTAGTATTACCAAGCCGCTGCGACGGGCTGTTGCGATTGCCAAAACCGTAGCCGCCGGTGATCTCAGACAACATATTCAGAGCAATGGCAATGATGAAATTTCCGAGTTGCTTACGGCACTCGCCGAGATGAATGCGAATTTATACTTCGCCATCGCTGAGGTGCGACAAGGTAGCGATACCATTGCCATTGCTGCCGGTGAGATCGCTTCCGGCAATCTTGATTTGTCGTCGCGCACCGAAGCGCAGGCCAGCTCTCTGGAACAAACTGCAGCCGCCATGGCGGAGCTGATCAGCGCCGTGAAAAAAAATACCGCTAATACGGGCCAGGCCAATCAATTGGCAATGTCGGCATCCGAGATTGCACGTAAGGGAGGCATGGCGATGATCCAGGTGATTGATACCATGGATTCGATCGATGCGTCGGCCAAGAAGATTACGGAGATTACTGCAGTCATTGACGGCATCGCCTTCCAAACCAATATTCTTGCACTCAATGCAGCCGTGGAGGCGGCGCGTGCCGGCGAGCAGGGACGTGGTTTCGCGGTGGTGGCAGCGGAAGTGCGTCTGCTGGCGCAACGCTCGGCTGCTGCGGCCAAGGAAATCAAGAGTCTGATTGACGATTCGGAGCGGAAAGTGAGTGCTGGCGTCACCTATGTCGATCATGCCAACGGCACCATGGACGAGCTTGTTCAGAGTATTAGACAAGTGGTCGACATCATGGGCGACATCGATGCAGCCAGCAAAGAACAGACGTCAGGCATCGAGCAGATCAATCAAGCTATCATGGAAATGGATGCGATCACACAACAGAATGCGGCGCTGGTCGAAGAGGCTGCCGCTGCGGCTGCCTCACTACAGAACCAGACCACCGCCCTGACTAAGGTTGTCGGTATATTCCAAATAGATGCTGCGCACTCGCAAGAGAGCAATCGACAGGATCCTCCTGCCGTCGCGGCGAGGTTATCGGTAGGGAATGTCGACACCGGATCTGTGCTTCCTGATTTATTTACCATCGACTCTCATAGAACATAGAAAAATGCGACTCAATTTTAAATCACTCTCTCGGTTCACCGCTTTCCTTTGTTTTTCCCTTGCCGTCGTCTGGATCTTCTTTCCTCGGCTCATGGCAGAGATGTGGCACATCGATTTTTCATACGAGGTCGGCCTCATTGGCCGCCGCAGCGGGGCGTTATTTGCCGGCTTCGGTACTATTTTTTTTCTCATCGGCAATAGCAAGCCTTCTCCCGCCCGATATGCCATCGTGCTCGGCTTCGTCGTCAGTTGTCTGTTGCTTGCCCTGTTTGGTGTTTACGAATTTTATGGCGATCATGCCAACGTCCTGATTTTGTTCAGCAGCGCCATCGAAATCACGCTTGCCGGTGCCTTCCTTAATGCCAGGAATTAATCATGGCGGGCAATAAAATTCGTCTGTCTGACATCATGCTCAGAGCGCTGTTGGCGGTGCAATGCCGGGCGGCTCGGCTGTCTCCGGCCATGGCGGCATTGTCATTTGGTCACGTCGCCTATTGGCAGCGGAGCGGCCAGCCGTCGCATTGTCTGGAGCGTATTGTCATGCTGCATGGCGCCGCCAGCGACAAAAGTGTCTGGCTTGCGCTGGCAAAGCATCTGCGCGTGTCGCTGCCAGTCTTGATTCCTGATTTACCCGGGCACGGTGATAGTATTGTCAGCAATAATTTGCGCTACGACATCCAATCGCAGGCGATGCGAGTTAGGGAGTTTGTGCTGTCGCTAGGTGATGGGCGGCTACATCTGATCGCCAATTCCATGGGCGCTGCCATCGCGCTGAGATTGAGCGCCGATTTTCCGGAACTGGTTGCTTCGCTTGTATTAATCGATGCTGCCGGCGTCGAGTCGCTTCCCAGTTGGCTGCGACAAGAGTTGTCTCGTACCGGTATCAATCCCATGCTGGAAGTGAACTCGTTGGCCGACTATCGTGCCATGCTCCATATCGGTATGGCCAAGCCTCCCTATCTTCCTGGCATTTTTCTGTCGTCGCTGGCAAGAAGCTTTGTCGGGCGCCGCAAGCTTAATTTGAAGATCGCCGATGATATTGAAACGAATCTTGATCAAACCGCGATTTTGTCAAAGATAGCAGCGCCTAGTCTCATCATTTGGGGGCGGGAGGATAAGGTTGTGCATGTCGGTGATGCCGATTTTCTACACGAACAATTATCTAACAGCCGAAAAATTATTCTCGATGGCATCGGTCATGTGCCTATGGTTGAGGCACCACAATTGCTTGCTGCTGCCTGCGATGCATTTTTTTCCGAGATAGGGTGATTGCTTACGGTTTCTCTCATGCCTCTTCGTAATGGTATTGCCCCAGACATCATGTCACCTGCGTTGATCAAGGAGGCAATGGTCTGTGCGGCAAATTTGCAATCTAGTTTGCAAAATTCCTGATGTTGTAAAGAAATCGTCTCTGTTAACCTGTGCAGGCGCAGACAATCCTTCTTCGGTTTGTTGTGCACGGTTTGTTTCACCTCTCGATTTAACTATCCATTGCAGCAATGTGAGGCGTATCTCGCCACGCGCATTGCCACCTATCAGGTATTTGAAAAATGAACGTCAAGATGAGTCTGGAGAAAGCGTCTCTGCCGCTTGCACAACTGGACTGGGACCTGATTCGGGCTTTTTTGGCGGTTGCCGAGCAAGGTTCTCTGACGGCAGGTGCGGCTATTTTAGGAGTGAGTCAGCCTACGCTCAGCCGGCAGATTTCAGAGCTGGAAATGACGATTGGTGCATCCTTGTTCGAACGTGTGTCACGTGGTTTTTCTTTGACGATCGCCGGTAGTGCCTTGCTGGAGCCGGCGCGGCAGATGCAGTCTGCGGCCAGAATGCTGTCGATGCGAGCGCTCGGGCAAACCTTGCTGGTGGCCGGCACGGTGCGCATCACGGCCAGCGAAATGACGGCCTCCTATCTGTTGCCAGCCATCTTGGCCGGACTGCGTCAACAGCATCCGGAAATCGAAATTGAGTTATCGGTTTCCAACGAAGTCGAAAATTTGCTGGAACGATGCGCCGACATTGCTGTGCGTCATGTCAAGCCGATTCAAACCAGTTTGATTGCGCGTCATCTCGGCGACATGAAACTAGACGCCTTCGCCCATCACAATTATGTACAACGCATCGGAGGCTCGGTTGACCTGAATCAGATTGATCGTTACGACTGGATCGGCTACGACAAATCGGATCTATTGTTGCGTCACTTTCGCGAAGCAGGAAAACCAGTCAGTCGGGAGTTTTTCACATTCCGTTGCGACAATCAATCCGTGGGATGGCAAATGGCGCTGGCGGAGTTGGGCATTGCGTTTGCTCCGGCCTGTATCGCGCAACGCTGGCCCATGATGCTCGCCGTACTGCCGGCTGAGCTGGCACCAAGCATGCCGGTATGGATGACAACCCATAGAGAACTGCGCGACAGCGCGCGCATTCAATTGGTATTTGACTGGCTGGCCAATGGACTCAAGAAAATCATCGAGGCACCTTGAGGCTGCCGGTGTAGCTATAGATCCCTGCCAACGGCACCGACTGCCGACTTGTCGGTCGCCTCAGGCCGAATACCGAACAGTGTTTTCTGCATAATCCCAGTTGCGTTCCAGCATGCTCTTGACGTCTTGTAATTCGATTGGCCGGCTGAACAAAAAACCCTGATATTCATCGCAAGACAAGGATTTAAGCAATGCCAGCTGTTCGCTGGTTTCCACGCCTTCAGCCACTACCCGCAGTTTTAAGCCGTGTCCAAGTGTAATAATGGATTGCACGATCGCTAGACTATCTTCGGCCTTGTCTAAATCGTGAATGAAGGCTTTGTCGATTTTCAGGCGTTGTACCGGAAAGCGCTTCAGATAAGCCAAGCTGGAATATCCCGTGCCGAAGTCATCGACAGACAAATCAACGCCTAGCGCGCGAATTTTGTGCATGAGTTTGTCGACATCGTCTGCTGCACTCATAGCGGTACTTTCGGTAATTTCCAGTTCCAGGCAGCCCTGTGCTATGCGGCTGCTGTCGAGGCAGCGTTTGATCATGGGAATGAGTTCTTTTTGGTGAAGTTGGCGCAGCGAAAGATTGACTGCTACTTTCACCGGTTCGCCAAAGTGCTCATGCCAGACGGCAGCTTGTCCACACGCCTGTTCCAGTACCCAGGCGCCGATGCCGACAATGAGGCCGGTCGCTTCCGCAATGGGGATAAAACGTGCGGGCGAGACTTCGCCAAAGAGTGGATTGTTCCAGCGCAGCAAAGCCTCGAAGCCGACAATGCGGCCGGACGAAATATTGATCTTGGGTTGGTAGATCAGTCGCAGCTCAGCTCTTTGCAGGGCATGGCGCAACTCTCCTTCGAGGAGCAATTGCTCATCCAGGGCGACATGCTTGTTTTTGGAAAACAAATGTATCGCTTCTCTGCCATCCAGCGAAGCGTGATGTTTGGCCACATCGGCCAAGCGCAGAAGCTCGCCGGCAGTCGCCGCATCCTCGGGATAGACGGCTGCGCCAATGACCGGGCCAAGATAAAAGCTCCGGCCAAGAACGGCAACCGGTTCTGCCAGCACCGCATACAGATCATCGGCAAAACTCTTCAACATGCGTCGTGAGCCACGATAACTCAGCAAAATCGAGAATTCGTTGGTTTTGACCCTGGCGGTAAAAATGGTGTCATGTACAAAGGATTTGAGCATGTCTCCCGCCGCATTGATGGCGATGTCACGCGCCTCATGTCCCAAGAGCTCGGCGATTTCCTGCAGACGCCCCAGTGATACCGTCAATACACCGATGTGCCAACCTATCTGCCTGGGTTTGGACAACTCCTCTTTCAATATCCGGCTGAAAAATGCATGGTTGGGAAGGCCTGTGAGCAGGTCAAAGTCTGCCAGATAGGCGAGCCGGTCCAACGTTTCCTTTTGCTCTGACATATCGGTCAACGAACTGATGATTTGATGATTTCCATCCGCTGCGATCAGTTTCGAAATGGAAACGAGCACTGCGCGTTGTTTTCCTTCGCTGTCTGTAATCTGGCTTTCGGTGACAATGTTTTCACCACCTTCAAATACCTGGGCGAATAGTGAGTTGAGGATAATTTTTTCGGGAGATTGAAAAAAACCGGTATCCACGAAAAATTCCAATATCTCAGTTTGCGTTCCTGCCAATTGCATGAAAGCATTGTTCATCAACACAAAACGGCAATGGCGATCAAGCACGCAGATGGGATTGCCGATGGAGTTCAGTATCGTGTGCAGGTAGTTTGCACTTTTCTCCAGACGTCCTTCGCTGCTTGCCAGATGACCTATTAGTAATTGCTGGCGCCGTGCATCAGAAGATGCACGCCAGGCAAGAAACAGCACCAGCAGGATCGCCACCATCAGTGACAGTACTGAGGTGTATAGATGACGGTACCACAAGCCGAGTACCTGATCCTTATCGATGCTGGTGACGACCGTCAAGGGATAATTGTCGACAGTGCTGTAACTGTATAGCCTGTTGTTGGCGTCTGCTCGACTGTCCTCTACCGTTCGTTGTGGCAGCAAGAAAGACGTTGCTGAGATGGGCTCCATCGATGTTGTCGCGTTACCGGCAACATGCGAACTGATCGCATGAACCAACGTTGCGCCACTCATACTCTCCAGCGTCAATGATCCACCGGTACCCAGACGCACCGATTGATACAGATGTTGAAACGCGGTTGCATCGACAATAGCCGTAATGGTGCCGATGACATTACCTGATACGTCAAAAAGAAATCGTGAGAAATGCAGAATAGGATGTCCCGTTTTCGTATCCGAGCCGTGGGCATCAATACGCATCGATTGCAAACCGGAAATGTTTGATGGTGGGGGGATTGTTGCTGTTAGATCGCTGCCCGATGTCGCACTCTGAACCGACACCAGCGCCAATAGCCGTTGTTTGGTGTCGCACAAAAAAATACCAAGCAAACCGGAGTGCGTGGGGTTGTCAAATTGCAGATCGAGATGTGTAGTGGGGTAACGGTTTTTACTCAGATCTTCGGCCCGAATGTATTTTCTCTGCACTTCCGCTAGCGCCAGATCGATGGACTGCACGGCACTGAAGGTTTGCGCGCTAAAAGCGATGGATAGATTGTGTAGCGCCGTTTCCTGTTGACCAACGGTGTCCCGGTAGCTGGACCATAAGATCATCGCACTGGCCATCATTAAGGTAAAAATGACAGCCGCAGTCCCTCCGACGATACGACTGACGGAGCAAGGCGTTTCACCCGCGGCCATTGTTTTTTCTGTGACAAAAGGGAACATTGCGTACTTTATGCAGAGATGGATGGTGAACGAACCTGTCACTGCAAATGAGGTGATCTACATCGTTCATGACTGCGCTACATTTTCACCAGTTGGAATGCACTCCACAATGTCGATAATTGCATAGCAGGGTTTTGAAAAAGAGGGGGCATGAAAAAATGTAATGTAGCCTGAAGTCGCCGCCGGCAGCCAGTAACCACAGAATGGATTACTATCGCAAGGCGCATTGTCACGTAGGCAGGGAGAAGACAGTATTGACAGGCGTATCCAATTAATAAAGAACGTCGAGGACCATCATCATGGAAAAAAACCGTCGTAATGCGCTCAAGGCCGGTGCCAGTGCCGTCATGGGTGCTGTTATGCTCAATTTACAAGCGAATGAAAATGCAGTGGCCGGTGAGACTGGTACGGCAGTCGATGTGAAATCAATTGCGCCGCTTAGCAGCAAGGCTGCGGTGCGTCTGGTGACTTGCATATTCAAGGGTGGCACAGCGTCAGGCGTAGGGCTGGTGCTCGACGACGGCCGCATTATTGATCTGGTAGCAGAAGCCAAGCGTCAAAATATCGCGTTATCCTTTGCCGGTGACTCGATGATCGCGCTGATTGCTGGCGGCGACGCGGCATTGGCACAGGTGATCGCCGTTGGTGAACGCGCACGCCATAGCGAGAGCGTCTTTCCGGCGCTCAATAGCGTGCGGCTGCTGTCGCCGATACCAAAACCGGAGCGCAATATTTACTGTGTGGGTTGGAACTACCTGGATCATTTCGAGGAAGGTAAGCGTGCGCGCATCGATAAAGTTGTCGATAAGCTGCCAGACCATCCGGTGTTTTTCACCAAAGGAACGCACACGATGAATGGACCGTTTGATCCGATTCCTCATGACGCCAGCAATTCCAATACCACCGACTGGGAGGCAGAGCTGGCAGTCGTCATCGGCAAGCGCGGCCGCAATATCAGCGAAGCCGAGGCGATGGACTACGTGTTCGGCTACAGTGCTTTCAACGACACCACCGAACGCGAAATTCAGCAAAAGCGCCATGGCGGTCAATGGTTCAAGGGTAAGAGTCTGGATGGGCATGGCCCGATGGGCCCGTGGATCGTTTCTGCAGCAGGGGTGAACCTGGATCAAGTGCGCGTGATCTGCCGCGTCAACGGGATCGAAAAGCAAAACGCCAGTTATCAGCAAATGTATTTCAAGGTCCCGCGTATCATCGCCGAGCTGTCGCGCGGCATGACCCTGGAGCCGGGCGACATCATCGCCACCGGTACGCCGTCTGGAGTCGGGTTTGCACGCGTGCCGCCAGAATACTTGCAACCGGGCGATATCATGGAAACCGATATCGTCGGCGTGGGGACGATACGCAATTTGATCAAGGCGGAGACCTGAACTGAAGCGGGCGACGCTTGCCGTCGCGCGTTGTCTCACATTGCTGGATCGCGAAGTCGAAGAAATTACGCCCGAGCTTGGCGTAAGCTGGGACGGTTTTGTCCATGTCCACGGCCCATTCTGGACCCCGAATGTGGCGCTAAGGCTTAACGCCATTATCGTTCGAGGGGCGTTCCGGACGCCCCATCGGCACGCAGTTTGGCGCGGGTTGGTGCGGGTTGCGGACGTGAGGATCTGCTGTTTCGCCTGGCGGCGTAGTTGGAAGCCGCGATGCCGTGGCGCGACCGGCGGTATGGGCGGGGACGTGTTCTGACGACTGATTGTTCGCGCATTGTGGCACTCATTTCTTCCGATACTGTTCCCAGCTATGAAGATTGCCTACAAAGTAAGAATGTGCCAAAGGGGTTATTTCTGCTTGGCTAGGCATATGTTCTAATATTTCATTGAGCATCTTGCTCGCATAGGGGCGTTCGCATAATTCTTGTAGTTGAGACATTTTTCTGAACTGCGTTAAGACCGGCTGGTGCTCCAGTAACACACGATTAAAAACATCCGGCCCAGTCAGGTAAGAAAGTTTGTTGGCGTAGGCAATACTGCCAATGAGGTCGGTGTTGCTGGGCCGTGGTGTTTTATAAAAATCACGATTGTCGCTCTGTTGAAAGCGATGATGTATTTCTTCCAACATGGCATCAATGATAGCGTTGTCCTGATGTACGCCAAAAAAACTGGTTCCAAAGAGATGATCCATTTTGGGTTTTTTTGACATAAGGAGGCCAGGAAGCACAAAGCCATTAGCCTCCGCTTCCAACACCGTATCGCCAAAAACATCACTTAAGGTATCGTCAACATCCATATACAGCCCACCTTTGCTTTTCAATAGTTCGAGCCGCAAAATGTCTGCCGCTGAAGCAAAGTTGGTTGCTACACCGCCATTGCCGTCAATGGCGTCCTGATATTGCAGGAAACTGATACTCGATTTAAATTTTTTGTAGAAGTTGCTTGTTTCGAGGATGCTGACCTGGTTTTGCAATGACACATTGAGGCCACAAGTTGCGGAACCGCAAATAGCGGTGACCAATTTTTTATAATTGAGTTGTTCGGATTGTTGTGAGAGATAAACGTAAACTTTATATCCTTTTCGGTTTGCAATCTGGCAGTTCATGTGTAGATTCGTCAAGACATCCGGTCGCAGGGCCTTATTTCCTATCCAGAGAAAACTGATCCTTTTTGAAATAGGTTTTTTAGGTCCAAAGACCGGCCCTTGATTATTTAAAATCGTCGACAGATCAAGATCAATACCCAAGCCTTTGATCACGGCAGTACGTTCATCGATGGTGATGCTGGAGGCTTGTTTTTGCGCCTCTTCCAGCGAAGATGGCCGAAGCTGTCGGGTATTTTTGTCAATGAAATAGACAAATGGGGATTCTTCTAAAGGATCTTTGATGAACCCATTCAGATCAATGTCATAGGTGTAAGGGGTGCCATTTTTTTCAAAGATGCGGCCGTCTATAACATCAAAGTTATCTCTAATGGCTTCGTTCGCACGAACCGGAGCTGCGAGCGTAACAACGAGCTTCTTCGGAAGTTGATTAATCGGGTAGGTTAAACCGAGCAAAGGACCGGAGAGCACGGAGCGAGGCAACTCCATGATGCTATATGGTCGTACCTGGATTGCATCGGTGGATATGCGGGCTTCTTTGGCCAGCTCAAATTGATCCCTGCCTAGCGCCGTCAACTCGCCAGTGTAGGAGATATAACGGTGCAGTCGTTCGAGCTCCACGCTATGCCGGGCCGCCAGTTGCTGCAAGTTGGCCCCGCTCTCAATGTCCCGCCGTATTTGCAGCAGCAGGGTAAACGTGATGGGTGTGGTTTGGGCTGCCCAATTACTACCTTGCTGAGGAGCATACTTGCCACCCAGTCCATACTTCAGAACATTGTGCAGGCGGCGCGCCAGACCGATAGGAACAGGATCGAGAGTGCCGTCGGCCAATAGCACATATTTGCGCCCAAAGGGTTCACCGGTTTCCGGGTGTAGTCGGACATAGATATCCCGTCCCATGAATGGATCACCGCCAAGCTTGGTGACCTGAACCGCTTTATCGAAGCCGGGAAGACGTGCAAATGAATAGGCCTCGGGACTTATTTTTGGCGGCAACCGCTCCAGTTCAAGCGTTAATTTTGGAAGCAGTTTGTGCAATTTATGCAAGCTTGGCGACATTGCCTGGGCCAAGCGTAGCGACTGTTTGACGGCGGTCATGCTGATGCTGCCGAGCAGTTCGAAGCCGGGATCCATGGCGCGTAGCGTTGCCGTGCCCAATGAGACTAATTCCTTTTTTCCGATTGCCTGCGATGCCGGCAGCAGTCCATATTCGGCAAATTGTGCTCCTCCTTGCAGGAGGGCGGCTTTCACTGAGTTGCGCAACGCCAACTCGTTGATCGCATTGCGTGTGGCGATCAAGCCGCCTTTGCCAAGGATCTGGCTCAATTTGAAGGATATGCTGCCCAGCTTTCCCAACAAAGGAAGGAGCGCTATGGTGTCGATGCTGCATGATACGGTGGCTTCTTCGACATCGCCGGCCCGCGCTGAGTTAATGCAGGTGTAAAAAGGAATGAAACTCAGTATGACGTCGGTGAGTTTTTCAAGCGTGGTTTTGTCATAACCGTAGTCATACAGTTGTTTGGAAAATTGCTCTCCGTGCTTTTTTACAACCCGATGAATCCATGCATCTAGTAACTCTTCCTGCGGTTTTAATGGTTCTCCATAGCTGTTTATCCTTAAGAGGAAAGTTGCGTCGGTAATGGGGCGCTTGTCGGTTGTCAGAAATTCGTAGTAGTCCTTGGCATCTTTGCCTACCTGCTTGACATCGTATCCCTGACCATTATGCTGCAACGCGTAAATTTGATCTGCTTGTGAGGGGCGCGCCACACGGAAAAATTCCACTGCTTTGTCTAGATCAACCATTAAGCTGTTACGCGCGTGCGGGTTGCCGCCGACGAATGGAACTGAATTAAGCTGGTCGGCCGCAGTGAAGTCAATGCCGACCCGGACGATGTGTCCCAGGGACAAGCTATTGATATCTTCTTCACTAAGCTTGGCTAACGCTGCGATCAACAATACCTTGTCCAATACGCTATAGGTATTGGTAATGTCCGCGACCTGATTGCGATAAAGTTTATTGATATCCGGCAGAAATTGAAGTTGATTTTTCGGCCCTATGTTGCTTGACTCTTCCGATGGCGCAGTTCTCTGCGTGAGGACTTCCCTTGTGCAAAATAAGCTACCCTTGTTAAGGTAGGTCGATGGCTTTACATCTGGACATTGTTGGTCAATGATTTTTTGCGCGAGTTGAGAGCGTGTCTTGTAACTGCGTATGGCCTGGTTGAATTGAAATACGGGATTATTTTTTTTTAGATGCTCTTCATTCACCGTCGCATAGTGAATCAGGGCGCGCATTTCCGTTTCTTTTTGCCCGTTCTCTTTCAGATTTTTCACCAATTCAGGGTAGTCTTGCGCATAGCGAATGATGGCCGGCAGCTTGAAAAATCCCCACCACTCTTTTGGAACAACTCCTTCCTGCAGTTCAATGAGCAGCATTTTCCCTAATTCAGCCGCTTCTTGAATAGATACCTTTTCGATGCTTAGCCCCACGATTTTGGCGAAACTCAGGCCGGCGTGAATCTGGCCCCACTTGAATTCACGCAGCTTCATGTTCTGCAAGCGATGCAGGCTAGGATCGCTCAATGCTGAGAAAGTGTGAAAATAACTGATGCCGGGTAATTCTTCTAAAAATACGTACTGCAAAATCCATGCATTCAAATCCGTGACGTCAATCGAAGGGTGCGCTATTTTGTCGACGATGAACTGGTTCAAGATTCTGCTGGTGATCAGCATGGAATTTTGATGATAGAGGATTTGTTCCTGGAGGATTTCTTCAATATCCGCGGTGAAAATATTGCGTGTCACCCAACGACGGACAATGCGTTTTTGTACCGGCTCGGACATGACTTCGTCGGGATGTCCTCCGTAGAGACCGTTGGCTTTTTGGAGCTGACTTGCGAAGCTTGCCAGTGAATCCGCATCGGTCTCAAAAAAAGTGATGGCTAATTTAATGAGTGTGATCAGTGCAATATCTTCTACATTGCCATCCAGATGCTGGTCTTTTTTAAGTAACTGGAATACATAATAGTTTTCATTTTCAATCCCTTTAAGTGCTTCCTTATCACTTTCCTCTTGGGCAATCGTGGTGGCGTCGGTGTTCGTTATGAAGGAGTGGCTGCGGCGAATAGCCTGTGGCGCATCTTGTGCGCGGTGACGTAAGCGTTTTTGTGAATCAACACTAGCGTGAAACCTGGAACTGGGCGTGGTCGGCGAGCCAGGATGAAATTGTGGCGCTGAATCATTTTTGATAGACATGATAGAGCGTATGGAACGATGCACATGTGTTGGGCGCTGCTCAGAGAAGACAACGCTGCTCTGCGTTTCTGATGGGCTTGATATTTGATTTGTGTTACGAGGGGAATGACTTGCTGGTGTTTTCTGTGAGAGACGCGAAGAAGGTAGATTTGGAGCAACGACGACTTGAACAAATAACAATGTTGATAGATGCAATCGCTGCGGGAGGCTCTGAGAAATTTTCGCCGAGGTTGCGTTCAATTGCGCTTGCGTTGCCTGGTAGGTTTGGAATTTTGCGCGCCAGGTTTTTCTTTCGAAGTTGCCGATGACTGTCGCATGTCCAGCCCCTGGTACATGAGATGCTCTCATCCTTAGGGTCTCCTAAAGTCTGTTGCTGTGAACGATATTTGATATTTTTTTCTTCAAAAAAATTTGAAAAATAAAAGAATTATTTCGATTATGAATGCCGCGTGAATAATGTACCGGAAAGCGCACTGGAAACGACCGTGAATGGCGCGTTAAAAGTGTACCAATCCTAGCCTGTAGTCTTATGTTCCTGAAGGTACATAAGAAA
>Ga0302152_10000055_pt1 | contig 46975 bp, 40 predicted proteins | sample I_Bog_N2_1_FD_192434 | JGI IMG/M metagenome (GOLD analysis project Ga0302152, IMG submission 192434) | Peat permafrost microbial communities from Stordalen Mire near Abisko, Sweden - I_Bog_N2_1 | ecosystem: Environmental > Terrestrial > Soil > Wetlands > Peat | place: Sweden: Abisko, Stordalen...
GCAACCGCGATCGCTTTTTCCAAGTTCCCGGTCAACGCCACGCCGCTGGACGAGCGCTTCGAGTATCTGGATGCGTACTGGCAGCGTTGGCAGCGGCGACCTAGCTTCCAGGCCGCCTATGCTGATCGCAACAGCGGCGTGCCTGAGTTGGATAATCATCCCCAAGGAAAATGATACAAGCAGTCCAGTGAAGGACCTCGACATCGCCGCTGCAGTTCTTGGCGGCGATTCGGCCTAGGAGGGCGTTACCGAGCGCCCCAACAATCGTCCGAGCATGGTGTGGGCTTCCTTCATGCAGGGCCCTCAATTCTGCGGGTTCGTCAGATCGCGGCATGCCGTATTCCGGTCGAGATCGCAGCGGAACCCGAGCATCATATTGTAGAACGGCGCTACACCTCTATCGATGTCGTGCTTTGGCAGATCGCCCAGTCAGTGTGATTGGCAAGTGTCACGTTGTGATTTGTCACCTGTAATGGACGTAAGCGCAGCAACCAGTTAGCAGGCAGCGACCACACGAACTCAAGACATTCATCCAGATTGCCCCGCTACAGCATTCCTCCTAACGCAGGTTGCCGTAGGTGCGAAGTCATGAGCACCTATGCGGCGAAGAGCGGGCATCTGGCGGGAGGACTCGGCAGGACATGCCGGAGATGGAGCCAGTCGATCCGTTGAATCCTCTCCCGACGCCGCAATAAATTTTTGTGATGCAACACAAGGCTAGATTGATGTCTCGACCTTCCAGATGATCATGCGCGAGCGCTGCAGACACACCGACGCGGCGACCCGATGCATAAAAAAAAGACTGCGTGACAGGATTCAGCATGTACTTGATAGCTTTCGGCATTTACCGCGACTGCCGGAGTGCATTACACCTGTTACTCGTGAAAGCTAACAAGGAAGAGGATGTCGAAGAAACTCGCGATAGCCATGAAAAAAGACCGTCATTGTGACAAGAGAGGGGCTAAGGAATTGGCCGCAATACAGTCTCAATCCTTGCGAACCGAGGCATTCAGACCAATTGTTTATATATAAGGAAGATTTTTGAATACTATGCGTGCAGTACACGTAGATCCTGGGGGTGGATCGTATCTATAGTCGAAGGGATGTTCTACGGGCGGCTCCAAAAATCTCAGGACGCCGGTAACACTTGGCGGGACCTCTGGAGCGGGGACCGGTTCCGAGCAAGAAGACATTTGTTCTCTCCACGACTAAAGGTTTTTTCGTCCAAACAGAGACATTCACATTGCCGGTTATTGGAGCCATCTCGCCGCTATCGATTACGGTCGATAATGATGCGGCTGATGATAAATTCGCTGGCAAGAATTTCACGGCCTCCGATCGGAGGCCGTGAAATCAGAAGTTAACTCCGCTTATGATTGCGCCCTCCGACATCCTTTGTATGCCGATGTAAGGTGAGGGACGCGCTGCCGAGGCACAGTCGCATAAGCGAGATTATGCGATTGCCGGCTCGCTGGTCGGTAATTGCTCCCTTACGGCGATCCCATTGAGTGAACTTGGACAACAGCATGAGCCAGAATAAAGTTTTAAGAAAAACATTTGATTATCACAATTTCGTTCGTTGCGAGCAGCGTTGGATATTCTCGGGACTGCGCCTCACAGGTGATGCCGGTGCGCACGCACACGCTGAGGACGATGACGCCACCGACAGTTTCGAAGCGGATATCGTCGCAGGCCTGTCGGCTCAGCAAAAAAATACATTACCTAAATACTTCTACGACGAAGCTGGCTCGGCTTTGTTCGAGGAAATCTGTGCCACACCAGAGTACTACGTGACACGCGTGGAGACGGCATTGCTGCAAAGCGTAGCGGCTGAACTGGCGAGGAGTATTCCGCGCGATACGGTTCTGGTTGAATTCGGCAGCGGCGCCAGTGACAAGACGCGGCAGCTTCTCGATGCCGCGCCGCAGATCAGCACTTATGTACCGATCGATATCAGTCCAGAGGCGCTCCAGCAAGCGGTCGCGCGTCTTTCCCACGACTATCCGAGGCTTGAGATGATGCCGCTTGCCGAGGACTTCACGCGTGCGGTCAAGTTGCCACCCAAGCTGGAGCACGCGCCGCGCGTAGGCTTTTTTCCCGGTTCGACGATTGGCAACTTCACGCCCGCAGAGGCGATGCGTTTCCTGCGCTCGGTGCGCAGCCTGCTGGGTACCGGTAGCAGCCTCATCATCGGTGTGGACATGATCAAGGATCCCGCGACTCTGTTGGCCGCCTACGACGACGCGTTGGGAGTGACTGCGCGTTTTAATAAAAATTTGCTCACGCGCATCAACCGAGAGCTTGGTGGCGACTTCGATGCGCAAGCGTTCGATCATCGCGCAGTCTGGAACGCACAGCTGGAACGTATGGAGATGCATCTGGTGAGCCTGATCGATCAACTGGTGCACGTTGCGGGTCACAGCTTTACGTTCAAGGCTGGCGAGCAGTTGCACACCGAGAGCTCGCACAAGTTCAGTGTCATGTCCTTTGGCGCGCTGGCATGCTCGGCGGGATGGTCGATCAATCGGTATTGGCTCAGCCCCACGCCGCGGTTTGCAATCTTCAGCCTGACTTCCCCCGTCTGATCGAAAAAAACAATGGGCGTTGCTGATGCTGCAGCACCCAGAGAATTGACTTTGGGTACATCTAAAAGGAATCGTTATGGAAACCACAAAAAACGAGATCAGCGTCGCCGGGCGCTTGACGATAGGCTTTGCCATCATGCTGGCAATGATGATTGTGTTGACCGCGCTGAGCATCGTCAAGGTCAACGCGATTGAAGCCAGCCTCAGTCGCATCAGCGATGTGAATAACGTTAAGCAACGCTACGCAATCAACTTCCGCGGCAGTGTTCACGATCGCGCCATCGCGGTGCGTGACGTCACCCTGGTACCGGATGGTGACCTCAATGCAGTCGTGGGTTTGATCGATAAACTCGACAAGGACTATCAGCAATCCGCCCAGCCCCTCGATAGTTTGTTCTCTGCCTCGGGTGCCAAAATAGGTCCCGAAGAGCGTGATTGGCTGGACAAGATCAAGCAAGGTGAAGCCCGGACCATGCCGCTGATCAAAAGAATCATCGATGCCCGCCGTTCCGGCAATATCGAAGGGGTGCGTCAGATGATGCTGGCTGAGGCCAAGCCTGCATTTATCGATTGGCTGGCAAGTATCAACGGTTTTATCGACCAGCAGGACAAACTGACGGAGGTCGAGTCGGTGCAGGCACGCCGGATCGCGCACACTTTTCAGTCGTTGATGTTGGCACTGATCGCGGCTGCAGTCACCGTGGGTGCGGTGGTCGCCTGGCGTGTCACACGATACCTCCAGCGTGCTCTGGGTGCAGAGCCCGCTGAAGTGAAGGCACTTGCCAATGCCGTTGATCGCGGTGAGCTCTATCACGAAGTGGTGTTGCGAAGTGGCGACCATGACAGCATCATGGCCGTGCTGATGAAAATGAGCCGTAACTTGCGTCTCACGGTGACCGAAGTACACGACACGGCCAACGCCGTGACCAGTATCAGCGCGCAAATATCGGAACGCAACGGGCATCTGTCGGCTCGTACCGAAGATCAGGCCAGCTCGCTGGAAGAAACCGCATCGGCAATGGAACAGCTCACCGCAACAGTCAAGCAGAACGCAGAAAGCGCTCAGGAAGCCAATGTGCTGGCGCAGGAGGCTTCTGATATCGCGACCAAGGGTGGTGAGATTGTCGGTGAAGTGGTTGATACCATGAATGCTATCGATGAATCATCGCGCAAAATCGTGGAGATCGTCAGCCTGATTGACGGCATCGCATTTCAGACCAATATTCTCGCGCTCAATGCGGCAGTGGAAGCGGCGCGGGCCGGCGAGCAAGGCCGTGGCTTTGCGGTGGTCGCGACCGAAGTGCGTAATCTGGCGCAGCGCAGTTCATCGGCGGCGCGTGAAGTCAAGACGCTGATCGATGAATCCGTCAAGAAGATACATTCCGGTACGCGCTTGGTGGAGAATGCGGGTTCGACAATGGGTGACATCGTGCTCAGCGTCAAGCATGTGACCGAGATGGTCGGCTCCATCACCAGCGCCAGCAATGAACAGCGCATCGGCATCGAAGAGGTCAATCGCGCCATCTCTCTGATGGACCACGTCACGCAACAGAACGCCGAATTGGTGGAGCAGGCCGCGGGAGCCGTGCAGATCCTACAAGATCAGGCGGCACATCTGAACCATGCGATTAGTGTATTCAAGACGGCACCATTGCATCATGCTGTAGTACGGAACTTTGACGAATCCGCCGTCGTGCCGCTGCATGCACTGCTGGCTGCACCGATGGGTGCATGATCATGGCTGCCGATATACGGATACACAGTTCGGAAGCGGAGCGGGTAGCGGCACTGCATAGGCTGGGGATATTGAGTCAAAATGCCAGTGAGTACTACGACACCGTAACGCACCTTGCGCGAGATATGTTCTGCGTGTCGGGCGCGTACATTTCCCTGATTGACTCAGACCGTCAGTGGCTCAAGTCTGCTGTGGGATTTTACTCACCCAGTAGTGCGCGCGAGCAGTCCTTTTGCACCTATACGATACAGCAGGCCATGGTGATGGTGGTAGAGGATACCCTGCTGGACGAACGCCTTGCCGGTAACGTGATGGTGACCGGTCCGGCCGGCATCCGTTTCTATGCCGGAGCGCCGCTGCTGACCACGCAAGGCTACGCGATTGGCGCCTTATGTCTGGTTGATACCAAGCCGGGCAGCCTCGACGTTGCAGGCCAAGCCAAGCTGGCCGGATTGGCACAGTTGTTGATGTCACACATCTCGTTGGGGAGGGCGATCGGCCATGTCGATGCCATCAGCGGCATGCCAAACAAATTCCAGATGGGCGAAGATCTGGCGGCCTTGGGCAAGCAGCACACCGGCCAGCCACGTGTGCTTGTGATGATTGATATGCCGGATCCAACGACTGCGTTTGAAATCGCCAGTGTGCTTGGCATGGGAGTCTTCGACGATATGGTGCGCGGAGTCGCTAGTCGATTCAAGCTATTGTTCGACGATAGAGCACGGGTTTATCACATGACCAATACCCGTTTCGCGGTCCTTTCCAACGGGGCAGATACGCAGGGTTTTATCGACTATCTCTATGGTCTCGAAGCGGCATTGAAAGCGTCTTTGCAGAACGCCAGTATTCCGCTGAATTTGCCCAGTTTCGGCGGCATCGTCGCATTTGATCTGTGCGACCGATCATATGAGGATGCGCCGCGCAAAGCGATCGCCGCCGTCAACCAGGCACTGCTCAGTCAAGAGCGCTGGATGGTCTTTAGCGACGAGGAGGATGCGCGGCATCAACGCGCTTTTCGCCTGCTCAATGAGGTCCAGGCGAGTATTAACGAAGGCCGCTTCCGCCTGCTTTACCAACCAAAACATGATGTGGCGAGCGGGACGTGCTTGTCTGCCGAAGCACTGCTGCGCTGGGATCACGCGGAGTTGGGGCAGGTATCGCCGGCGGAATTCATCCCGCTGATTGAAAAGACAGCACTGATCGGACCACTGACAGACTGGGTAATCCGTGCGGCCATCAAACAAATGTCGGAATGGCACGCCGCTGGCGCAATGATCAAAATCGCGATCAACCTGTCCGCCTACAATTTTGAAGAATCCGACATCGTTGAGCGGTTGGCGGCTGTTTGCCTCGAGTTCGCGGTCGATCCGCGCTATGTGGAGATCGAATGTACTGAGGGCATCTGGATGGAGGGTGCTGGCATATTGGGTACACTGCGTGCGATCCGCGCGCTGGGCATGAGTCTGGCGTTAGATGACTTCGGCACCGGCTACAGCAACTTTGCTTATCTTCAGAAAGTGCCTGCCACCGTAGTCAAGGTCGACCAATCACTGATACGCAATGTTCACAGCAACCCGCGCGATCAAAGTATCGTGCGCTCGCTGATTGCGCTGGCAAAAGATTTGAACTATCAGGTGATCGCTGAAGGCGTAGAGACCGTGCAATCGCTGAATCTGATACGTGACTGGGGTTGCGACACCGCGCAAGGCTATCATTTTTCCAAGCCGCCGGCGCCGCAGGCTTTCCTCGATCACGTGCAACGCTATTCGTGACGCCGCCGGGCGATATGCCTGATGACAAGGGTGCCTTGCGCGCGACATTTTGGAAAATGGCGAATCTCTTTACTGGTGAAGTTTCACTGCCCAAGAGTTTGGCGAGTAAATTGCTCTAAAAAGTCCATTAACTGGATGGTCGCGCGACGCGCCTGTTCTTCTTCTCTATCGACGATTGCGTTTAGAATCTGCGCATGCAATACGCCTGCCTTGCTCAGTGATTCGGCCTGCCCGGCATAGTGCGCAAACCAAAAGCGCATGGACAAGCCATAAAACAGCTCCATGACACTGCTCAGTATGCCATTTCCGGCCGCTTCAATTTTGATTGCATGAATGTTGCGGTTGACACGCATAAAGCTAAGGGCAGACCGGTCGCTTGCGCTTTGAATAATCTGTTTTGCCAGCCGCGCCATGGCCATTCTTTGTTGATCGTTGGCATTCTTGGCAGCGCGTAGCGAAACATAAGGCTCCAACTGGCGTCGCACGTCCAATAATTTGAGCTGATTGACGATGCTTATTTGCGGCACAAGTATGCCTTGCGCACGATGAATCTCAAGTAGTTGTTCTTGTTGCAGACGTTGCACTGCTTCGCGTACAGGCGTTCTCCCAAAACCAAGCGATTGCGATAGCTGGCCTTCCGAGATCATTGAACCAGGTTTTAGTTCGAGGGTCACGATCATTTCTTGCAGACGCTCATAAGCTTGTTGCGTCAACGAGCCTTCTCCATTTTGCTCTTCGATTTCTATAGTTTTCTTTATTATAGATATGCGTTGTTTCATAATCGTTAAATATATTAGTTATATGTTACGTACCGACGCTAACAATTGTCACTACGCCTGCCAAATGTCTATTTCCATCATCAATGGCGATTCGAAAATCGTCATTTTTCGCAAACAGGCATGATGAAAGTGGTTTTTCTCTTGTGATGCGATATCGAATTTATCCATTTCACTCAAGAGGCGCCAAGACCATTGTTTTTGGCTGAGCCCTGTTTTGTCGAACATCCAGAGGGTTGTAATTTTCAAGCATCCTGATACTTTAAAACAGGATATATGATATCTTAATGATATATTTGTGGAATATTTAATGGGATGGCTATGGATAGAAGAGAGCAGATTTCCTTGCGTACGGACGTGGTAATTGCTGGCGGCGGTGCCGCCGGTGTCGCTGCGGCAGTGACTGCTGCTCGCAGAGGATTAAAGGTGGTGCTTCTTGAACGCTATGGATTCTGCGGCGGCGGAGCGGTTGCGGGTTTGTCCGGCACCATTTGCGGTATGTATGCAGCATCCAATACTAGCAATGTTCCACAGCAGGTCGTGTTTGGCTTTGCCGACGAATTTCTTCGCTTGCTCAGAGACTGTGGGGGCCTGACATCTGCGTTGAAGTATGGGAAGACTTTTACGCATGTCCATGATCCTTATATCTGGCGTTGTGTCGCCGATAAATTGCTGGTTGATAGCGGCGTCACCGTAATCTATCACGCCACAGTGACCGGGATCTTGATGGATGGTCAGGAGAAGGTCGAAGGTGTGCTTGCCTATAGCAAGCAGGGGCCATTGGAAATTCGGGCCAAGGTCACGATCGACGCCAGCGGCGATGCCGACTTGATCGCCATGGCTAATCTTCCTTCTTTTGTGGGAAAAAACGGTGCGGTTCAAAATCCCACCATGATTTTTCGCTTGCAAGGTGTTGACTGTGAACGTTTTCTTGGCGAGTACGGCCTCGATACCATCATGCCGGTCAGCGTCAGCGAACTGATTCAACGTGCGAATTCTTCTGGGCAATACAAGCTGCCACGGGCCAAAATTTGGCTTTTCCCCACGACCCATCCGAATGAACTTCTTTGTAATACCACACGCGTAATAGGACCGGATGGTCGAGAATTGAATCCGCTCTTCTATCAGGATTTCACCGATGCCGAAATTGAAGGACGCAAGCAGGTCGCAGAGTATGCGCGCTTCTTCAAGGACGCCTTGACTTGATGTGAGCATAGCTATATCGCTGACACCGCGCCACAGGTTGGTGTGCGGCAGACTCGTCAGGCACTGGGGCGTGTTGTGCTGAGCAATGATGATGTGATCCATGCCCGTAAGAGTGCCGACGGTATCGTGCGTTCGCCGTGGCCTATTGAATTGCATACCGGAGCTAAACCGCGTGTCGAATGGATCATCGATGATTTTTATGAAGTGCCCTATGGGTGCTTCGTACCACCGCGCGGCGTTGGCATCTTGGTCGCCGGCCGTTGTTTGTCGGCTGAGCACGAGGCTGTGGCTTCTGCGCGCGTGACCGCGCAATGTTTTGGTTATGGTGAGGCAATTGGCCTGGCCGCGGCTATCAGTGTCCAGCAGAACGTTCCGCCTGATCGGATTGAAGGCCATGCGCTGCGAACCGAGCTCAATAAACTGGGGGCGCAGCTTGCATGAGCCGAGGTGTCAAAACGATATCTGTTCGATCACCACGCAAGACCCATCAATGTGGCATCGAGCGTGTAGTCGGATTTGAATCTCGCCGATAATGTTAACTCCTGACTTCGTCTGCTCTCGATTCCTCCATCGTAAGACCCTTACTCATCAAAAAGGAATTGCGAAGCCAGGCTACGGCAAAATCTTTATGAGCCCTTGGATGCCACGCCATTGCGAGACGAAATGGTGGCATTGAGAACGGTATATCGACTAGGTCCACAAAACTGGTATATCGCTGCAGAAGTTTCCTCGGAAGTGTAGCGACACCATCGGTTTGCGATAAAACAAGTGCCATCTGGTTGTAGTTGGGGACAGTTGCAACTACATGACGGTGCCTGCCGAGTGTTGTCAGTATGTCGTCGACAGGTGTGGAAAAATCGGCTCGCGTCGAAACTACGACATGAAGCAGATTGCAGTATCCATCAAGATCAGGTGCATTTAGGCCGCGAGGATGTGATCGACGCTGAGCCATAGCAAAATCGTCGCTTAGAAGAAACCTGGCTTTGAGTGCATCAGGCACTTTTGTAATATCTCCCAGAAATAAGTCGATTTCACCATTGGCCATCCGCTCGACCAATTTTTCGTCTGATGCTGGAATCACCGCCATACGCAGGCCTGGATTGGCGTGACTCATCACTGTGGCCATGACTTCCAGCCCGAGGATTGTAAACACGTTGTCATTCGCCGCCACCACGAATGTTCTTTTTGAACTTTTTGGATCAAACTCCAATGGCTGTGTTACCGCATCGCGCAACTGCGACAATGCCTCAGACAGTCGCTGTTGAAGCGCCAATGCTCTTTCTGTCGGCACCATGCCGCGTCCAGTTTCGGACGGTACCAGCAAGGCATCCTGGAAAAGGTCGCGCAGTCGGGAGAGGTGGCCCGAAAGTGTAGATTGACTGATGCGGAGACGATTTGCTGCTTTGGTTACATTCAGTTCTGTAAGCAAAGCATCCAGCGAGATTAGCAGGGGTAGATCCAAGCGTTTCATATCCAATTTACCGATACCTCCTATCGACATAACGCATGACAGTTGTTGTCACGGACGTCTTACACTTCACTCTCCGAATCGCCAAAATATCGGAGTAATTCTGCCTTCCTCTCCTTTATTCATTGCCGAACAATGGTGTCAATTTTGAGGTGGACGAGAGCAGCTTGCTTTATTTTGCACATTTATTATCCGAGGCACAATTTTATGTTTCATCCAAATAGAATTTATCAGATCGGTGACGTCACCGTCACAAAAATTGAGGAAATGCGACTCAATGTGGCCCCACCTTCGTTCATGTATCCCAATTGGAACCAAGAGGAATTGGCGCCAAACTGGCCGTGGTTGACGCCGAGCAATATGGATGCAACGACGGGAAATCTTATTCAAAGCATCCATGCGTGGCTTGTGCAGACAAAGCATCACACAATTCTGATTGATACCGGCTCCGGAAACGATAAGGAGCGACCACAAAATCCCATCTTTCACCATCTCAATAATCCCTTCCTGCAGCGTCTTGCTGCTGCTGGCGTAACACCAAGCGATGTCGACTTTGTCCTGCACACCCATTTGCACGTTGATCATGTTGGATGGAATACACAGCTTGTCAATGGTCAATGGGTAGCTACCTTTCCGAATGCCCGCCATGTTTTCTCCAAGGCAGAGGAAGACTATTACAGTAGTCCAGAGAGTCATAACGAAGTGAATGTTCCCAGCCTCGGCGTATATGAAGACAGTGTTGCTCCGATCATTGCGAATGGGCAAGCGGAAAGAATAGGCAACGATGGCGGTGAATATCTCGACAATTTCATTTTCCGTCCCACAAAGGGACACAGCATCGGTCATATGTCGATTGAGTTACGCTCCAATGACAAGCTAGCCTTGTTTAGCGGAGATGTCATGCATCATCCGTTGCAGGTGGTACATCCTGAATGGAATTCAGTGTTCTGCGAATGGCAAGTGGAGGCCCTTACCTCACGTCGCTGGATCCTTGAACATGCAGCCGAACACAAGTTGCCGCTGTTTACGCCTCACTTTGCGGAAACTTCAGTTGGTTATGTGACTCGCAGCGGTGACCAATTCCAGTGGCGATATGAGTAAGAATCAGAAGAGCTAACTTATGAGTGAGAATATGAAAAATACTACCGTTGTCAATAATGCAGAAATTCTCTTTGGCGAATTTCGCGTTCCAACGACGACACCCGGGGTCACACTTTATGTGAGAAATAAACGTCGTGCTGATGTTTCGCATTTTGGTGCCGATCGCACGATTGTACTGGTCCACGGCGCTACGTTTTCTTCCGGCAGTCTATATGACGTCCCCTTCAATGGCATGTCTTTCTTGGATTTTCTGGCTACCGCAGGATACGATGTCTATGCATTGGATGTACGTGGATACGGGCTTTCCTCTAGGACCGCGGAAATGGAAATAGCCGCGAATCTTAATCCCCCTTTGGTCAACACTGATACTGGCGTGTCCGACTATGCGACCGTAGTTGACTATATCCTGGCGCTGCGTAGCCTTGAAAAAGTATGTGTATTTGGGATGTCGTGGGGCGGTACCGTTGCAGGTGCTTATGCCAGTAAAAACCCGCATAAGGTGCATAAGCTTGCGCTTCTGGCGCCACAGTGGTTGAGTGATAAGCCGATTCCTATTGATACAGGAGGGGCCCTGGGCGCATATAGGCTTGTACCTGTACGTGAAAGCAAATTGCGCTGGCTAAACAGCGCTCCGGAATATGCCCGTTTGACATTGGTTCCTGAGGGCTGGTTCGAGCAATGGGCAGACTTTAGTCTGGCAGAAGATCCCTGGAGTAACGGCTTAACCCCCGACCGGCTGCGTGCTACCAATGGTCCTATTCAAGATATTCGAGACTATTGGAGTGCCGGTAAAAAATACTACGAGCCATCGAAAATTTCTGTCCCCACATTATTAATTCATGGGGAGTGGGATATTGACGTTCCCATCGAACTTGCACGGGCATTATTTCTTGAACTGAAGAATGCGCGATACCGTAAATGGGTGGAAATTGGAGAGGCTACCCATCTTGTTTTATTAGAGAAAAACCGCTTGCTGGCGTTTGATGCGGTTCGTCATTTTTTCGATGAGGACTTTGTGCCAGAGTAAGTGATGTGCCCCCTGTGTCAGACATAGATTCTGTTCAAGGCCGTGTTGCCGCTGTGGCGGACATGGCGCACAAGGGTTCTTTGCTTGAGAGCATCAAGGTACGGCTACGTCCTTACTTAACGCAGCGTCGTCATCTGGATGCCCCGTACCTGGACTTCTTCTTTAACCATTGGCGATTTATGCGCAGCCGACGGGGAGAGAGAAAAACAGAAGTCCGTGCGAATTGATGATGGATCAGGAGCATCCTCGCCGACTCACTCTGCTTGGGTGGCGCTCCTCTTGAGCTTCAGTAAGCCTGATTCAATGGAGGTCAAGGACTTCCATTTGCATCGTATTTCTAATTAATTCAACTCTAAAAAGAGAAGCGATTTTTCTCCCCTGTGTGACTACCCCCCAAACAGCGCCGCATGGACCACGCCTAGAATTGGCGCAAATAGGCAAGAAAATGCGAGGAATCTGTAATCGCTTTTATGCCAATTACTGACATAGTAAGGCTCATTTTTTAGTTAAGGAGAGTGCCAAATGGCAAACGTATGGTTTATCACTGGAGCAACACGAGGCATCGGTGCTGCAATTGCTAAAGAAGTGCTGGCTGCTGGCGACAAGGTTGTTGCTACCGGCAGGGACATCGAAAAAATGCGGCAAACGTTGCATGCAAGTCAGGATCAGTTGCTGGCCCTGACACTGGATGTCACGGACATTGGCCAGGTGGAACGGGCTGTCGAGGCGGCGAAAAAGCAGTTCGGTAAAATCGACGTGCTGGTCAATAACGCGGGTTACGGCGAATTGGGCGTATTTGAGGCCCATACTCCGGAAGCGGCAACACGGCAATTCGATACCAATGTACTCGGCTTGTTTAACGTTACCCGGGCGGTGCTTCCTTCCATGCGAGCGCAGCGTCACGGCAGAATTTTTAATATTTCGTCGGTCGCGGGAATCAAAGGCGGGCCGGGGGCCACATTGTATGCCGCCAGCAAATTTGCCGTAGAAGGTTTTTCCGAGGCGCTATCCACGGAAGTCGGGCAATTCGGAATCAAGGTGACCCTCATTGAGCCAGGATTTTTCCGCACTGATTTCCTGGATGGCAGCTCAATGCGACCGGCAGAAAAACAGATTCCAGATTATGCCCAAACGGTGACGGCGCTCAATGAACGCTACGAAACCAATAACCACCGCCAAATCGGTGATCCGCAAAAGCTTGCACAGGTCTTGATGGCGCTGGTGCAACACCCTGAACCTCCGATGCGTTTGCCGGTGGGCACAGATGCATCGAAGATCCTGTTTGACAAAATAGAATCGCTGAGAAGTGAATTTGACGCATGGAAAGAATGGTCGCCACGGACGGACGGAGACCCTACGCGCTAATCTTATGACGTTGGCATGCGTTCGCTTCGGGCAACGTGTAATAGCCGTTTCGCCGAAGTAAAGTCGTCTGCACATGGCTTGGCCGTAGCTCAATTATTGGGCTGCGGTTTTTTTTGTGTGAAGCGATCTTGTGAGGGATGTTTCATTTCTCATGTGGGCAGGCTTAGTTTTCTGCGATTGCTGGTTTCCGGCTGCTTGATTGCTGCATTCAATTTTGGTTTATGATATTCTATAAATATATCAATAAGATATCTTATGTTTGTTGCTGGATTTTTCGCAACTGCCAGGCTTTCTTTTAATGAGTACATTTTGGAGTCGTAATGTCAAAAATAATGACGGCAGAAGCAGCCGTTGCAGATATCCCAGACCGCGCAAGCGTCGCCTCGGTAGGCGTGATTGGCTGGGCCACACCGGACAAATTGTTGTCGGCAATCGGCAACAGATTCGAAACCGAGCAAGCTCCAAGAGATTTGCATTTCTATTTTCCATGCGGTACAGGAGACGCAATGGAGATTGGCGGCATGGATCGAGTTGCCAGAAAAGGATTGATGAAACGCATCGTCGCCGGGTCATATATCAACCCGGTCAATCCGAAAACAGGGGAACGGCCCCGTCTCACCCAGTTGATTAGGGAAAATGCAATCGAAGCCTATACATGGCCGATAGGGGCATCCATGCATTGGCTGCGGGAAGTCGCCAGAAAAAGTCCAGGCTACCTGACACAAATCGGCTTGGGGACTTTTATCGATCCCGAGCAAAGTGGCGGTAGATTTACCGCGCGCGCTACTGAAGATCTCGTCAAGAAGGTCAACTTCGAAGGCCAGGAGTATCTGTTCTATCCCACCTGGCCTATCGATTATTGCCTGATTCGCGCCAGCGCAGCCGATGACTTTGGTAATCTTTCCTTTGAAGACGAGGGCTTGTTGTCATCGGCAATTGCCCTGGCGCTAGCCACCAAGGCCAGTGGCGGCACTGTGATTGCGCAGGTCACACGTAAAGTTGATCGTTATTCGCGCCCAGCACGCGAGATTCGTATACCAGGATATTTTGTCGACCGCGTGATTCTCGATCCCACTCAGGTTATGGTCACTGATATCAATTTCGACGCACGATATTTGTCGCCCATTGGAATGGATTTTGCCTCCTTACCGGCAGCGCCAGCCGGAATGGATAAAATCATTGCTCGTCGTGCCTACCGGGAATTACCCAAAAATACGCTGACAATTCTCGGTTTCGGTGCTGCCGCCGACATGCCTTTGGTCATGATTGAAGATGGCGTACTGACTGAAGACAATATCAAGGACTATTATTTCACCACCGAACATGGTTCATATGGCGGTGTCGTCATGAGTGGCTGGCAATTTTCGGCCAATATCTGGCCAGAAGGATTGCTGGATGGCGTTACACAGTTCGATGCAATTGATGGCGGCTTGTGTAAGTGCACAGCCTTGTCGTTCGCTGAATTTGATAGCGCAATGAATGTCAACGTGAGCAAGTTTGGCGCAGTTAATCCCGGCGCCGGCGGTTTTATTGATATTGCGCATAATGCGGAAAAGCTACTCTTTACTGGTACATTTACCGCTGGCGGTTTACAGGCCAGCGTCCGGGGCGGCAAGCTGACGATCGAAAAAGAGGGGAAGACACGCAAGTTTGCCAAAGCAGTGCAGAGTATTACTTATCGTGTCGGAGACGGAATCAAGGAACGTGCTCAGGAAGCGTTGTTGATTACCGAGCGCGCCGTGTTCAAGGTAAGTGCGCAAGGCCTGTTGCTCATTGAAATCGCACCAGGTATTGATCTGCAGAGAGATATTCTGGACCAAATGGACTTCGCTCCCATGATCGATCCGAACATGACACTAATGAGCGCAGAGTTATTTGCAGGTGTTTAGTATTGTATTGCTGGATCAGCAAGCCCTCAGACAGGAGGGCTTGTTCATGTGTTCAGCTCCCAGCGCCAGGCCTGGCACAATTGTTCCACGGCAAAATCGACAAACTGTCTTACCCGAGGCGCAAGCTGCCGCGCGTGCGGCACTACGGCGTGCAACGGCTCTGTGGGCGCACTATAGTCTGGCATGATATGGACCAGTCGGCCAGAATCGATATGTGCTCCGACATCCCAGACCGACTTGAAAAGAATGCCCGCGCCTTCCAGAGCAAGTGCTTGTGCGGTTTCGCCATCGCCGGCCATGAAGGTGCCATGAATTTGCGCCGTCACAGATGCCTTCTTATGATGAAAGATCCAGTGTGCCGAGGGGCGGGCACCATAAACAATACATGCATGTTGCCCCAGTTCCTCGGGATGCGCGGGAGTGCCATGTCGTGCCAGATATCCTGGTGCCGCGCAAAGTATGCGATAACTGGGGGCAATCAGTCGCGCACCCAGATTGGAATCCTGAAGACTGCCGAATCGGAACGCGACATCTAGTCCGCTGGCAACCAGATCCACAATGTCGTCGCTGAAATGCATTTTCACCGATAAATGGGGGTGCAGCAGCTGGAAGCGAGTCGTTAGGGGAACCAGATATTGCCTGCCAAAGGTTCTGGGCGCTGTCATGGACAGTGTGCCTGACACCTGGTCACGGTTTCCGGTAATTAACTCTTCAGCTGCGTCGACTTCCGCAAGAATGCGTACAGAACGTTCGTGAAACGCCAATCCTTCTGGCGTGAGCGCCTGTTGACGAGTGGTGCGCTGAATCAGCCGCACCCCCAAGCGAGCTTCTAGCGCTGCGAGGCGCTTGCTGACCAGTGCCAGCGAGACATCCATCGCTATCGCTGCGCCCGACAGACTGCCGCTGGAAACAATATGGGCAAACACCCTGAGTTCTTGAAGGTCGTTAATCATTCTTTCCATATTGGAAATAGAGTATCAATTTATTCAGAGTTTATCTCTTAACCGAAAAGCGCGATAGTCAGGCCTTTATTAAGTAAAACGCCTCATGCCATACAATAAATTGATCGTATCCGAGCCGGCGACAGCCGCTTCCATTTTTCCTGTCGTGCAAGCAGCAGGTCCCGCTACCATGGCTTTTCCGTCGCCAACGTTGGGTAGCGCTCAAGCAGGCTTCTACCATCCGAAATGCGTGAGGTGAATGTAATGGCCTTATCGGGCCGTACGCTTCCTTTGAGTACCAAGGTATTGCAGGCTCCCATCATCGGGTAGGCACGCTGTCGAAATATTCCTGAGTCAAGTCACCTATCAACGCAGTGGCCGATGCTTATTCTGTCAAGTAAACGGCAATGTGGGCTTTGCGCCACACAAGTCTGACTGTGTTAAAGCATGCGGTGCGATTAACAATCATCATTTGATGTTTTGTAATATATTAGTAATATATTTACTGGCTCGGTAAATGTTGTTTCGTACTTGCTGAAAGCACAATCTCATCATCCGGCAGCGCTGCTGTTCTGCGTTGTCACTTTTCAATTGCTGGTATCCCATAGGGGGAATCCTGATGTACAACACTGAAATCATATCGGCGGTGGATGAGCGCTCGTCCATTTACTCCAGAATTACCTGGCGTCTGCTGCCATTTCTCACGCTTTGTTATACGTTCGCTTATCTGGATCGTATCAACATCGGATTCGCAAAACTGCAAATGCAAGCCGACATAGGTTTAAGCGATGCCGCCTATGGCCTTGGTGCGGGAATGTTTTTCCTCAGCTATATGTTATTCGAAATTCCGAGCAATCTTTTGTTTCCGAAAATCGGTGCCCGGAACACGTTCAGTCGCATCATGATTTTGTGGGGACTTACTTCGGCATCCATGATGTTCGTGCAAAATGCCAATTTATTTTATGTGTTGCGTTTTCTTCTTGGTGTATTTGAGGCCGGCTTCGCTCCTGGCTTGATTTTTTACCTGACCTACTGGTACCCCCAAAAGCGTATGGGGCGTGCGATGTCCGTCATCATGCTTGCAGGACCAATCGGAGGTATTTTGGGCGCACCGATTTCCACCGGCATCATGACCTTGCTGGGTGGAGCGCATGGATTGGCTGGATGGCAATGGATGTTTCTGATCGAGGGACTGCCATGTGTGCTGCTGGGAATCTTCTCATTGAAGTTGATCGTTGATCGTCCAGAACAGGCAAGTTGGCTGTCGGCGCAGGAAAAACGCACGCTCGCCGACGATATCGGAGTTAAGCCGAATGGGGCCAAACATCACCCTTCTTTCCGTAACGTCATTCAAGATGTCAAGGTGCTGGGTCTGGGTCTTGCCTACTTCTGTATTATCTGTGGCCACTACACAGTGAGTTTTTGGCTGCCGACGATATTGAAGGCAGCTGGTGTCACGAATACTTTCCACATCGGTCTATATGCAGCGATTCCGTATATCGCGGCTGCAATCGTGATGACTTGGTGGAGCCGCCATTCCGACCGCCTTGGCGAGCGCCGTTGGCACGCAGCCTCAACATTGCTGATTGCTGCGGGAATGATGAGCATCGTCGCGATGAATGGTGCCAGCCTGCCGATTACATTGACGGCGATTACGATTGCAACAGCTGCATTGTGGGCTTCATATACCGTTTTTTGGGCAATGCCATCAGATTATCTGAAGGGCGATTCCGCTGCCGGTGGTATTGCCTTAATCAATACGATGGGTTTGTTCGGCGGCTTTCTTAGCCCGACCATTATCGGTTGGCTCAAGACGGCAACGGGAACCATGGAATCAGGTTTGCTGCTCATGGTTGGGCTACTGGTCGTGGGCACAGTTCTATTGCTCGTGAATCGAGTTCCGGCCCCGGTGATTGAGAAATAAGGAAGGGATACTGCTGTGAAAATACTGATTGCAGGTTTCCAACATGAAACCAATACCTTCGCTCCGTCCAATGCGGATTACGAAAACTTCGTCCACGGCGAAGGATTCCCGGCAATGGTGCGAGGTGATGACATCTACCCGTTGCAAGAAGTCAATCTTGCGCTGGGAGGCTTCATCTGTGAAGCGCTGAACAACGGTCATACGCTGAAGCCTGTCATCTGGGCCGGCGCCAGTCCGTCGGCACATGTAAGGGAGCGGGCTTACGAACGAATCGTGGATGAAATTGTAAGCGCTGCGCGGACAAAGGAGTTTGATGCAATCTATCTGGATCTACATGGTGCCATGGTGGTGGAGCATACCGACGATGGAGAGGGCGAATTGTTAAGTCGCCTGCGGTCGATCATCGGTCCGCAGGTTCCATTGATTGCCTCATTGGATTTACATGCCAACGTCACTCAGCGGATGCTGGAAAATGCAGATGGATTGGTGGCATATCGTACCTATCCGCATGTGGACATGGCAGAAACTGGACGCAAGGCAGCTCGGCTGCTTCAGCGTCTCGTGCAAACCGAGGGGAAAATACATCGCGCCTGGCGTCGCCTGCCTTTTCTGATTCCGCTCAACGCCATGTGTACTTTGCTTGAGCCGGCACGCAGCGCCTACGACAGGCTGAAAGAAGCCGAGCATGGAAATGTCTGGTCTTTGTCGTTCGCTCCAGGTTTTCCTGCTGCCGATTTCCCCGAATGCGGACCGGTATTGTGGGGTTATGGTACAGACCAGGAGCAACTCGATGAGCGCATCAACCAGATTTACGCCGGACTGACCGAAGATGAGTCGGCCTGGGGAGTTGAATTCCTGACACCTGAAGCGGCAGTAGGTGAGGCAATCCGATTGAGTGCTGATGGCAAGCAGACAATTGTCATTTCCGATACCCAGGACAATCCTGGTGCCGGTGGCGACTCGGACACGACTGGCATTCTGCGCGAGCTCATTGCACAGCGCGCCAGGGGGGCCGCCCTTGGATTGATGTATGACCCTGCAGCAGCAAAAGCGGCGCATGAGGCAGGTATAGGAAAGACGATAGCGCTTACCCTTGGCGGACGCTCTGGCGTGCACGGCGATTCTCCGCTCTCGGCTGACTTCGAGGTGGAGCATCTTTCGGACGGTAAGTGTATTTTAGAAGGACCAATGATGACAGGCACGAAGGTCAGTCTCGGCCTGGTGGCATGTCTGAAAATCGATGGCATCAGGATTGTCGTTAGTTCGATCAAGGTACAGATGCTTGACCGCAATCTGTACCGTGCCGGTGGTGTACAACCGGAGGATATGCGCATTCTGGTGAATAAAAGTTCGGTGCACTTCAGAGCTGATTTTGATCCCATTTCCACCACAACCTTGGTTGCCAAGTCGCCGGGCCCAGTCATCGCTGACCCGTCCGAATTACCATGGAAGGCGCTTGCAGAAGGTATGCGCACGCGTCCATGCGGTCCTACTTTCAGACGCCTATGAAAAATATTGCAGACATGACGGTTCGTAGTGGTCCCACGGCAAACTTGCGCCGATTGCGCCTGCGTGCCATGCTGGACGAACCGGGACCATTGTTTGTGCCAAGTGCCTTCGATGCCTTGAGTGCAATGCAAGTACAGCATGCGGGCTTCGGCGCGATCCATTTTGGCAGCTATGGTCTGGCTTCAGCGCGCGGTTTTCCCGATGTGGGTTTGATCGACATGAGTGAGCTGGCAATGGCAACCCGGGTCTTGGTAGATGCAACCGATGTGCCCGTGATTGCGGATGCGGAAGATGGCTTTTACAGCGCCGCTAATATTTGGCGCACCGTCCACGCCTTTGAGGACGCCGGTGCCAGTGCCATTCATATTGACGATCACGTCAGTGGCAAGCATACGCAGGTGGAGCGCCGTGTGCTTGCGCTGGACGACATGATATTGCGTATTTGCGCCGCAGTGCAGGCTCGCAGGGATTCAGCATTCTTGATCATCGCGCGTACTGATGTCGCATGGGCCACGGGGTGTGCCGACGAGACCGAACAGCGCTTGCGTGCTCTTTGCGATACTGGGGCAGACGCTGTGATGGTGACTGGACTTTCGCTTGAGCAGTTAAGTCGTATGCGTGGCAGAATTGCATCGAAAGTCGTTATCGTTGCGACGCCGGGACTTACTCGATCAGAGTATCAAGCAGCGGGGATCGATATGGTGATTTATCACGATCTCTGTTTAAATGCCTCCTTCGGCGCGGTCAATACGGCGTTGGCCGCGTGCCGTGAAGCCATCAGCGCCAATCTGGCCCCGGTGTCGAAAGGGCCAATGTACGAAATGGAAAAAATGCTCGATTACCAGGCGCATGACAGGCGCAGCATGATCGCTGAAGGTCGATAAACTCGGGCGTTGTTCTCGATGCCAGACGCGCAATGGCCCCCTGGAAGCAGGCGGGGCCATTTCTGTTTTCGGGCATTACTACGCAAGGCAATGCTCTACCAGATTGACCCAGTAACTTACTCCTGTGTTCAGAATGGCATCGTTGAAGTCGTAGCTTGGGTTGTGCAACATGCAAGGGCCGAGACCGTGACCGGCCGCACGATGATCGCCGTCGCCATTGCCTAGCAGCGCGTAGCATCCGGGCTTTTCCTGAAGCATGAATGCAAAATCTTCAGCTCCCATGGTCGGTTCAATGTCGCCGTCGACATTTTTCGAACCGACAAGATCGCACATAATCTTCAGCGCCGTCGCCGTTTCGGCGGGACTATTGACCGTCGCGGGATAGTTTCTGGAAAATTCAAAATCGACAGTACAATCGAATGCCCATGCGACTGATTTTGCGATTTGAGCCATTCTCGATTCCACCAGATCCAATACGTCGTTAGAGAAGGTGCGCACGGTGCCGCTAATCCAGACGCTGTCAGGAACGACGTTGGAAACTGTGCCACCATGGAACTGGGTCACGGACAGTACCGCCGTATCGATCGGCTTCTTGTTGCGTGTGATCACACTTTGTAAGGCGCTTACGATTTGCGTGGCGGCGAACAAGGGATCATTGCCCAGATGAGGTAATGCAGCATGCGAACCTTTGCCGTTGACGGTAATACGGAAGTCATTGTTGGACGCCAGCAGAGGACCGGGACGGAGCGCAAAACTACCTTGTCGCAACCCTGGCCAATTGTGCAGGCCGTATACTGAATCACAAGGAAATTTATCGAATAAGCCATCTTGGATCATGGCGCGGGCGCCTGCACCGTTACCTTCTTCTGCAGGTTGAAAGATGAAATTAACCGTGCCGTTGAAATTTCTGTTCTGCGAAAGATGACGGGCTGCACCCAGCAGCATGGTCACATGACCGTCATGCCCGCAGCCATGCATTTTCCCGGCGTTTTTCGATTTGTGGGGGAAATCATTTTTTTCCTGCATGGGTAGTGCATCCATGTCAGCACGCAAACCAATACTGCGCGGGCTATCGCCTGACTGCAGAGTGGCGACAATACCGGTAATACCCAGGCCCCGATGAAATGGGATGCCCCATTGCGTCAACTTGTTTGCAATCAGGTCGGCGGTCCGTACTTCTTCGTAACCCAATTCGGGATGCGCATGGATATCATGTCGAATCTTAACAAGTTCATCTAGGGCGGATTCAATATCCGTGGGGGCGTTCATATGGTGATTCCTTTGCAAGGTAAAAATGGCTATGATAAAAACTGCTTATGACTTTGCTGATGAAGCATCAGGTGCACATCCTGATGTTGGTGCGATGCAAAAAATATATAATGTATATATTCAGAATATACTTAGAGACGGCTAGGCGTGAACTCTGGCCGTTCGATGAAATGCCGACTAGCGATGTAATCACACAAGACATTTATAGGGTCTGATTCAATGGTTCAAAAGAAAACGAAAGTAAAAGAGAGTCTGGTCGACGCCGCTCATAGGAAATTGGAAGAACGCTTTATCACGTTGAAACTGCCCCCGGGTTCGGTTTGGTCGGAAGAGCAATTGAGTGCTTTGATCAACATAGGACGAACTCCCGTACGCGAAGCTATATTGCGGATGGCAGCAGATCATCTGGTTGACGTCATCAAGCGTGCCGGCGTGGTCATCGCTGATATCTCCATTCAAGATCAACTCATCGTGCTTGAAACCCGTCGTGAACTTGAGGCGCTCGTTTCCTCTCGAGCGGCACGTCGTGCAATAGATAGCGAGCGCGCATATCTTCATAAACTGGCAGATCAGATAGAAGACGCCGGCGCACAAGAAGATGTGAAGGCTTATCTGGCGCTGCATTTTGAAATCAAGCATTTCGTTTCTGCCGTTGCGCGCAATCCCTATGCGGAACGGGCGCTGACCCCTTTGCATACGCTCTCGGAGCGATTCTATTTTATGTATCATCGCGAAATCGACAATTTGAAAGAGGTCAGTCAGGCCCACGCTGCACTGACGCGGGCCATTGCTAACGGCGAGGAGAAGGCCGCTGCCAAGATGAGCATCGAGATCAATGATACCTCCGAGAAATTCACGAAGGCTCTTCTCATGCGAGACGTTTAATACTTGGCGCAAGCATCCTCCAGAGGCTGCATCACCACATTGCGGCGTGTGCTCTCGTCATGGCCTCAAGCCAAATCGTGCCAGAGTGGATGCTGCGGTCGGGTATGTGCAGTTATCGCCAAACATGCGGTTGGCAATGGCGTCGCCTGTTTCTCCGTTATGGGCAGCTTGAGCCGCAAAGTACAACTTGGTGGTTGCAACGGCTTCTTGGGGCAGTTTTGCAAGCTTGCCGGCGACGGCCAGTGCCAAAGCAGCAGTGTCGCCATCGACTGCCAGATAATCAGCCAGTCCAATACGATGAGCCTCGGCACCATCGCATTCCTCGCCGCCCCACGTCAATCTGCGTGCCGCGACGACGCCCACGCGTGCTACCAGCGTTTCCAGTCCCCACGGCGGTATCCAACCATTGCGTACTTCCGGCAAGTGCCAGCGGCACGAGCGACTGCTGACCACGATATCGCATGATGCTGCGAAAAAGAAACCTCCGCCTAAAGCGAAGCCTTCCACTGCCGCAATGACAGGTTTGCGCAGTTGTGAAATTTCACGCGCGACGAGCGCTGTCGCTGCTTCATGTTCACACATTTGCGCAAGATTCATCTGCGCCAATTCTTTCAAATCGCTACCAGCGCAAAATCCAGGGGCGGATCCCGTAATGATGGTCGCACGCACAGTGTCGTCCGACTCTGCGGCCTTCAGCGCACGGCGCAAGGTATTTACCGTCTCTTCGTCTAAAGCGTTTCGACGAGTTGGACGGTCGATGGTCAAAAGGAGGACCGATTCATGTTCGCGGTTGATGGTGATCAAAATGTGGACTCCAAAAAAGGGCCTCGCAATCGATATTGTCTGATTGTCTGTCGGCGGTGAAATATAAAGTGGTGAAAATCCTATTGGACATCGTTGAGATGACAAGCGCTCATTCTCCCGGGCGCTATTTCCCACAGCGCCGGCTTTTCATCCATGCAGCGCTTGAAGGCTTGCGGGCAACGTGGATGAAAATGGCAGCCCGGCGGCGGATTGAGCGGAGAGGGGATTTCGCCCTTGATTGGAATGTAGTGGCGTTTTACCACGTCCATTGTCGGGGCTTCCGCAAGCAACGCCTGGGTGTAAGGATGATTGGGTGAAGCAAATATGTCTTCCGAACGCGCGGATTCGACTACACGTCCCAGATACATGATGACAACGCGATCACTGATGTGTCGCACTACGCCGAGGTCGTGACTGATGAACAGATAGGTCAGGTTCAGTTCCTGACGCAGGCGGATGAACAGATTCAGTACTTGAGCCTGTATGGATACATCCAGCGCGGCGACCGACTCATCGCAGATGAGGAATTCAGGCCTGACCGCCAGTGCTCTAGCAATGCCGATGCGTGCGCGTTGACCGCCTGAAAACTGATGCGGGAAGCGTCGCAACACCGTTGGATCCATGCCGACCAGAACTAGCAGTTCTTCAACGTAATTCTTTTGTGCCGACGATGGTACGATACCGTGTACAACCGGCGCTTCACCGATGATGTCCTGCACACGCATTCTCGGATTGACTGATGCATAGGGGTCTTGAAATATCATCTGTGCGGAAAGCTGCGTACGTCGTTTCTCGGCCGAACTTATCAATGCGACATCGTTGTTTTTCCACAGGCGCCGTCCTTCGGAGAGCGTGTGCAAGCCGGCCGCCATTCGCCCTAGGGTGGATTTCCCGCAGCCGGATTCTCCCACCAGGCCGACGACTTCTCCACGTGCGATCTTCAGCGTGACATTGTCGACCGCATGCACGACTTCGGGGCGATTGCGGGCGCCGAAGAAATTCGCCGCTTTTGCGGCAAAATCCACGGATTTCACGAAGCGCTTGGACACGCCATCAAGTTCCAGCAAGCAGGTATCGTCGGCAGGCGTGGCGGCACGAAAAAAGTTGTCTTGTGGCGTAAAAGAAGCGTTCATTGGATAAGGCCTTGAGAGAAGGGGGAAACCGGATGAATGCAGCGCACAATATGGTTGCCGACGACGATCCTGGAGGATGGTGGCTGTGAACATTCGTTGGAGGATGAGATACAGCGCTCCTTGAATGCACACCCCGGCTGAAGATTCACCAGTGACGGCGTGGCGCCGGGAATTTGTTTTAGGAAGTCGCCACGACGATTGCGATCTGGCGCCGAGTTCATCAACGCCGCAGTATAGGGATGGCTAGGTGATTTCAAGACCTCGGCGACCGAGCCACTTTCGACAATCTTGCCGGCATACATGACGCAAACCGTATCGGCCAGACCGGCTACGACTGACAGATCATGGGTAATCCAGATCAGGGCGGTTCCGGATTCTTTGCACAAGCGCTGTATTTCAAACAGGATCTGTCCCTGAATTGTCACGTCCAGCGCGGTTGTGGGCTCGTCTGCGATGATCAGGTCGGGTTTATTCAATAACGCGCAAGCGATGGCGATACGTTGTCGCATTCCACCCGAAAATTGATGAGGATAAGCCAGCAATCGCTCGTCGGGAGAAGCAATGCCTACCTGAATCAGCGCTTGCCGGGTGCGCTCACGCGCTTGGCTGGTACTGACATTGTCATGTGCCTTGATGGCTTCGATCATCTGCGTGTCGATGCGCAAAACCGGGTTCAGCGACATCATGGGGTCCTGAAAGATCATTGCGACACGGTTGCCACGTATATCGCGCATGGCGCCGGCATCGAGTGAGCGGAGGTCCCTGGAGCTGCCGTCGCGTCCGGTAAGAATGATTTTTCCGCCAATCACCTTGCCGGGTTTGTCGATCAAGCCCATGATCGAATAGCCGGTCATCGACTTGCCCGATCCTGACTCCCCGACCAGACCCATAATTTGTCCTCTGGCGACGCTAAAAGAGACATCGTTGACGGCTTTGGCTTCGCCATTGCGTGTAAAGAAGGATGTCTGTAGACCCTCGACCTGCAAGGTGGCCTGTTCCATGCTTGGATTATTCATAGTGATAGAAAGTGAATGTCGAGGGGGCAGAGTCATTGCTGCTGAAGACGCGGATTCAAGATTTCCCGTAGTTGATCCGCAACGATATTCATGGTGACGATCGTCAATAGCAGCGCCAGGCCGGGGAAGAAGCTGATCCAATACTTTCCCGAAAGCAGGTACTGAAAACCATTGGCAATTAGTAGACCGAGTGATGGTTCCGTGATTGGTACGCCCAAGCCAAGAAATGACAGCGTAGCCTCTAAGGAAATGGCTGAAGCAATCTGGAGGGCGACAATCACAATCAAGGGCGGCAGACAATTTGGCAACAGGTGTCGAAACATGATGCGCAGTGGCGACAGAGCGAGGCAATGCGCCGCCTCTATATATTCTTTACGGCGCTCCACCAGCGCCGCTCCCCGCGTGGCGCGCGCATAGTATGCCCATTGCACGGCAACCAAGGCGATGACGATGTTGGATAAGCCGGGTTTGAGCAAGGCAAGCAGAATCAGCGCCAGCAAAATGGGGGGAAACGACAGTTGCAGATCTGCAGCACGCATGATGATACTTTCTACGCGACCGCCGAGAAATCCAGCCATCAAGCCCAAACTGGCGCCAATCAGCAGCGCAAAAAGCGTGCTGAGCACACCAATGCCGACACTGATGCGAAGGCCGTACAGAATGGCCGAGAAAATGTCGCGCCCCTGATCGTCCGATCCCAGTAAAAATCTAAATCCACTATCCGAGACTTCTCCCGGTTGAAGGCGGCCATCGAGCACATCTAGAGCGCGCAAATCGTATGGGTTTTGTGGGGCAATCAATGGTGCGAAAGCGGCCAGTATCAGGATAATGAAAAGTAGAGAAAACGCCACCACGGCGACTTTGCTGCGCAAAAAATCGCGCGCCAGGCGGCGCAATGGACCAGGTTCCGGTTTGGCAATGGCAGTATTGGACATGAGCTGAGATAAAAAGATACGACGATGGAAGCGGTATACCCAATGGCCTGCCTATTGCATGGAGAGATTGAAGCCACCTTGTTCGAACAAATGCGCTGCAGCCAGTACGGTGACCTCATCGAAATGTCGGCCGACCAGCGTCATTCCAGTTGGCAGCTTGCCGATCTTGCCGCAAGGGATGTTCATGGCCGGATGGCCTGAGGCGTCAAAGGTCGCGGTGTTTTGCATCATGTTCAATGCCACTTCAAGATAGTCTTCGAGTCCGTCATTGTCAGGAAATCTGGGCGCCTGGCGTGGTGTGGTGGGCATCAACAATAAATCGACGTCGAGTAAAGCGTCGTCATAAGCTGCGCGCAGGATGCGGCGCAGATTCTGTGCGCGGGCATACAATTTTCCGCCGCCTTTGCGGTCCAGATATTGACCTAGCAAGATGACCGACTTCACTGTGGGAGAAAACTCCGCGGCACGTGTTTTCCGGGCATTCGCATAAAACGAAATCAATTCTTCGTCGAGAAATCCCTGGGGGCCATGACTTAGCGAATTTCCTCGCACCATCGTGCTCCACGCGCCCTCGGTGGCAATACCGCTCCAGATGTCCAATCCATGCACGTGCATTGGCACTGATACGTCGACTAGCCTGGCGCCAAGGCGTGAAAATTCGTCAGCTGCAGCGCGGATTCTGTCATCCACCGCGCCATCAGAAATTCCTTGCCATCCAAAGCCTTCTTTCAGGACGCCGATGGTGAGCTGGCGGGCAGGTTTGTGCAGTTGTTTCTTGTAGCTATGCAGTGAAAATGGTGTGTTGCCCTGGCGAGCATCCAGTCCATCCCGACCGGCGATGACTTCCAGCAGTAGGGCGACATCGTCGACGTTGCGTGCCATTGGTCCAAGGTGATCTAGACTGGGTTCGATAGGAAATGCGCCGGTATAGGGGACAAGTCCCCATGTTGGCTTGAGTCCATAGATACCGCACCAGGAGCTAGGAATGCGCACGGATCCTCCCTGGTCGCCGCCAATTGCCATATCACAGGCACCGATGGCGACCAGCACCGCGCTGCCGCTCGAAGAGCCACCTGACATATGCAGAGGATCGTGAGGATTGCGTACCGGGAACGGATATGACGTATGCGATCCACCGGAAAAGCAGAGGTTTTCGGCGACGGCTTTTCCGACGATTTCTCCACCCGCGCCAAGGATGCGCGTAACGACAGTGGCATCGCCGCTGGGAACGAATCCTTCCAGCATCGGCGAGCCGTTGAGCATGGGAAGTCCGGCGACGGCCACGTTGTCTTTAATGACGACGTTCTTGCCCTGCAATGGGCCGGTAAAGGTTTCTTGTATCGATGTCTTCCACGCCCAGGCACCGAATTGATTTTCTTGGCCCGAAGGGCGATGCCCAGTGGTCGGACGCACGGCAGTTTTTGCCTGTTCATCGTAGAGCTGGTTCAAGCGCTTAAGCGCGACCATGCTCTGTTCGACAGATTTTACATAGACCGGCAATTCCTGGTCAGTCAGCTTGAAATCATGGAGCTTTGCTATTTCCTGCAATTCTGTGTGGGACGGTGTTTCCAATTTTTACTCCCTAGGATATTCGTCGCGAACCGCTTGTGCGTTTATGTTGCCAATAAATATTATTTTTACAATTGAAATATATTACTGATATATTTAGATTATGTGCGAATGGTATCTCTGTCAAGAAAAATGTCGTTTCAATTTGATGTGTTTCGTCAGAAATGATGCGTTTATGCACCTAATAGTGGCATTTTTTCTTTAATTTGTAGGCTTCATAAAATCTCTCAATACCTTCCGGCAATTCCTTGACAGGGCTTGTTTTTTGATAATAGTATATTATAAATATATTAGTAAGATGTTTGTGTTTAAGCGCGACAAGATTGAATATGGCATTGAAGTGATATCTGAATTAATCAATATCGGGGCCTGAGCGATCGCGCTCATCAGGTCCGGATAGAAAGCAGAGAGGCGTGAAGTGACAGTGCGGCGACCCAATATTGATGAAATACATGGATTGGCAGCGAAGAATCATTTTTCCATTCATACCGAAGAAGAGCGCTCTTACGATGCCTTGTTTCAGCGCATATTAAATAATTACGATCAACTGGAAGCGGCGTCGCTGCCGTACAGAGCATTGCATTATCCGGTGCGCACCGTGGGAGCGCGGCCCCCGTCCGGAGAGAATTTTTGCAATTCATTTGTTCGCCGCTGCCATATTCGTGGACAGCAAGATGGCCCGTTGAAGGGGAAACGAATCGCTCTCAAAGACTGCATCGGCATCGCGGAGGTTCCGATTACCTGCGGGTCCGGGGTGATTGAATATACGGCATCTGAAGATGCCAGCATTGTCACGCGGATGTTGGATGCAGGAGGAGAAATTGTCGCGATCGTCAATATGGACAATATGGCTTTTTCTGGCGCGGGTGATACCAGTTCTTATGGCCCGACTTTCAATCCGCATCGACAGGGCTATCTGGCTGGAGGGTCTTCTGGAGGGTCGGCGGCGGCTTTGTTTTCCGGAGATGTCGATATGTCTATCGGCTGTGATCAGGCCGGTTCAATTCGCATTCCCGCATCGTGGTGTGGTGTGGTCGGCCTCAAGCCAACTTTTGGACTGGTGCCTTATACCGGAATTCTGGGATATGACCAGAGCTTTGACCACACTGGGCCGATGGCGCGCACAGTATATGAAACTGCGTTGCTGCTGGACGTCATTGCCGGCGCCGACGGCCGAGACCCGCGGCAGAAATCAGTGCCGCGCCAGGAGTACGTCAGTGCATTGCAGCGCAAGCGTCTGGATGGCTTGCGTATTGGTGTCCTCAAAGAAGGCTTTGGCACAGAAGGCGCAGAAGCTGATGTTGACGAGCAGGTGCGGATGGCGACGGAGAAGCTGGCCTCGCTTGGCGCCCAGGTAAGTGACGTGAGTCTGCCTGCACACGCCGCCGCCGGGGGAATCATCTGGGGCGTATTCGCAGAGGGTGTGGCTTCCACTTTTCAGTCAAACGGACAAGGCTACCACTGGAGTGGCAGATATGACCCCTCGCTAAACGATGCATTTGGTCAAGGCATGCTGTTAAGAGGAGATGCATTGCCGATGCAATGTAAATTCAACCTGATGCTCGGCACCTATATGCGTACGTCCTACCATGGCAGGTTCTACGCGAAAGCGCAGAGCCTGCGGGAGGTCTTGCGTGAATCGTATGACGTATTGCTGCGCGACTACGATGTGTTGGTGACGCCGACTACGCCCATGAAGGCGCATCAATATCGAATCGATTTAGATCCGGAGCAACTGGTGCTGGCCGGTTGGGACATGGTCGCTAATACTGCGCCCTTCAACATGACAGGGCATCCGTCGCTTAGTGTCCCATGCGGTAGCTCTGATGGATTACCGGTTGGCATGATGCTGACCGGGCGCCACTTCGATGATGCAACCTTGCTGGCCGTGGCTCATGTCTACGAACAGGCCAGATGATCAATCGCAGCCAAATACCGGTAAGCAGATAGCAGAAAATTTCATGAATTTTGTACTAGGTAGCCAAACAAGGGAGTGAAAGTGAACACAAAGAAACTACGACATGTATTTCAGGCGATAGCGCTAACCGCGCTTGCCTGTAGTTTTGCCGGGCCAGCGATTGCGGCGGAGTTGAAGGTGGCAATGAGTTCTCCGCCGACATCGATGGATCCGCATTTCTACTATGCGTCCGCCAATGCCAACGTTTCCGAACATATCTTCGAGTCGCTGGTCAAACTGGATGCCGACAGTCATATCGTTGCAGGCCTGGCCGAATCGTGGAAACTGGTCAATGAACGGACCTGGGAGTTCAAGCTGCGTAAAGGAGTTAAATTTCACGACGGTTCGGAAATGACCGCGGAGGATGTCATCTGGTCCCTCGATCGTCCGGCCATGATCGTCAACAGTCCTGGAAAGATGGATGTCTTTACCAAGGAAATCATCGGAAAAAAAATCGTCGACAAGTACACAGTGCAACTGACTACCGCGCAACTTTATCCATTGATGCCGGTTGATCTGGTTGCCATCCTGATCGTTTCCAAGCGAGCAACGCAAGGCTTGTCCAGCGATGATTTCAATCAAGGCAAGGGGATGATCGGTACTGGCCCGTTCAAGTTTGTTTCCTATTCTCGTGACGATAGGGTAGAGCTTGCGCGTAACGACGCTTATTGGGGGCAGAAGCCGGAATGGGATAAGGTGACGATACGTTTCATTCCGAACAATGCAACCCGAATGGCGGCCTTGCTTTCCGGAGATGTACAGGCGATCGAAAACGTCCCAACAGCAGATCTTCCTCAAGCGAAAAATAATCCAAAAATCACAATTTTTTCCAAGGTGTCACAGCGCACTGTGTATGTCTATCTGGATACCAGGCGCTCTCCATCCCCCTTTGTGACGGATAAATCTGGCGTGCTCTTGGTAAAAAGCCCGCTCACCAATGCCGACGTGCGACGGGCCATCAGCATGGCGATCAATCGCGATGCCATCAAGAATCGCATCATGGAAGGGCTGGCGGAGCCGACCAACAACATGGTGCCGCCCACTGCATTTGGCTACAACCCCGATTTAAAGGTGGTTAAATACGATCCGGACGGTGCCAAGAAGCTGATGGAAAAGGCAGGTTATAAAGATGGCTTCGCTGTCACTTTCCACACGCCGAACAATCGTTATATCAATGATGAAAAGATTGCGCAGGTAATTGCCCAAAATCTATCTCGTATCGGTATTGCCGTCAAAGTGGATGCTTCACCGATGGCGACATATGCATCGCGCGGTGCGCACCACGAATATTCGATGGGACTGCTTGGCTGGGGACCGATTGAGGCAAGTTCGCCATTGCGCGCCTTATTGGCGTGTGAGGACGCGAAGAAAGGCTACGGGACGCAAAATTGGAGTTTGTATTGCAATCCCGCAATGATGGCGCCAATGGAAAAGGCGCTGCTTACCGAAGACGACGCTGAGCGCTCCAGGTTATTCCAGGAATCGATGGCGGTCGCTATTAACGACGGCGCAGTACTTCCCATCCATCAGCAATTTACCACCTGGGCCACGCAAAAAGGGATTGTCTACATCCCCAGAACCGATGAGCGAACGTATGCATTCGACTTCCGATCACATTAATTTCCCAGCTTACTTTCCGACTTAGCATGAAAAAGTCGAGTGTTGACATCGCTTCAATAGCGACTGTGCACGATGCTTGCGAGGCTAATCACAATGAATGGCGATTGGCCTCGGGTGTTGATTCTTCATTTTTCCCATCCATACACGGATATCGATATGTTTGCATTTTTGATCAGGCGCCTGGTTCAAAGCACGTTTGTCTTGTTCCTGATGTCTCTTTTGGTATTTCTCGGCGTATTTGCCATTGGTAATCCCATCGATATCCTGATCAGCCCTCAGGCCACTCAGGAGGATATTCGGCACACTATCGAGGCATTCGGTCTCGACAAACCATTGTGGTTGCAGTATCTGATTTTCCTCAAAGGGGCACTGCTTGGCAATCTCGGGACTTCGTTTGTCTATGGGACACCGGCTGTGCGCTTGATCTTAGAACGTATGCCAGCCACTTTTGAGCTCGCTGCATTTGCGCTGACGGTGACAATCATCATAGGTATTCCCTTGGGATTGTGGGCTGGCTTGCGTACCAATACCTTGGTCGACAAGACCATCATGTCGGTATCGACACTTGGCTTTTCGCTGCCCACTTTCTGGGTTGGCCTGATGTTCATTCTGGTGTTTGCCGTGAAGTTGGGATGGTTGCCATCGAACGGCCGAGGAACGACCAGCGAATTGCTGGGAATGCAGGTGAGCTTTCTCAATATGGACGGATTGCGTCATATGGTGCTTCCAGGAATTACATTGTCGCTGCTGAATGTGGCGATGGTGATTCGGCTTACGCGTGCAGGAACACAGGAAGCGATGCTACAAGACTACGTTCGTTTTGCACGCGCCAAAGGCTTGCACGATAGTCGCATTGTCGGTGTGCATGTATTGAAAAATATCATGATCCCCATCATTACCGTAGTCGCGCTGCAATTTGGCTCGATTATTGCGTTTGCTATTGTGACGGAGTCAATTTTTGCCTGGCCTGGTATGGGAAAGTTGATTATTGATTCAATTCAAATGCTTGATCGGCCCGTGATTGTCGCTTACCTACTCATGATTGTGGCGATGTTCATATTGCTCAATTTATTGGTTGACGTTCTTTATAGCGTTCTTGATCCGCGCGTGCGGATCAATGAACTTAAAGGCTAGCCATGGGACGGTGAGATGAGAAATATGAGTCTGAATAAAAGCTCGACGAAGACCATCATCGTATTGTGGATGGCCGTATCGCGATTGGCATACCGGGCGCCTGGCAGAACACAATGTCCATGTTGGCGGACAGAAAAAAGCAGTGGAAAACGTTGACTGAAGAGGCGTTCAGTATTGTCGTACATTTCTTAAAAATGGTATCGGCCAAGTCAATCGTGTAGTCGGCGATATGAATGATGTTACGCAGAAAATGCAGCATTGGTCGAGTGGGGTGCCATCGCGCCGTCCTTGAAAATCAGGCAGAAGCACTGAGAAGTGCAGTTGAAGCCTTCTCGCTACCAGCAGACAGCGTAATTTTACAAAGCAAAGGCCAACCCATGCAAGATATCGATCACTTCAATTTACGATCATTTGATCTGAACTTGTTGATCGCGTTTGACGCAATGATGCGGGAAAAAAGCGTCACTTTGGCGGCAGCAAAATTAAAGATACAGCAGCCGGCGATGAGCCATAGCCTGTCGACGCTCAGAATGTTATTTGAAGACGAGTTGTTCGTACGCGTTGGCAATGTCATGCAACCGACCAGCAAGGCACAGGCTATTTCGGCGCAGATCAATTCGGCGCTAACCGAGGTCCAGAAAGTCATTGCAGCCAGCCATACGTTTTACCCCGAGCAAGAGGAAAAATCTTTTACCATCGGTTTTTCTTGCGAAGAGTTGTTGCTTCTACCAGATATTGTCCACGCAGTGACTGCCGCAGGACAGGGTTTGAAGGTGGCAACGTCTAGTGTTGCTGATGACCAGATCGGACGCGCATTGGATGACGGCGTCATTGATGTTGCGATCGGATGCCGTCTCTTGCCTGCAGGGCGACATCAGCGGCAGGCATTGTATCGGCAGAATCTTGTGTGTTGCTATAACGCCGATCTGTTGAAGTTCAGCGGCGGTTTGACGCGGGAGGAATATCTCACCGCACGGCATGCTTTTCCAGGTCAGATGGATGGATTGCAGGGATGTCTGGGGAGTTTTTTGCGTGAATCTGGCATTCTCGTCGATGCTGCGGTTGCGGTGCCAGGATATATGTCGCTGCTGGCAACCGTGGCAAAGTCGCCATTGCTGGCGACCTTGCCTGCCAATATCGCAGATCGTTATGCAGGCATGTTTGGGCTTGCAACTTGTGCGGCACCGCTGGATGTGCTGCTGCCGGCCATTTCGATGATGTGGTCGGCCCGTCGAAGTACCGATGCCGCCAACGTCTGGCTGCGCAATCAAATTGTTGCAGTGGCGAGGTTCTATGAGAATTCCGCGGAAGAGGGCCAAGGTCGCAATCTGGTATGCAGGATGGGATAGTGCCCGCATTACCGGGCCTTCGTGCACGATTGCTAGCTCTGAGCCAATTCATTGGTCATCGCCAGCTTCCTTTTTTCTTCATAAACCGTGTGGCCGTTTTCTCCCAGATCCCAAAATAATCCGGCCATGATTTGTAATGCCTCTCGCGTAACCGACGCTAGCATATGCTCGTCAGGTGCATGTTGCGAGCAGCCTGGATAAGAATGAGGAACCCATAAGGTAGGCATGCCGATGATTGTTTCAAAGGCGTCGTTGGGGCATGTTCCCCCTAAATTTGGTAGCAGGACCGGTTTCTTGCCGACACTGCTTTCAATTGACCTCATTGCCCAGCCTACCCAGGAATCGTCGGGCGCAAGGCGCGTGGCCGGGCGTCCTTCTTCAACTTCGAGCGATACAAATGGGAAGTCATTGTCATCGAGATGTTTACGGATTACCTCGTACAATTGCTGCCAAACTGTACCGACAACAAAGCGCAATTGCAAAGTCGCGCTGGCATGTGCCGGTATTGCACTCACCGGTTTTTCTGCATTGCCGGTTCTGAACGCAAGTACTTCCAGCGTATTCCAGCCGAATAGGCGCTGCGCAGGGGTCAGGCCTGGTTCGCCGTAGTCTGCATCGACTTCTGGTTCGCCCGGGTTGCCACCGACGTGGACTTCGCTTAACGCTTGGCGAACCGCCTCGTCCATGGCTGGCGGGCGCAAGCCTTCGAGCAGAATTTTCCCGCTCGCGCTCACCATCGATGAAATGGCGGCCGCCAATGCCACGCCAGGATTGCGCAACACACCGCCCCAATTGCCGGAGTGATGTGCTCCGGTACGCAGATCTAGGTTTAGTTTGAAATTAATCAAGCCTCGGGAGCCGAGAAAAATGGTCGGATTGGCAGCGCTAATACGTGGACCGTCGGAGGCAATGAGCAGATCCGCTGACAAGGCGGTCTTGTGTTGCGTACAAAAGGCATGTAATCCAGGAGAGCCGATTTCTTCGCCAGTTTCCAGCAGCAGTTTGATGTTGAAACCAAGTTTTCCGCTGCGTGCCTCGATGACTGCTGCTAAGGCCGCCAGATTGATGCTGTGCTGCCCCTTGTTGTCGGCTGTGCCGCGTCCATACCAACGATCGCCTTCGACGCTGATCTTCCATGGCGATAGACCGCTGCGCCACTGCTCGTCGTAGCCATTGACGACATCACCGTGTCCGTAGAGCAGAACGGTAGGAAGTTGCTCGCCTTCATATCGTGCTGCGACCAGAAAAGGGCAAGTCGGGGCGGCAGGATTGGGATGAACCGCGTGGGATGTGAATCCCAACTTTTGCAAGGCAGGAATCAGTTCATCTTCCAGATAGCTGGAGAGGATGTCGGCTGCTTCTGGCTTCTGACTCTCAGTACGCAAGTCGATACGTCGTTGCAGGTCCTGCAGAAAGGCACCGGAGTTGAAATGATCGACGACGTATTCAATGGCAAAATTTCTGGTCATGTAGATTCTCCAAACTAGCGATTGTGTTAAGGGTTATTTGCGAATGGTTTCGATGCGGCTCGCTGCGAAGATACCGGCGACGACGCACAGCGCGATGAAGTACCAGCCATAGGTATAGCTCTTTGCTCCAGCCGCATTGGTAATCACCAGCGCAGCGAAAATCTTGGCAGAAAAGGCCGCAACCAGATAGCCGACGCCATTGACGAACCCCATGGCTTTGCCATATACCTCTGGCGTGAATATTTCTGCTGGAACAGCCAGGAACGGGCCCCACGCCATATTTCCAAAAAATCCCATACCGCAAAGTGCAATTGCCAGCAGCAGGTAGTCTGCCTGTTGTAGGCTCGAGAGAAGAAGTACGAATGGTGCCAGGCCGATGAAGCAGACCAGGATCATGATTTTCCGGTTGCCCTTGAATACCGTATCAGACAGATAAGATGAAGAGAAACTACCAATGGCGCCAGCCAGGAAGTACAGACCGCTCCACCACCCCATATCGATCAGCTTGAATCCGAACGTATCGGAAAGATATAACGGAATCCAGGTGAGGGCGCCGTATAAGGTAATTTGCATCACAATATCAACAAATATAATCGCCACATAGGTTCGATTTTTGAAAAACTGAAAGAAATTGATCGTGTGGGTCTGGAGGATTTTTTCTTGCGTGTTGCCGTATTCACCTTTCTTGACTGAACCATCGGCAATTTCGTCGCGATAAGCATATTCAAGTTCTTCTGTGGTGATCTTGCGATACTGTTCCGGGCGGTCAAAAATCAGGAACATAATCATGAACAAGGGCACAATACCCATTGCGCCGGTCACATAGAACACGATGCGCCAGCTATCGGCGTGTGCGGCAACTTGCGTGGCCAGTACGCTGGCCCATGCCGGTGTCAAGATCCATGCCCATGAGAGTAGCGACTGTGCTCTGGCGCGTCCGTCTCTGTTGAACCATCGCATCAGGATGCGCGCAGACGGGACATATTCAGTGCCAACGAGTAGGCCGAATATCGCCATGCGGACCAAATATTCATTGCGTGTTTGCAATGCACCCATGTATGCCGTCATGACGGACCATGCCACTACGGAAAAAATCAACACACGCTTGCCGCCGAATTTATCGGTGAGTAGGCCGGAAATATATTGCGCAGGTCCGTAAAACAGTAGCATCAAGAACGTGCCGGTACCGATATCGGCGGTACTCAGATGTAGGTCGCGCGCGATGAACGGCATCAGGACGCTACTTTTGACTCGGTCAAGATATTGAATGCTATATGCGACGAATAGAACGATGGCAATGATCCATCGGTAGGAAATAGTTTTTTTCATGTTGTCTCCAGTCCAGGTAATAAAACTAGTGGCGGCCATTGGGGATTGGCGCGCGCGAGCGCCAGGACCTTCTTGCTTGTAAAGCGTTCAGATTCTGTTTCGCGTTATTTTTTGAAGAAAAGACCTCGAGAAGATGTCGCCGAATGATCGGCGCAGCCTGTTGTGCTAAATATGTTCGGAGTGTTCGGATCGCCTTCGCACATACGGCCGACGGTTGTGAAATCCAGATGTCTGAGACCGTTTAATAAGTACGTCTCCAGTGGTTTTCTCGCGCCCCGGAGAATTACCAAACATGCGTTTGTATTCGCGACTGAACTGAGATGCACTTTCGTAACCGACGGTAAAGGCCGCACCTGCGGCGTCCTTCTCGTGCGAAATCAGAAGTTGGCGTGCCGCCTGTAGGCGGATGCACTTTTGATATTGCAACGGACTCATTGTCGTGACCGACTTGAAATGACGATAGAACGACGACAGACTCATGTGTGCAACTTGTGCAATGGAATCAATTTCAAACGAATGCATGTAATTCTTCCGAAGCCAGCGTATTGCCTCCTGTATTTGCGCCACTTTTCCATCCGTTGAGCAAATCGTTCGGAGCAACGGCCCCTGGTCTCCCTTGAGCAGGCGATACATGATTTCCTTGATAATCAGAGGTGCCAGCACCGGAATGTCTTCAGGCCGCTGAAGCAAGTGAAGCAGCCTCAACAAAGGGGCCATCAAATCGGTAGAAAGTGCGCTTAGCCCGAACCTATGACGTGTCTGTGTTACGACCGGCGCTGCAGGTGGAAACTCACTTAAGAGTTCGTTGAGACTGTGTGGATTCAGTCGTAGGCTGAGCGCCAGATAGGGCTCCTGCGGGCTGGCCTCACAGATCGCACCGCTGATGGGCATATCCATTGAAACAATGAGGTAATGAGCCGCCGCATACTCAAGCGTCAGATCACCAGCGCTGATCCGCTTGCGACCTTGCAAGACGACACATAGCATCGGTTCACAGATTTCCGGCAAGGCTGTGGTGATCTGTTCGGAGTACATCAGGGACAAGCCGTATATGGCTGTACTCCCTGTTTTATCTCTGGCCAAGTCATCGACCAGTGCACGCAACTCATGTAGAGACGCGATAGCCGAAGGTGGGTGACAGCTCATGGGATGAGACGGTGTCGACATAGTTAGGGAAATTCCATTCGCACCTTAGGTCGTCTGCTCTTTGAGCGTGGACATGTCAATGACGAAGCGATATTTCACATCGCTCTTCAACATGCGTTCGTAAGCGTGATTGACCTCGTCGATGCTGATCAGCTCTATGTCCGATGTAATATCGTGTTCGGCACAAAAATCCAGCATTTCCTGTGTTTCACGAATGCCGCCAATGTGTGAGCCGGTAAGCTGCCGTCGCTGCATGATCAAGCTAAATACGGATGGCGATGGATGCGGCTGCGCCGGTGCTCCTACCAAGGTCATCGTTCCATCGGTCTTGAGCAATGCCAGAAATGCATCCAGATCATGGGGGGCTGCGACGGTATCGAGGATGAAGTCGAGACGATTTTTATGCAGCTTCATCTGGGTCATATCGGAGGAAATGATCACTTCATGTGCACCAAGCCTCAAGGCGTCTGCTATTTTCTCCTTTGAGGTGGTGAACAACACGACGTAAGCACCCATGGCGCGCGCGATCTTGACGGCGACATGTCCAAGGCCTCCCAGTCCGACAATGCCGACTTTCTGACCGGGTAGAACTTTCCAGTGGCGCATCGGCGAATACGTTGTAATTCCTGCGCAGAGCAAGGGTGCTGTCGCTGCAGGATCAAGCGACTTTGGTATGCGCAATACAAATTTTTGGCTGACGACGATGTTGGTTGAGTAGCCGCCGTAGGTTATTGCGTGACCATGTCTGTCCTTGCCGTTGTATGTTCCAATGAAACCCGTGTCGCAATATTGTTCGAGCCCATCGTGACAATTCCCGCAGCTTTGACAGGAATCGACCATGCATCCAACGCCGACCATATCGCCAATCGCGAAGCCCTTGACTTCAGAGCCTACTGCCGTGACCTTGCCCACAATTTCGTGCCCAGGAACAACCGGATAAGTGGTGGTATTCCATTCGTTACGAACCATATGCAGGTCAGAATGGCAGACGCCACAAAACAATATATCGAGTTGAATATCGTCCGCCACCAACTGGCGGCGCTCAATGCGATACGGCTTTAATGGGGATATTGCAGACGTGGCTGCGTAGGCGAGGGTGTTCAATGATGTATTCCTGTCGTTGATCCGAACTTGAATCGAGTTGTAAATTTTTATGTTTATTAATATATCTTTAATATATCAATGGTGTCATCTCAATGATTTTTTAGTCAAGTGAAATGAACTAAACAGATCTGCTTTTGGCATGCATGCAATCGATACAGCCAATTAATTCAATCGATTTGATTGATGTGGCAGCTTCACATATCGTGGCGTACTCATCAAAAGGAGAATCTTAAATGTCGAAACGCATAGCGCTGGTGACTGGCGCGAACAAGGGAATTGGCTTTGCCACTGCACGCGCACTCGCCAATAAGGACGTATTCGTTCTGCTGGCCGGAAGAAACTCAGCAGCACTTCAGAAAGCAGTCAGCGAATTAAAAGCGGAGGGTGGTCACGTCGATGCACTCGTGCTCGACGTGACCAATGAAGAAAGCATTGCGCAGGCCGTTGAGCTGGTCGAAAAAAAATATGGCCGGCTGGATATTTTGATCAATAATGCAGGCATCATGAAGGACGCCTTCGATAAGGTGCCATCGGCGCAATCGCTACAGATATGGCGCGATACATTTGAAACCAATGTGTTTGGGTTGGTTGCCGTAACCAATGCCTTTCTGCCGCTGATCAAGAAAGCATCTGCCGGGCGTATCGTCAATGTTTCCAGCATTCTGGGATCAATGGCGGCCAACACCGATCCGACTTCGGCTTTCTATGCATTCAAGATTCCCGCATACAATATTTCCAAGTCAGCAGTAAATGCTTGGACCGTGCATCTTGCCTACGAACTGCGTGACACCGAAATTAAAGTCAATGCTGCACATCCAGGTTTTGTGAAAACGGATCTTCATGGCGTTGATGCACCGATGTCCTGGGATGAAGGTGCTGTCACCAGCGTGAGTCTTGCGCTGCTCGATAGTGATGGTCCCAACGGTGCTTTCTTTCACGAGAGTCAAGAGCAGCCGTGGTAGGGTTTGAAGTAGCCAATTTTCGGAAATGTAGCGGTTGATTTTCTTGCGCGCCATGTTCCGCATGACATGTAGTGACAGCAGCCAGGACACATTTCATGGATATGTAGGGATGTGTCCTTGCTAAAACAAATGCCGGTAACACCCGCGGAAAGTCGCGTAGCGGTTTACTCACAAGCAGGTTTGCACTTGTAGCTGTCAAGGAAATAAGTTCTACAAAAGGAGCAAACCATGATTCACGAGCTAAGGATATATACAGTCGCACCGGGGAGAATGCAGGAGCTTCTGAATCGATTTCAGAATAACACGCTGAAGATATGGGAACGCCATGGAATCCAGCAGATTGGCTTCTGGACTACGCTGGTTGGTAGCTCAAATCAACATCTGACTTATTTGCTGGCCTGGGAGTCGATGGCCGAACGCGAGAACAAATGGCGGTCTTTTGCTATGGATCGGGAATGGATCGATACACTAGCGCATAGCGAAATGAATGGTGTTTTGGTGACTAATGTGCAAAATTCTTTTCTCCAACCCACAGTATTTTCGGCTTGTTGATGCATTCGGAAAATGACCCGTTCCATGTGGTCTGCCTGCGAATGTGACGAGTGCATGAAGCTGTCTTTGATGTCCGACAGGAGCGGGTGAGCGCCGAGATGGGCTTGCCTGTTCTGGCGTACAACAGGAAGCCGACGAGCAGGATCATGGGTGAGACATTCTCGTGTGGAATGACGCAATCGCCGATCTGTTCGTCGATTACGGCTCGCTGCAGCCGCACGAGCGCAATACCCTGCGTCTATTGTTTCTCTACCGGCCATATCGCACGAAGATCCTCGACTGGGAGCGGATGGCTCGGGGCATGATCTCGGCATTTCGTGCTGCCCGGGCGCAGGCGCAGGGCAATGCCCCCTTTGACAGTCTGGTCGTTGAGCTTTCCGGCCTCAGTCCAGAGTTTGGTGCATGGTGGCAGGATACGGATGTGAAAGGCTTTGATGAGGGTGCAAAACGCCTCCGGCACCCTCGGGGGGGCATATACGTTTACCTATGTGGCATTGACACCGGTGGGGCGACCAGACCTGTTACTGGTCACGTATATTCCCAACCCTCCTACCTATGAGCCCGAGTCATAGGATAACAAGACGCCTTCTTCAGCTTGTCATGACGGCCTAAAGTGACCTCAGCGCAGTTACTTGAACACTGCTCTTTCACTTCATGGAGGCTACAATGTCAACGCTCAATACGATTCCCGCTAACAGCGCAATCTCGCGCAACCCGGCAACCGGCGAATTCATCGCCACTTACCCATTCCAAACACCCGACGAAGTTGAACTCATGCTCGACGACAACGCCGCTGCTTTTCGTCTGTGGCGCGCGACGCCGATGGCTGAGCGGATTGCGACTTATCGCCGCTTGGCAGCCGCTTTGCGGAAAAAGTCGGAAAGTCTGGCCACCATCATCACAGCCGAAATGGGTAAGACGATCGGCGCCGCACGCGTAGAGATCGAAAAATGCGCTGCCACGATTGACTGGATTGCAGAACACGGTCCGGCCATCATCGCTGATGAACCGGTCAAGGTCGACGGTGACGACCAGGTACATGTCTCTTATCTGCCAATCGGCACCATCCTGGGTGTCATGCCGTGGAATTTCCCGCTGTGGCAGGTCATTCGCGCTTCTGGTCCGATCATGCTCTCTGGCAATGGATTCATCCTCAAGCACGCGCCCAACGTCATGGGATCGGCGTATGCCTTGCAAGAAACCTACGAGAGCGCTGGCTTTCCCAGAGGCCTGTTTGCCAATCTGAATGCCGACAACGATACCGTTGCACACGTAATCGAAGATTCCAGGGTCGCGGCGATCACCCTCACGGGGAGTATGCGCGCCGGTTCTGCCGTCGCAGCCCTCGCCGGCAAAGCGCTCAAGAAGAGCCTGCTGGAACTTGGCGGCGCCGATGCATTCATCGTGCTTGCCGATGCCAACATTGATCTGGCCGTGAAGGCAGCAATTGAAGCGCGTTTCCAAAACGCCGGTCAGGTCTGTCTTGCCGCCAAGCGCTTCATCGTTGAAAAACCGATCGCCGCTGAATTCACCCGCAAATTCGTCGCAGCAGCCAAGCAGATCAAGACCGGTGATCCGCTTCATCCATCAACCACGATCGGGCCCATGGCACGCGGCGACTTGCGCGACGAACTGCACCGCCAAGTGGAACGTACGATCGCGGCCGGCGCTGAATTGTTGCTTGGCGGTCACAAGATCGAAGGTACCGGTAACTTTTATGCAGCGACGGTACTGGTCAATGTCACGCCGGGGATGGCCGCCTTCGATGAAGAGACATTCGGACCAGTTGCCGCTATCACGGTCGCAGAAGATGCCGAGCATGCAATCGAGCTGGCCAATACCAGCGACTACGGATTGGGTGGGAGCCTGTGGACCAGTGACGTCACTCACGCTCAACGTATCGCCCGTCGCCTGGAAACGGGTGGAGTGTTCATCAACGGCTTCCCTGCATCGAATGCCCGCATTCCAGTGGGTGGCGTAAAGAAGAGCGGCTATGGACGCGAACTATCGCATTTCGGCTTACGTGAATTCACCAATGCACAGGCGGTCTGGGCCAAGAAAGTGGCTTGATCTTTCTGCTCATGTGCTGGTCATCCTTCATCTCAATCCGTAAAGAAACCTATCATGTCAAACTTTGCGCTACACCCTGTACTTCAGCCTATTTCCTGCATGTTCGCTAACACACATTACTTTTCTTGAAGAAGGTGTATTGTCGTTTCAGTTATTTGTGAAATGAATTTCAACAATATTGAAATATTTAAAATTTCTTTGATACATCCGCAGAAAAGAAATGCATTGCGATGCTTCATCGATGATTCACGCTGCGTAGCGTGCATTTTCCAAAGGAGAAACATATGAAGAAAATATTAATGATGCTATTCGCAATATCGATCGCAATCGGTGCCGGCACGGTATTGGCACAAGATGTGATGCCACATGACAACGGGACAGCTAAAGATATAAGCAAGGAAAGAATGGAGAAGAAGCGGCATATAAAGAAACCGATGAAGAGAAAAATGCAAAAAAATAATATACATAAAGACGACATGAGCAGAGAAAATTAGAGGTAAGGCCGATGCGAAGTATTGGTTTTGCATTGTTAGCGCAGCACAGGAGTTCATCATGCCAAGAGGCGAGAAATCTTCCTATAGCGACAAGCAAAAACGTCAGGTCGCGCATATCGAAGAAAGTTACGAAAATCGCGGCGTTAGCCCCAAGGAGGCACAATGGCGCGCCTGGGTAACTGAAAATAAAATCTCCGGCGGTGGTCGAAAATTCGGGGCAGACCGAAAAACTAGGTCCTGCTGCCATGCTTTCCGATAGCATGATTTTGCATGCAACGGCTGAAGCACGGACCAATAGCGCGGGGAGGCGACGGGTTCTTTAGCATCGCACAATCTGAACATCAGCAAGGAGAACATCATGGCGACGATAGAAAAGAAAAATCAGCAGCAAGAGCAACAAGCAACGCAGAAAAAACAACAGCTCCAGCAGCAGATACAGCCGGGAGCGGCGCCGATTTTTCCTGTTAAACATCGCGTAATAACCGATCCGCTCGGTCGTCCAATGCATCAGGGAAATCCGCGTTTCACCGATCAGCAGGCCGGGGGCGACCTCACCGGCAATGAATCGGACGCTCGCGACGATAACTTTGCGCCCACTGGATCGAGTCAGAACGCGCGCGATGTATCGGCGCACGCCAAAAAATTACCAGCGACCTCGGCCGAATTGCTGCGTTCTTTTGCCGTGGATGTCGGTTTCGGCGCGAGTGATTCGGCACAATCAATTCAATCGGCACCAGCACCGCAGTCAGCGGATTCCAAAATCGGCGAGCCGGAACATGGCAGCGAGCCGGATCCCGATGGCAGCGAAGATCCCGGCGCTAATGCCGACGACGGTTTGGCGCCGCGCCAGAAAAATGGCGGATCATCAGAACAGCATTAAATTTTCCAGCAAGGTATTCTTGCCCAGGATGTGTTTGTGTCGAGCGCATTCTCATGTTATTCAATCACGCATCTGAGTCCAGTTAGCCGCGTAACATTGAAAATGTGTTATGTGGCCGTTGCCGTGCATGTGGCACCATAATCGTCCATTGCTTCAGCCGGGAGTGCATATCGATATCCCTACCATCTATTTTCTGATTGCAGGCGTCCTGCTGATGTTCATGGTGTTTTTGGAATCAGTGGTGGAGCACCTGCCGTTCAACTTGGCCATGCTGTATTTGCCGATTGGTTGGCTGCTAGGGCCTTCCGGCGTCAACCTGATTCACATCGACCTGCGCGGCCATGCCGATATCCTGACAGTCATTGCGCGGGTGGCGTTATTGTTATCGCTGTTTACGGTCGGACTCAAGTTGCGCGTGGCTTTTCGCGGCGAAGACAGTAAGTTGTGGTGGCTCCCGTTGCGCCTGGGTGTGATTTCGATGCTCATTACGGTCCCTTTGCTGGCGATTTTTATCAGTTTCCTGTTCGCTATACCATTCTCCGTAGCGATGCTGCTGAGCGCTATACTCGCGCCAACCGATCCGGTACTGGCGTCCGATGTGCAGGTGAAAAACGTCGATGACCCGGATCAGTTGCGTTTTGGTCTGAGCGGAGAAGGCGGTCTCAATGATGGCAGCGCCTATCCATTCGTCATTTTGGGACTGATCTTGGTTGGCGTGACGGATGAAGTCGCGCAGGTAGCTAATTTTGCTTGGTTCGTGGCCTGGGGTGTTACGGCGGGCATCGGTTGCGGAGCGCTGGCAGGTTGGGCAATGTCGCGGTTGGTGTTGTTTTTCCGTCAGCATTTTGGACTGGCGCTAGGCATGGAAGAGTTCATTGCGATCGGCATCATCATGCTTTCCTATGGGGTGGCGGAGCTGATTCACGGCATCGGCTTTCTATCGGTGTTTGCCGCCGGGTTGGCAATGCGTCAAGTCGAATCGGCCAGCAGTGGCAACAAACCAGCTGGCGAACTCATCGCTGCTGCCAAGGACAGCGGTGATACGGCAGCAGCAGTGCATCCGGAGCAGGCGCCGGTATATCTGACGGAAACCGTGCTCGGCTTCAATCAACAACTGGAGCATTTCGCCGAATTTTTTATGGTGCTGATGCTAGGGATATTGTTGTCCGAATTCGGCCTATCAGGCGAGGGTGTGCTGATCGCCGGTCTGTTGTTCTTTGTGGTACGACCGATTGCGGTAGCACTGGGTCTGCTCGGTTCCGGTACCGAGACTTCGCACCGCTGGCTGATTGCCTGGTTCGGCATACGTGGCGTGGGTTCGTTGTATTACCTATGTTTCGTGCTGCAGTTCTGGCATGACAAAATGACGGTGCGCATTACACAGGATGTCGTGACGGTGTTGGTTTTATCGATAGTCTTACACGGCATTTCATCAACGCCGTTGATGCATCTCTACTGGCTCAAACGTATGAAATCCGGGAAGTTGAAATAAGTCTCCGTGTTTTTTTTCCCGATATGTTTTGAATGACTACCATGCAGCTGCGTAAGCTTCGGTGAAGCCTAATTGTTTCTTGGAAATCCATCACTGCGCCAGGAAAAACGTCAAGCCATGAAAGAGATTTTTAATCGTATCAGCTCGATGAAACGAGGATTCGCGAATTCAAATAGAGAGTGCTTATCCCATAATTGCCTTCATGGATGGAACGAAATTCGCCGACTCAGTCGAGAATCAAGTGCACACATCCTCTTTATTTTGGGAGGCTTTATGCATTCGACGTTGTTTCACAATATTTGCGCGGAAAGCGCCTTTCTGGCCCGGAGACAACGCTCCATTGCGGATTGAGCGCGCTTATGCACTTGGGCAGGTTCTATTTGCATGCCCACGCTGCTCATGATTCGCGGCGGTTACGACGTGATGGAGTAATCGCCTGGCTTGCTACTAGGCTTCGGTGCGGTGGCCGCATGGATTGTGGCGAGTGTTTTCTTGCTTGAGTGCCGCGAAAAATCGTTATCTCTGTGTTCTTGGCGCTTCTGATTGTCACTGCGTTATGGATGGTCAACGCGATCACTTACCCCAATCCGAAATAAGCAATTTACTGAATGAAACAAGGAGTGTGTAATGAAACTAGAGAAAAAAACTATTTTGATAACGGGCGGAACGAGCGGAATCGGCCTGGCGCTGGCGACTGAGCTTCTTGCGCGTGGTAACACCGTTATCGTCACTGGTCGCGACATTGCTAGACTGAAGCGGACGCAAGCTGCGCTGCCTAGAGTGCACATCTTTCAAAGCGATGTTAGCGATGCAGGTTCGATAAAGTCGCTCTTTGACGCGGTAATCACCAAATTCGGAAATCTGGACGTGTTGATAAATAATGCCGGAATCATGCGCAATCTAAACATGAATGAGGCGCGCGACCTCAACGATGTAACGCGCGAAATCGAGATCAATCTCAATGGCCCAGTGCGCATGATCCAACAATTCTTACCGCATCTCAAGACCAGAAAAGAGGCCGCCATTGTGAACGTATCGTCCGGTTTGGCTTTCATCCCTTACCCGATCGCGCCAGTCTATTGTGCGACGAAGGCCGCGATACATTCGTTTACTCAATCTTTGCGCATACAGCTCGAAGGAAGCGGCATCCGAGTCATCGAGTTGGCCCCGCCCGCCGTCGAAACGCCGTTGCTTCGAGGTGACTTTGCGGAGGAAATGAAAAATCGGAAGGGGATGGATGTTAAGGTGCTAGCGCTGCGCGGTATCGCCGGCATAGAAGCTGGCAAGTTGGAAATCCGCCCAGGCCTTAGCAATGTGCTAAAAATAATGAGTCGCGTTGCTCCGCAATTCGCGCTCAAGCAAATAGCGAAGACGACGAGGCCTAAGAAGTGATTCGGCATGAGGATATTGCGCCGACGCTCAATCAATAACTTATATTCTTGGTGGCGAGAGGGGGATTCGAATTAACGCTATGTACAAGCGCTGTGCGGCTTCCAGGGAAATGCTGGCAAAAAGCTGTTATTAGGGGGATTGTGAACTACCAACGGTTTTATCGACACTTTCAAATCAAAAATGTGTTTGTGCAGGCATTCGTATTTCTAGGCAGGACGAAGGACTTCGAACT
>Ga0302152_10000078_pt1 | contig 41723 bp, 36 predicted proteins | sample I_Bog_N2_1_FD_192434 | JGI IMG/M metagenome (GOLD analysis project Ga0302152, IMG submission 192434) | Peat permafrost microbial communities from Stordalen Mire near Abisko, Sweden - I_Bog_N2_1 | ecosystem: Environmental > Terrestrial > Soil > Wetlands > Peat | place: Sweden: Abisko, Stordalen...
TGAAGTTACCAGAAGACTTATAATGTCCCCATTGTCCGCTGATGCAGGAGCCACACCATGAATGCCGTTGCTGAAATACAAGAGAAAACCCAAGAATCTGACATGCCGTCGCCCATGATCTTTTCCGATAGTGCTGCCGCCAAGGTGGCGCAACTGATCGAGGAAGAGGGTAATCCGGATCTGAAGCTGCGCGTATTCGTGCAAGGTGGTGGGTGCTCCGGCTTCCAGTACGGTTTCACTTTCGATGAAATCGTCAATGAAGACGACACCACCATGACCAAGAATGGTGTGCATTTGCTGATCGACTCGATGAGTTATCAGTATCTGGTCGGCGCAGAAATCGACTACAAGGATGATCTGGAAGGTGCGCAATTCGTGATCAAGAATCCGAATGCCACGACCACTTGCGGTTGCGGATCGTCGTTCTCGGCCTGATGCATCGTTAATGCAGTGAGTGTAAAAAAGGACGCCAAGGCGTCCTTTTTTTGTTTCTTTTATGAAATAGTTGTCAGGCGATAGTGGCAAACGCTGCATGCGCGGCGTTGATCGTTGCGGCGATGACGGCATCATCATGTTGCGCCGAGACAAAGCCTGCCTCAAATGCCGAGGGGGCCAGATAAACGCCGGCGTCCAGCATGGCGTGGAAAAAGACGTTGAAACGCTCCTTGTCGCCTTGCATGACTTCGGCATAGCTGGTCGGAACTGCAGGTGCAAAATACAAACCAAACATGCCGCCTAGCGCATCGGCGGAGAACGTCACATTGGCGGCCTTGGCCGCTGCGCAGAGACCATCGGCGAGTTTTCTGGTCTGAGCGCTCAAGTGGCTGTAAAAATCGGGCTCTTGAATGATTTTCAGCGTCGTCAGACCGGCCGCTACGGCGACCGGATTGCCCGACAAGGTACCGGCCTGGTACACCCCGCCCAAGGGGGCCAGGTGCTGCATGATGTCGGTACGGCCACCAAAGGCAGCTACCGGCAGGCCGCCACCGATGACTTTGCCAAGTGCGGTCAGATCCGGCTCGATGCCATATAGCGATTGCGCACCGCCCAATGCAACCCGAAAGCCGGACATGACTTCGTCGAAAATAAGGATGCTGCCGTATTGCGTACAAAGGCGGCGCATGGTGTGCAAGAACTCTGGTGTTGCTCGCACCAGATTCATGTTGCCAGCGACCGGTTCGACGATGACGCAGGCAATTTCATCGCCAGCTGTCTTGAATGCCTCTTCCAACTGCTGGGTGTTGTTGTAATCCAACACCAGAGTGTGTTTGACAAAATCCTCGGGTACCCCTGAGGAAGTCGGATTGCCGAATGTCAACAAGCCACTGCCGGCCTTGACCAACAGCGAATCGGCATGACCGTGATAGCAGCCTTCAAACTTGACGATCTTGTCGCGCTTGGTGGCGCCGCGCGCCAGCCGCAGGGCGCTCATGGTGGCTTCGGTGCCGCTCGACACCAGGCGCACTTGCTCAATGGATGGCACCAGCTTGCAAATTTCTTCGGCCATGAGGATTTCGCCTTCAGTTGGCGCACCGAAACTCAAGCCGCGCGCAGCTGCCTCCTGCACTGCCTGTATTACCTGAGGATGGGCGTGGCCGACAATGGCAGGGCCCCATGAACCGATATAGTCGATGTAGCGTTGCTCTTCTGCGTCCCAAAAATAAGGGCCTTGGGCGCGCGTAATGAAGCGTGGCGTGCCGCCGACCGAGCGAAATGCACGTACCGGCGAATTGACGCCGCCGGGCGTGGTCCGTTGTGCGCGGGCAAACAGGGAGACATTAGTGTTGCCAGTAGTGCTGGAGTGTTGTGCAGTCATGACAGTGAGGACAATCAGGGTGAAGGTGGGCGCAAACGACTCAATTGGTTTCGTCGGGTTCGCGGGCCCAGAAATAGCGGTCGGGAATCAGCTTACCCATGCCCAAACGTTGCGCATGTGCCAACGCTGCGAAGGTAAATTCCTGTGCTTCGGTGACCGCTTCGGGGATTTCGAGGCCGTTGGCCAGCATAGCGCAAATGGCTGCCGACAACGTTGAGCCGGCGCCGGTGAAAGAACCTGGCAACCGTTGCCAGGTATCACGCCGCAACAAGCCGGTTTCATTGAACAAGCCATTGGCCACCTCGTGCGTCTCGCTAGGCATGCCGGTCACGAACAAATATTCGCAGCCCATTTCAATGATGCGCATGGCATCAAGCTGCAAGGTGTCGCTGGGCACCGGTTCACGCCAGGTTTCGGCCAGACGGTTCAATTCGACTGCCGAAGCCAGCATCAGTGTGGTTTGTGGGATCAACAGTTCGCGAATGGCGATCAGGTGGTCGTCCTCATCGCCGTCCTGGCTGGGCATGGCGCTGATAAACGGATCAAGAATCAAAGGAATGTCGGGATAATCGGAGACGATTTCAGCAATCGCTGAGACATTCTCGATGCTGCCCACGGCACCTACCTTGAAAGCGAGTACCGGCATATCTTCCAGAATGACGCGCGCCTGATCGGCCATCCAGTCGACATCGATGACCTGAATGTCTTCGATGCGCGCCGTATCACCTACCAGAATGGAAGTGATAATGGACAGCCCGTGGCAACCCATGGCAGCAAACGTAGCCAGGTCAGCCTGAATACCTGTAGCGCCGACAGGATCGGCGGCGCCAAAAGTTAATATGAGGGGAGAAGTTTGGTTTTGCACGTCGAGTAGATTAAGATATCTGGTTTACCATTTTACTTGATTGAATTGAGGGATAGTCAGCCGTGAGCGATAGCAAAATAGAATTCAAGACCTGGATGTGCCTAATTTGTGGTTGGGTCTACGACGAGGAAGCCGGTTTGCCGGACGAGGGCATTGCAGCAGGGACGCGCTGGGAAGATGTACCCATCAACTGGACTTGTCCCGAATGCGGTGCCCGCAAAGAAGACTTTGAAATGGTTGCTCTGTAGAAAATAGTTTCGTATTGCATCTGATGGTTTGACTCGGCACTGCGTTGTGGCGCGAATGCGGGGTCAATTGTTGACATGTTGTTAGTTGGTCAAGCTTGCTTTTTTGCCGATGGCATAAGGCAGGCTTTTGTTGTTGATACATCGTTGTCCATTGCTGCGCTTGGTCTATGGCGGCAAGCAAAAGATATCTCTCCCGATTTTCCCTCAATAAAGTAGTAAGCCGTTCCACATAAGACTTGTACGAATTGTGCAGGCAATCTTGTTTTTCCCTGAAACTGCTATGGAGATGAAGTTATCTAAAGCAGGCTTTGTTGCTGCATAAGCTGTTGTGATGCGCGCTTCGTACACGCCGAGGCCTGACATCATGAGCTGATTTACGAGTAGAGCGCCGCACATAGAGCCAAGGGGTATTTGCGATGGGCTTCAAGTTGCCGGGCTGGCTGACAAGCAGAAAAGGGATGATTCCCGCTGAGGAGAACGCGGGCATGAAGCTCGGGCCCGCTATAGCGCATTGTCCTGGGCGGTATCTACAATTGCGGCTTGTGTTGCTGGTACTGACGTCGATACTGGTCTTGCTGTCGTTATTTTTGTCGTGGCGGCTCAGCTTTGACGACGCCGCGCGCATTGGCACGCGAGAGAGAATTTTAGGCGATTTAATCATGCATTCGCAGCGCATTGCGGACGCCGTGCCGAAGGCGATGCAGGGACATTCAGACGGTTTTGATCAATTGGGGGACGGCAGGGAGGCTTTCCATCGCGGTCTTGATCTATTGATTCGAGGCGGCGTGTTTCAGTTGTCTGCATGGATGAATCCGGCCGCGGATAGACAAATTTTTATTGATCAATTGGTGCAGAGCTGGCACGGTATCGACAAAGCGACAATAGCAATACTGCGCCAGGAGTCTGCACTTACTAATTCCGATCATTCACAGTATTCTCTTGCGACCCAAAAATCAGGGCAACTCATTGTTCGTGAAAATGAGCTGCTCCAGCAGCATTTGCAGACGCTGCTGGCGCAAGAGCGCGAGCAATATGAGCGTCGTTCGAGCTGGCTTTGCTTCGCGGCGCTATCCATGGCGCTGGCGTTACTGAGTGGGATTGGCGTTGTCAGAATATCGCTGCGCAACAGGGCGATGTGCGTATCGGCAGGGCGGGACAAGCTAGCCCAAGTCACCGATCTGGCTTCGCAAGTCACTGCTGCATTGTTTGAGCTCAAGCAAAATATGCTTGAGCTGCTCAGTGTTAGCCAAAGGCAGGCCCGGCCTCTCGACGACGGTGAGCGAGCCATGCTGAAAATTTCGGGATATGCGACTTGTGTGGCGATGATGGCCAGACAAGTCGCGGCGTTATCGGATCGTACGGCAGTCGCCGTCAAGCATGGCGCTACTGCATTGGCAGATGCTGGCAAGGAACTGGATCAACTGGGTCAACAGATCCAAACGATCAGTAACTACATCGAAGGCGTTGGCGTTTCATCGAGCAAGATTGAGGAACTGTTCGACATCATTTTCGAAATCACGGAACAGGGCAACATACTGGCAGTCAATGCAGCTCTCCAGGCTGCGTCGGCAGGTGAGGCCGAACGTGGTTTTGCACTCATCGGCGAAGAGCTGCAACGGCTGGTGCAAGAGGCGCAGCATGCACTGCGGCAGCTTTCTGCCTTACTCAGCCGCAGGCAGAGTAAGACGCAAGGCGCGGTAGCTGTCCTGGAAAAATCGAGCGCCAACATCGCAAGCGCGGTATATCTGTCGGATATGAGCGCCGCTTGTTTATCGGATGTCCCGAGCGCATGCAGTCAACTAAGCACATTGATCGAGCAGATATCGGCTGCGGTGGGTCAGCAATCGGTGCTCGTTGGTAGTGTGATCCAAGCGCTCCAACATTCACGCAACGACGGCAAAAATGGTTATGCCCGCACAGAGCGGGCGCTGTCCTTGCTGGTGTCGCTTGACGAAAAAACGGAGCTGCTCAGGCGTGCTGCATTGTACTGTTCAGTGACGGGATCTCCAGGCAATTCTTCCGGCAGCGACGTATGACTGTCAACGCGAGAAGCTTATTCTCGCCGCTGCGTGCACAGCAAGCAGCGCCGCAGGATGATTTATTACACGCTGATGGACACCATGAGCTTGCCGACAGCGAGTTGCTGAGTGTTTTTCTGGGAGAGGGGCAAGAGCTGTTGACGCAAATCGGCACCTGCTTGCAACTGCTGCGCCAAACGCCGGGCGATGCTGCGCAGATGCAATTGCTTTTGCGTGCGTTGCACACGATCAAAGGTAGCGCGCGGCTGGTTGGCGCGGCGCAGCTGGCCGCCCACATGCATGCCATGGAAAGCCGCCTCAGTGAGTTAAACCGTGGTGCAGCGCCGTCGGCATCGCTGCATGATACCTTGCTGAGCGCTTACGACGTGGGGCAGCAACTATTCGAGTCATGGTGTGGTTTGTCAGCAGTCGACGCTGCAGATTCGCATGTGCGGCGCACGGCAACGGTATCAACGATGCGCATGCGCGCCGATGTCGTCGATAGCTTGCTGGCCCAGATCGACGAAATTTCGCTTTCGCAGCGCGGGATGGTGGCGCAGACGGCAGCGTTGCGGCAGGATCTGTCCGCCTTGGCAGATCAGGTGACGCAGCTCGATGCGCAATTACGGCGCATCGACAGCCGGCCGCAACGCATGCCTAGAATGGCACCGCGTGCCGGCCAAATACATGTCTTGCATCAGTCGCTTAGCGCCACGATAGGTGCGATCAGCAATCAGCTGGTCAAGCAAGCAGATCTGACGCGCACGATGCAGCGAGTGTTGTTGCACTCGGGCATGGTGCCCTTCGGAGAGTGCAAGGAGCGCATGCAGCGACTGGTGCGGCAATTGGCCGGCGAAACCGGAAAGGCGCTGGCCTTGGAAGTGCACGGTGGCGCACTTGAGATCGATCGCAGCATTGTCGAGAAAATGCAGGCCCCGATTGAACATTTGCTACGCAACGCAGCTGTTCACGGTGTTGAATCGGCGATACAACGTCAAGCCAGTGGTAAGAATCCGACGGCAAAACTATGTCTTGAAGTCGCGCAGGAAGGCAATGCGCTCATGATTCGTCTATCTGACGATGGTCGCGGTCTACCCTGGCAGCGCATTCGCGAACAAGCAGTGCGCAAAGGTTTGCTGGTCCACGACCAGAGCATGTCAGAGGACGAGCTTGCGGCGTTGATCTTTCATCCCGGATTTTCCACCCACGCAGAAATTACCGAGCTTGCCGGACGAGGTATCGGTCTGGATGTGGTGCGCGCAGAGGTAAGTGCGCTGGCGGGGCGCATTAAGGTCAGCAGCGTCAATGGGCAAGGTACCGCGTTCACGATAGATTTACCGCTGGCACAGGCCTTGACTCAGGTGGTGCTGGTGCAAGCCGGCCCGCAGCGCTACGCCGTGCCATCGCGGCTGGTGGTGCAGGTATTGCGGCTGGATTCAGATGCGCTAGTGCGGGTATTGCATCGCGGCCAATTGCAGTGGCAAGGTGGCTCGTTGCCGGCCCACAGCCTGCGTACCTTGCTTGGCGGCGAACCGCATATGCCGGTGGCGGAAGCTGCAACGGTGTTGATCATCAAAAATGATGAGTCTTATATGGCGCTATTGGCCGAGCGCCTTATCGGCAGTCATGCGGTCATGATCAAAAACGGTGCTGGGCAACTGCCAGGCATTATCGGCATGCTCGGCGCCACCGTGCTCGCCGATGGCGTCATTGCGCTCATCCTCGATCCGCCGGCGCTGGTGCAGCGCCAGGTTGATCGCGAGCAGTCGTCACCAATCAAATAGGAACGTCTAATAACATGTCGATAGCAAGACGGTGCCACGCCGCCAGCAGCATTTGTTAGGCGTTCTACAGATATTCTCAGGGCTGTGGGCCGATTGCCACAGGACGTGCCGGATCTGCGCTCCATTCACTCCATGAGCCTGGATAAAGTGAAGCGCCCGGCAGACCGGCCACTTCCAGTGCCAGTAGGTTGTGGCAGGCGGTTACGCCGGAGCCGCATTGCATGATGGCCATTTGCGCATTGTCGAGCACGGCGCTCCACTCGGCACGCAATGTCGTCGCGGGTTTGAACCGACCATCGGCGTCCAGGTTGTCCTTGAAGAAGCGATTGCCGGCGCCGGGGATATGGCCACCGACCGCATCGATGGTTTCGTTCTCACCGCGATAGCGATCAGCTGCACGGGCATCGACCACGAGCATTTTTTTACTGCTGATATTGGCCAGCACACCATCGACATCAATGCTGCTGACCAATGCTGGCTGGTCGTGTAAATTGCCGCGCACAGCCGCCGGCACTGCGGTCGACAATGCGCCACCTTGCCCCTGCCATGCCTGCAAACCGCCGTCGAGCACGGCTACCTGCGCGTGTCCAATCCAGCGCAGCAACCACCACAAGCGCGCCGCGTACATGCCGCCCTGAGCATCATAGGCGACCACTTGGGTTGCCGCATTGAGGCCCAGTGCTTGCATCGCATCGATGAAGTCCTGGCGTTGCGGGAGCGGATGACGGCCCTTGAATTTACCATCGCTACCGGTCTTGGCGCCTGACATAACCAGGTCGACATGGGCAAACTGCGCGTGCGTAATGTGACCGGCGCGGTAAGCCTCTGGGCCGGCGTCTGGATTGCTGAGGTCGTGACGGCAATCAATGATCAGCAAGTTGCTGTCGTCCAAATGGCTGGCCAGTTCGGCCGCGGAAATCAGCGTGGTATAGCGCATATGTTCTCCTAAATTTTGCTGGTGGTCGGCTCGGCCATCGGCCGTTTGTCGGCGGCCGCTTGGGAGTCTTGATTATAAAAAGTTGAGGCAATGCCACTGATCAAAATGATGGCCAGTCCGGCCCAGCCCAACCAGCCCAGTGCATCGTCCCAGATGATCAGCCCCCACAAGCTGGCGAAGACGATGCCGGTGTATTGCAGGTTGGCGGTGACCAGCGTATTGCCCAGGCGGTAAGCCCGCGTCATGGCAATTTGCGCCAGCGTCGCGGTCAGGCCGATAGTGATGATCAGAATGACGCCTTTGAGCGTATGCGCATGCCAGAACGGGATGTGACCGCTGGCGATGTTGCCGCCCAGGCCGGCCAGGAAGCCGGTGAGCGAAAAATAAAATACCACGCGATATTCAGGCTCGCCCAGCAGTCCAAGCTTACGCACCTGCAAATAGACGACTGCCGACAATATCCCTGACAACAAGGCCGTGGCGCCGCCCAGCAATTCACTGGCATCGACAGACGGTCGCATCAGTAGTGCAACGCCGACAAAGCTAAGTAAAACGGTCGCGGCCAGACCCCATTCAAATTGTTTCTGCCCCTGCCACCAGGCGGTGGCAAACAGGATTGCCGCCATCCAGATCGAGGACATGTAGTTCAAGGTGGTAGCGGTGGCTACCGGCAGCAGCTTGAATGAAAAAAACCACAGCCATAATGAAACCACGCCGAGACCGCCGCGAATGAGATGGTCGCGTGGAAAGGCGGTTCTCAGTGTGCCGCCTCGGAGGGCAATCAAGGCATAAATGAAGCACACGCCAACCAGCCCGCGGCAGAGCACAATCTCGGCCGTGGAGTAGTAGCTGGTGCAGAGCTTGATGCACACGCCCATGATGGAAAACAGCAAAGAGGCGACGATCATCCAGAGCGATTGCATGGTGATGGTTTTAAAAAGCGGGACAAAAAAACAGGCAGTGCAAGTGATCACTTGCACTGCCCTCGATAGTCTACGTCAATGAAAACATGTGGCGCCATTGCGCGGTGTCTGCATCACTGCCCGTTTGTAGCGTATTTTACGGCTCATTTTGCAGCCCATTTTGCGCGCGGTACCACTCATGGAAGTGTTGCATGCCGTCTTCCATTGGTGATTGGTAAGGCCCCACTTCGCTGGTGCCCCGGTCCATCAGAATGCGCCGGCCGGCATCCATGCGCAACGCGATCTCGTCATCTTCGATGCAGGTCTCCATGTAGGCGGCCCGTTCGGCTTGGACCAGTTCGCGCTCGAACAACGCAATTTCTTCCGGGTAATAAAACTCGACCACATTGGTGGTTTTTTGCGGACCGTTCGGCCACAAGGTCGACACCACCAACACATGCGGATACCACTCCACCATGATGTTGGGATACAGCGTGAGCCAGATGGCGCCGAACTCCGGCGGTTTGCCGTTGCCCATGCGCAGCACCTGCTCTTGCCATTTCTTGTACACCGGCGAGCCGGATTTGGCCAGACCGTGATTGACCCCCACGGTTTGCACACTGTAGTTGGTACCGAATTCCCAGCGCAGATCGTCGCAACTGACGAAGCTGCCCAAGCCAGGATGAAAGGGCTCGACGTGATAATCCTCAAGATAGACCTCGATGAAGGTCTTCCAGTTGTAATTACACTCGTGCACTTCCACGTGATCGAACAGATAGCCGGAAAAATCCAGTTGTTTGGCCACGCCCAGCTGTTGCAGCTGTGCCGCAACGTTGATACCATTTTGCTCAAACAGTAGACCATTCCAGCTTTGCAGGGCTGTCTTGGACAAGTTCAGGCAAGGCGTCTCGCCGAAATGCGGCGCGCCGATCAGTTCGCCCTTCAGATCGTAGGTCCAGCGGTGCAGAGGACAGACGATATTACGGGCATGACCGCGACCGTCGAGCATTTTGGCTTGACGGTGGCGACAGACGTTAGAAATCAATTCGATGCCCTGCGCATTGCGCACCAGCATACGACCTTCGTTTTCCCAAGGCAGCGTCGCATAATCGCCGACATTGGGCACCATCAACTCATGACCAGCGTAACGCGGGCCTTGCTGAAACAATTGGTGAATTTCGCGCTTGCAAAGCGCTTCGTCAAAATAGACGTCTACTGGCAATTGCGCGTTGGAGCGCGCCAGTTTGGCAAAAGTAGCAAGATCGGACATCCCCGCCCCCAAATTAATTTGCACCAACCTAAGAGAGAAAGAATCCGCAAAAACCTATGTTCAAATAATATGAAGAGGAAATTTTGGACAGAACATTGGATTATGCCACAAATGCGCCCTTAAAGGGGGCACTAGGTGCGCAAATCTGCATTTGGAGCACCCTTGACTTGGCTATTGCAGCCAACGATGCGGCGCTTTGCTCTAAAATGACGGGCTATATTAAATAATATTCATTATGCCCAAGAATCCTGTCAAAGCCAGCCAACCGTTGACCTTCGAAGACGCCATGCAAGAGTTGGAGCAACTGGTGGTTCAGATGGAAGCAGGCGAGTTGCCATTGGAGGCTTCGGTCGCGGCATACAAGCGCGGCGCCGAGCTGGTCAAATATTGTGCGGCGCAACTCGATAAGGTCGACGGCCAGGTCAAGGTACTTGAAGGCGATATGCTCAAGCCGTTGGCCACGGACCTGTCGGAGGACGATGCATGAACGCGCGCAGCGAAGAGGATGTGTCCTTTCTTGACTGGATGCAAGGCATTCAAGTCGGCATGGAAGTCGTGCTCGAACGCTTTTTGCCTGCGGCGGATCAGATCCCGCAACGTTTGCACCAGGCCATGCGCTACACCACGCTGGATGGCGGCAAGCGCATCCGGCCTTTGCTGGTGTATGCCGCCGGCGAATTGTTCGCGGCGCCTCATGCCTTGATTGCGCGCGCGGCGGCCGCTGTGGAAATGATCCACGTCTATTCTCTGGTGCATGACGATATGCCCTGTATGGACGACGACGCCCTGCGGCGCGGCAAGCCGACGGTGCATGTCAAGTATGACGAAGCGACCGCCTTGCTGGTCGGCGATGCCTTGCAGGCGCAGGCATTTGCCGTACTGTCGACCATTGATGACGAGCGCGATACGGCGCGGCAGATGACGATGCTGGGTTTGCTGGCGCAGGCTGCCGGCTCGGGCGGCATGTGCGGTGGCCAGGCGATTGATCTGGCCAGCGTCGGTATGCGTTTGTCGCTGACCGAGCTGGAGCAGATGCATCGCCTCAAAACTGGCGCCTTGCTGCGCGCATCGGTGTTGCTCGGTGCTGGTGCCGGACAATTGTTGTCGCCTGCGCAGAGCGCGGCCTTGCACAGCTATGCCGATGCCATCGGTCTGGCGTTCCAGGTGGTTGATGACATTCTCGACGCCACCGCTGACTCGGCCACGCTGGGCAAGACTGCAGGCAAGGATGCTGCCGATAACAAGCCGACCTATGTTTCCTTGCTTGGTTTGTCGCAATCACAGGCACTGGCGCAAAAGTTGTGTGCTGATGCACATGCTGCGTTGGAACAGTTTGCTGCGCCGGCGCGCCGGCTGCATGAACTGGCGGATCTCATCGTGCAACGCAAGGCATAGATGGTTAATCGATGGTTAACTGACCAGGCACGGAAATGACAGTCAAGGTAGTACAGAAGGTGCCATGATGACGGCAAGTTCTGCCGCCAACATCTTCAACGAAGTACATTAACGGTAACAAGATCCAGCATGCTCAATACGATAAATAGCCCGGCCGACCTGCGCCAACTCTCGCGTAACCAGCTCAAGCCTCTGGCCGATGAATTGCGCGCCTTTGTCATCGATTCGGTGGCCCAGACAGGCGGCCATCTTTCCTCCAATCTCGGCACGGTTGAGCTGACGCTGGCGCTGCATTACGTGTTCAATACGCCGAGCGACCGCATTGTCTGGGACGTGGGTCATCAAACTTATGCGCACAAAATTCTCACCGGACGGCGCGACAAGATGGGCACGCTGCGGCAGTTCAATGGTATTTCCGGTTTTCCGCGTCGCAGCGAGAGCGGCTACGACACCTTCGGCACCGCGCACTCATCCACCTCGATTTCAGCGGCCCTGGGCATGGCTTTGGCAGCCAAGACCAAGGGTGAAAACCGTCATGCCATTGCGGTCATCGGCGACGGCGCGATGACCGCCGGCATGGCCTTTGAAGCGCTCAACAATGCGGGCATCTGCGAAGACGTCAATCTGCTGGTGATCCTGAACGATAACGACATGTCGATTTCGCCACCGGTGGGTGCGCTCAATCGTTATCTGGCGCGCCTGATGTCGGGGCAGTTTTATGCCCAGGCCAAGAACGTAGGCAAGTCGATGTTGCCGGCGCCCATGCTGGAGTTGGCCAAGCGGCTGGAAGAACATGCCAAGGGCATGGTGGTGCCGGCCACCATGTTTGAAGAATTCGGTTTCAACTACATCGGCCCCATCGATGGTCACGACCTCGATTCGCTGATCCCGACGCTGCAAAACATCAAGCATCTCAAAGGACCACAGTTCCTGCACGTGGTGACCAAGAAAGGCCAAGGCTACAAATTGGCCGAAGCTGACCCGGTGCTGTATCACGGTCCCGGCAAGTTCAATCCGGCTGAAGGTATCAAGCCGAGCAAGCCCGGCAAGCAAACCTACACCCAGGTGTTCGGCCAATGGTTGTGCGACATGGCGCAGCAGGATGCGGCACTGGTCGGCATCACGCCAGCCATGCGCGAAGGTTCCGGCATGGTGGAGTTCGAGCGGCGCTTTCCGCAGCGCTACTACGACGTCGGCATCGCCGAACAGCACGCCGTGACCTTTGCGGCGGGTATGGCCTGTGAGGGTATGAAGCCGGTGGTGGCGATTTATTCGACCTTCCTGCAACGTGCCTATGATCAGTTGATTCATGACGTCGCGCTGCAAAATCTCGACGTCACCTTCGCGCTCGATCGCGCCGGTCTGGTAGGGGCCGATGGCGCCACCCATGCCGGCAATTACGATCTGGCCTTCCTGCGCTGCATTCCCAACATGGTGGTGATGGCGGCCTCTGATGAAAACGAGTGCCGTCAGATGCTGTCGACTGCCTACGCGCACCAGGGCCCGGCGGCCGTGCGCTATCCACGCGGCGCCGGCACCGGCGTGGCGGTGCAAAATAATCTGGACACCATTCCTATGGGGCGCGGCGAGTTGCGCCGCGAAGGCAAGGGCATTGCGATTCTGGCTTTCGGCACTATGGTCGCGCCTAGCCTCGGTGCCGCCGAGAAGCTCAATGCCAGCGTTGCCAATATGCGCTTCATCAAACCGCTCGACGTCGAACTGGTCAAACAACTGGCGGCCAGCCACGATGCCCTGGTGACGGTGGAAGAAGGTTGCATCATGGGTGGCGCCGGTTCGGCCGTGGCCGAAGCATTGGCCGCTGCCGGCATCGTTAAGCCTTTGCTGCAACTGGGTTTGCCGGACCGCTTCATCGACCATGGTGATGTGGTCCAATTGCTGGCCGGCTGTGGTCTGGATGCCGATGGCATTGCCGCATCGATCGTGCAGCGCTTCGGCCAGGATCAGCCACGCTTGGTGGTCAACAACGGCTAACGGGTAATTGCGCTAATTGCGCTGCATGGGAAGAAAAAGCGGCATTGCGCCGCTTTTTTATTTACTATTTACACGCCACGCGTGCGGTCTTTTTCCCACAACACATCGCTGCCGCCAGCATAGCGATTCAATACGCGCGACAAGACGAAGCACAGGTCCGACAAACGGTTCAGATATTGCTGCGGTTGCGCATTGAGCGTTTCGTTCTGCGCCAGACTCACCACACTGCGTTCGGCGCGCCGGCAGACCGTGCGGCACACATGCATCAGCGCCGCTGCGCGCGAACCGCCCGGCAGGATGAATTCCTTGAGCGGTGGCAGATCGGCATTGTATTTTTCCAGCAGCGCATCGAGCCGCGCCACATGCGCGTCGGTAATCATGGTGTAGCCAGGAATGCACAGTTCGCCGCCCAGATCGAACAGATCATGTTGCACCGTCAATAATTCTGCACGCAGCTGTGGCGGCAACTCTTCGCATAGCAGTACACCCAATTGCGAGTTCAATTCATCGATGTCACCGAGCGCCTGGATACGCAGGCTATCCTTGCCGATGCGGCTGCCATTGCCGAGCCCGGTGCTGCCGTTGTCGCCGGTACGCGTGACAATTTTTGAAAGTCGGTTGGCCATGGAAATCCAGTTGCGTGTCTGAGCGAAAGCCTCAGCATAGGGCAAAACAGCGACTTGGTGGGCAAACTCAAGAAGACTCTGCCGCAAAAGAGTAAAATCCAGCAAACATTTAATGCCCGCAAGACGCATGGCAAGAATCAAACTGGTGCCACCTGTAGTGCCAGTTCCCGGCCTCAGCATTCCTTTATAAAGAGAGACAGCAATGAATCATATCGGCGACGCTCAACATCTACGCAAACCTCTCCCTGAAGCGCTGCTCAATGCATTGCGGGCACTCTTTGGCGAGCGCTTTTCCACCAGCCAGGCCATGCGCGCGCATCATGGCCGCGATGAATCTTCGTATGAACCCATGCTGCCTGATGCCGTGGTGTTCGCACATAGCACCGAAGAAGTCGCAGCCTTCATCAAGTTGTGCAGCCAGTATGTCGTGCCGGTAATTCCTTACGGCTGCGGCACATCACTGGAAGGGCATGTACTCGCCTTGCACGGTGGCATCACCATCGACCTGTCGCAAATGAATCGGATGCTGGCCGTCAATCCCGAAGACCTGACGGCGACAGTGCAGGCTGGCGTCACCCGCAAGCAATTGAATCAGGAAATCAAGGATAGCGGCCTGTTTTTTCCTATCGATCCCGGCGCCGACGCCTCCATCGGCGGCATGGCCTCGACCCGCGCATCCGGCACCAATGCCGTGCGCTACGGCACCATGCGCGACAACACCTTGGCCTTGACCGTAGTCACCGCCGACGGCAACATCATCAAGACCGGCACCCGCGCAAAGAAGTCTTCGGCCGGTTACGACCTGACCCGGGTCTATGTCGGCAGCGAAGGCACGCTAGGCGTCATTACAGAAATCACTGTGCGCCTGTATCCACAGCCGGAAGCAGTGTCGGCGGCGATCTGCTCGTTTCCCACCGTGGCCGATGCTGTCAATACCGTGATCCAGGCGATTCAAGTTGGCGTGCCCTTGGCGCGCGTAGAGTTGCTCGACGAAAACGGCGTCAAGGCAATCAATGCTCATGACAAGATGACGCTGCCTGTCAATCCGCTGTTGCTGTTCGAATTTCACGGCAGCGAAAACGGCGTCAAGGAGCAAGCGGAAGTCGTGCAGGAGATTGCCAACGACAACCATGCGCGCGGCTTCGAATGGGCCACCCGTCCGGAAGAGCGCTCGCGCTTGTGGGCGGCGCGTCACAATGCGTATTTCGCCATTCTGCAATTGCGCCCGGGCTGCCGAGCCATTTCCACTGACTGCTGCGTGCCGATTTCGCGGTTGGCCGAATGTGTGCTGGAAACCAAGGCCGACTGTGAGGCCAATGGTCTGATCCATGCCATCATCGGTCACGTCGGCGACGGCAATTTTCATGTGCAGATGATGGTCGATCCCAATGATGCTGCTGATGTGGCGCGGGCCGAAGGTGTGAATGCACGCATGGTAGCGCGTGCCATCGCCATGGACGGCACCTGCACCGGCGAGCATGGCATCGGCCTGCACAAAATGGATTTCCTGGTGCAAGAGCATGGCGACGGCGCCATTGCGGTGATGCGGGCGATCAAGCACGCGCTTGATCCGCACAACATCATGAATCCGGGCAAGATCATACGCTGGCAATAACAAGTATTTACATCAACAAGGCAAGCAGCAGACATGGCCATCCGTCTTCCTCCCGTGCATGCGCTCTCCGCATTTGAAGCCGCGGCGCGTCACAATTCCTTCGCCGTCGCCGCAGATGAGCTCTGCATCACGCCATCGGCGCTGTCGCATCGTATCCGGCTACTCGAAGAATTTGTCGGCGAGCGTCTGTTCCATCGTGACGGTCGCTCCATCGGGCTGTCGGAGTTCGGCCGTCGTTACCTCGACGTGGTGCGCTCGGCGTTGCGCACGCTGACCGATTTTCCGATGCCACATCGCCATGCAACAGTGCAGCCCAAGGTCAAAATCATGCTGCCGCCGACCTTTGCGCGTCACCTGCTGGTGCCGCATATTGGCGAATTTACCCAGCGCCATCCCGACATCACCGTCGAAATGTATCTGTCGGTGCCGCTATACGACTTGAGTCTGTCCGAAAGCGATGTGGAAATTCGTTTCGGTGCGGGCAACTATCCTAACTTCGTTACCAAAAAATTATTTGAAGAGCCGGCCTTCGCGGTGGCCAGCCCGGCCTATCTGAACACCATTGCACCACTGAACGCGCCGCAGGACTTGCAACATGCGACGTTACTGCGCTCGGCCCTGGAGCCATGGCAACCCTGGTTTGAGGCGGCGGGCCTGAAGGACTGGGTGGAACCAGCTGCCGGTTTGCGGGTGGACGACTTGGGACTGTTGCTGGAAGCGGTACGGCATGGCTATGGTGTGGGTTTGACGCGCCAGCATTTTGCCGAAGAATTATTGGCGCGCGGCGAGATCGTGGAATTGTTCGACGTGCGTCTGCGCACGCCGCCGCACGCCTATTATGTGGTGTACGAGCAGCAAGTGCGTGAACGGCCTGAAGTCGATGTCTTCATCGCGTGGTTACAGGAAGTGTTTAAGAACATCTAGCAGAGTTGTTGCCCGCCCTGAAATTTATTCATTGGGCGCAGTGAATAAATTTCAGTGTATCAAGATCAGGCTTTTTTCTACGGCGAGTCGAAATTCGCTACACTCCAAAAATGAGGAGACGTCAGCGCAAGCGGCTTGCCGCGTCCCCGCCACCAGCCTAGCGAGGTCTAGCATGAACGCCCCAGTTACCCCCTTGTTTTCACCGGCGCGCCAGCGTGAGGTGGTGGCCGCCCTGAAGGCGGTCGTGCCGGCGCATTGCGTGCTGTTCGACGAAGAAGATACGCGTCCCTACGAATGTGATGGTTTGGCTGCCTATCGGCAATTGCCCATGGTGGTGGTGTTGCCTGAGAATGAGCAGCAGGTAGTCGCCATCCTCAGCACCTGCCATAGGCTGCAGGTGCCGATCGTGCCGCGTGGTGCCGGCACTGGTTTGTCGGGTGGCGCCATGCCGATTGCCGATGGCGTGGTGGTGTCAACAGCCAAGTTGAACCGCATCGTCAGTGTCGACAAATTTTCCCGGACTGCGGTGGTGCAGCCGGGCGTGCGCAACCTGGCCATTTCCGAGGCCGCAGCACCACATGGTTTGTACTATGCGCCTGATCCTTCCTCACAGATTGCTTGCAGTATCGGCGGCAATGTCGCCGAAAATTCGGGTGGTGTGCATTGCCTCAAATATGGCCTGACCGTACACAATGTCTTGCGCGTGCGTATGGTGACGATTGAAGGCGATGTGGCCGAGCTTGGCGGTGCTGCGCTGGATGCGCCCGGACTGGATTTGCTGGCGGTCTTCATCGGCTCCGAAGGGATGCTCGGCGTGGTCACCGAAGTGACCGTCAAGCTCATTCCCAAGCCGCAGCAGGCGCGCGTGATCATGGCGTCCTTCGATGACGTGGTCAAAGGCGGTAACGCCGTGGCCAACGTGATCGCCGCCGGAATCATCCCGGCCGGACTGGAAATGATGGACAAGACCAGTTCGCGCATGGTCGAGCCCTTCGTCAAGGCCGGCTATGACGTCGATGCCGAAGCCATCCTGCTGTGCGAGTCCGATGGCACCGTGGAAGAGGTCGAGGAAGAAATCGGGCGCATGCGCGCCGTGCTCAATGCCAGTGGCGCCACCGCGATTGCCGTGTCAGAGTCGGAAGCCGAGCGACTGCGGTTCTGGTCCGGTCGCAAGAATGCCTTTCCGGCCGCCGGCCGCATTTCGCCCGACTACTACTGCATGGACGGCACGATTCCGCGCAAGAAACTGGCCGAGGTCTTGCTCGGGATTGCTCAGATGGAACAAAAATACGGCCTGCGCTGTGCCAATGTGTTTCATGCCGGCGACGGCAATCTGCATCCATTGATCTTGTTCGATGCCAACAGGGCCGATGAATTTCACCGTGCCGAATTGTTCGGCGCCGAGATTCTGGAGCTCTGTGTGGCCGTCGGCGGCACCATCACCGGCGAGCATGGTGTGGGCATAGAAAAGATCAACTCCATGTGCGTGCAATTTTCGGAGCAGGAGCGCGAAGCCTTCTTCAAGGTCAAGCGGGCCTTCGACAGCGCTTTCCTGCTCAACCCCGACAAGGCGATCCCGTCGCTGCATCGTTGTGCCGAATACGGCAAGATGCATGTGCAGCGCGGCCAGATCAAATTTCCCGATTTGCCAAGGTTTTAATCGCATGGAACAACAACTGCAAGAATTCCGGGAGCGCATCCGCGCAGCCATTGCCAGCCAAGGCGGCTTGCAAATTCGTGGCGGCGGCACCAAAGACTGGTACGGCCAGACGCCGCGAGGTGAGCTGCTCGACACGCGCGGCTATGCCGGCATTGTCGATTACGAGCCGACCGAACTGGTGATCACGGCGCGCTGCGGCACGCCGCTGGCGGAAATTGATGCGGCGCTGGCGGCTAACAATCAGATGCTGGCCTTTGAGCCGCCGCGTTTCGGTGGCCAGGCCACCGTCGGCGGCATGGTTGCAGCCGGTTTGTCCGGGCCGGGGCGGCAGTTCTGCGGCGCGCTGCGCGACTTTGTGCTGGGCGCCGATTTGCTGGATGCGCAAGGGCAGGAGCTGCACTTCGGCGGCCAGGTCATGAAAAATGTCGCCGGCTACGACGTCTCGCGCCTGCTGGCAGGTTCGCTGGGGACGTTGGGACTGATCTTGCAGGTGTCGCTGAAAGTGTTGCCGCTGCCCTTCGCCGTCAGCACCAGGGTGTTCGAAGTGGACCATGCCAATGCCATTGGCCTACTCAATGAGTGGGGCGGTCAGCCCTTGCCGTTGTCGGCCAGCGCTTGGGCCAATGGCGTTCTGACGATACGTCTATCGGGTGCGCAGGCTGCGGTGCAGGCAGCCGAACAAAAATTGGGTGGCGCGGAGTTGAGCAACGGCGCCGATTTCTGGCGTGATCTGCGCGAACAGGAGCATGCCTTTTTTATCCAGGACGGCCCGCCCTTATGGCGCTTATCGCTGCCCTCGGTGGCTGCGCCGCTGGATTTGCCGGGCGTGCAACTGATCGAATGGGGTGGTGCGCAGCGCTGGTATCGCGGCGACGCCGAGGTGCAGACGATTCGTGCCGCCGCGCTGGCTGCGGGCGGTCATGCCAGTCTGTATCGCGGCGGCGACAAGCAGCTCGGCGTGTTTGCACCGCTGGCGCCAGCGGTGGCGAAGATTCATCGCCGCTTGAAAGCGTCATTCGACCCGTCCGGTGTTTTTAATCCCGGCCGCATGTATCCTGACCTTTGAGCGCACGACTATGCAAACCAATCTGGCCGATTTCATCCGCAACACTAACGAAGGCAAGGAAGCCGAAGCCATTCTGCGCGCCTGTGTGCATTGTGGTTTTTGCACTGCCACCTGCCCGACCTATCAGTTGCTGGGCGACGAACTTGATGGCCCGCGTGGGCGCATCTATCTGATCAAACAGGTGCTCGAAGGCAAGCCGGCTACAGCTGCTACGCAATCGCATCTGGATCGCTGCCTGACCTGCCGCAACTGCGAGTCGACCTGTCCTTCGGGCGTGCAATACGGCCGCCTGGTCGATATCGGCCGCAAGGTAGTGGAAGAGCAGGTGCCTCGGCCACTGGCGCAACGCGTGGTGCGCACCACCTTGAAAACCCTGTTACCTAACAAATGGTTGTTCAACCCGGCCATGAAGGCCGGTCAACTGGTACGCTCCTGGTTACCGCAAACCTTGAAAAACAAAGTACCACCGCGCCAGGATGCCGGCCGCTGGCCGCAAGCGACACACTCGCGCAAGATGCTGCTGTTGGAGGGTTGCGTGCAACCGGCCATGTCGCCCAATATCAACAGTGCCACCGCGCGCGTGCTCGACGCGCTCGGGGTGCAACTGGTGACGCCGTCCAAGGCCGGTTGTTGTGGCGCGATTCGCCATCACCTCAATGATCAGGACGGTGCGCTCAACGATATGCGCCGCAATATTGACGCCTGGTGGCCTTATGTGGATGGCTCGGCCGGTGTCACGGTCGAAGCCATTGTGATGAACGCCTCCGGCTGCGGCGCTACCGTCAAGGAATACGGTCACCTGCTACAGCATGATGCAGCCTATGCCGCCAAGGCGCATAAAATTGCCCAGCTCACGCGTGACATCAGCGAAATTCTGCCGGCCTTCGAAACTGAACTGCAAGGCAAGCTGCAAGGAAAAATCAACAAACGCGTGGCCTACCACCCACCCTGCACCTTGCAGCACGGACAGAAAATTCACGGCAAGGTTGAGCAGATTCTCGCCAGCGCCGGCGTCGACGTGACACTCTGCGCCGATAGTCATTTGTGCTGCGGCTCGGCCGGTACCTATTCGGTGTTGCAGCCGGCGTTATCACTCCGCCTGCGCGACAATAAACTCGCTCATCTGCAAGCTAGTCAACCGGAGCTGATTGTGTCCGGCAATATCGGTTGCCTCACCCATTTACAGTCAGGCACATCGACGCCGGTCAAACATTGGATTGAATTGCTCGACCAGGTCTTGCATGCATAGGCGCGCAGAGATCAACTCGGTGATTGCATCACCTTGACTGTCTGCCACTTCAGATTGCGTACTTCGTAGATGGTAAAAAATGGCTTGAGCAGGTCACCCTTGGGCGTAAATGAAATCGGCCCCATAGCACCTTGGTAGCGGATCGCGTGCAGGCGCTCGACGACGGTGCGTCGATCGCTTGATCCGGCTTGGCGAATGGCGGCAATCAATACCTTGGTGGCATCGTAGGCGCAGACGGTGAAGGGATTTATCTGATCACCAAACGCCTTGTAGTAGCTGGCATAAAATTTTTTCCAGCCGGGCATTTGTTCTGGCGGCAAGCCATACTCCAAACTGATTACCCCTTCACTGGCCGCGCCGGCACTGCTGAGAAACTGCGTGCTGGCGGTGCCGGCCATCGCAGTGATCAAGCGCAGCTTGAGATTCTTGCGTTTGATGCTGCGCGCCAGCATGGCGGCTTGCTCGACATTGCCGGCAAAGAAAATCGCCTCGGCTTTGACGCGCCGAATGTGATCCAGTGCGGCGTTAAAATCGACGCTGCGTGCGCTGACCGTATCGCGAACCAGCAAATCGGTATTTTGTTCGCGCATGGCTTGTTCAATCAGGTCGCCGATGCCCTTGCCGAAGTGGGTCCGATTGTTGATCACGGCCATCCTGGTGATATGCAATTCATTGCGTAAATACGGCAGCAGCAGGTCGATGGCTTGATCATCATGTCCAATCGCCCGAAATGCGCTGCGATAGCCTTTGCGGGTATAGTCGCGTCCGGCGCTGGCCGGTGAGATATGCGCCAGATGAACGGCATCGAAGATCTGTGCGCTGACTAGACTGTTGGCGGTATTGATGTTGCCGATGACGCCTACGGCATCGGACCGCGTCAGATAGTTGGCGATCACTACGGCCATGTTGCTATCTTCCTTGTCGTCGTGCACCGACAGTTTGAAGCTTGCGCGTCTACCGTCTATCGTATTCGTTTGCAGATTGGCTTCGTCAATGGCCAGTTGTGCCGCATTCTTGAGGCTTTGGCCATAGAGAGCTGAGCTGCCGCTGAGTGGACCGACAAAGGCGATCAGGATAGTTTTGCTGGCGGCGGCCTGGGTCACCCAAAGAAGCGCAAGCAGGCAAAGGCAGGCGATTTTTCCGAGATGGTAGTGAAGTCGACGCATACGCTCTCCCGCTCAGGTGTTTACACGTCGGCAGGCAGCGCCGACGGTCCGGTTGCGAGAAATATTATGCGCTGGCGCTGGCTGGACTCAGCGCTTGCTCTTTTTTCCGATTGGGCCTCTGTGGGTTATTTGTGGGATTGCTTTACAAACGATAATCACCTTGCTCTTCCAGGAGATTCTTGATTTGCTTCTTGACGATCTTGCCGTAGGCTGACTTAGGTATGCTGTCCCAAAATACAAAGCGGCGCGGCCATTTGTATTTGGCGAGGCAGCTTTCCAGATGGGCCAGCAGAGTCGCAGCGTCGGCGTGCTGGCCGGATTTGGCAACGATCACTGCAATCCCGCTTTCGCCCCATTTGGCATCGGGCACGCCCAGCACGGCCACTTCCGATACTGCCGGATGGGTCAGCAATGCCTCTTCGATTTCGCGCGGATAGACATTGGAGCCGCCCGAAATATACATGTCCGACGAGCGCCCCGTAAGGTAAAGAAATCCCTCTTGGTCTACATGGCCGAGGTCGCCGGTATGAAACCAACCGCCCTTGAAAGCCTTGGCGTTAGCCTCTGGATTGTTGTGGTAACCCATAAACACGGCCAGACCACGCACGCAGATTTCACCGGTGTCGAATGGCTTGAGTCTGCTGCCGGCATCATCGAGGATGGCGATTTCCATACCGGTGCGCGGCATGCCGCAGGAGCCCACCCGCGCCTGCGGATGCTGATCGTCAATCTCATGCAGATAGCTCGGCAGGAAGGTGATGTTACCGGTGACTTCGCCCAGGCCGTAATATTGGACCAGCACCTTGCCCAGCTTTTTCAATGCGTGGACTTGATCCGCGCGGTACATCGGCGCACCGGCATAAATTACGTGTTTCAGGGAGCTGTGATCGTAGCGATCCACTGCCGCATCTTCGGTGAGCATCTTGACGATGGTCGGCACGGTAAACATATTGTCGACCCGATAGCGCTGCACCAGTTGCCAAGCTTGTTGCGGCACCAGACGTTCGCCCGGCAGAAAAATGCTGGCCGCGCCACGCGCCGTATTGACCAGTGCATGGATGCCGGCGCCATGCGACAACGGTGCCACCACCAGCGAACGCGACTGATGGTTCAGACCCGGCAACAAATCAGCCAGATGGTTGGTGACCACAAACGCCATCTGACCGTGCGACAACATGGCTGCCTTGGGATATCCGGTCGTGCCGGACGTATAGAAGAACCACAGCGGATCTTGATAATCAACGTCAACTTCGGTGAAGCGCTGCTGCGCGCTAGTGGCCAGGGTTTCGTAATCGAGTTCGCCGGCACGCGGATCGGCCAGCGCGATCACATGTTGCAGCAGCGGCGAGGCGGCGCGCACGGCGTCCACATAGTGCGCGAAGCCGTGATCGTAGAGCATCACGCCGGCGCCGCTGGATTGACCGAGATAGGCGGCTTCCGGCGGCGTGATGCGCACATTGGTAGGAACCCATACCATGCCCAGCTTGAAGGCCACCCAGGCACTTTCAAACTGCTGCTGGTTATTGCGCGAATGGACCAGCATCTTGTCGCCTTTTTTCACCCCCAGCCGTTGCAGCGCGTGGGCGACGGCATCGACGCGGTCGTTGAGTTGCTTCCAGGTGACGATGCGGTCGCCCACGCCGGTGCTGGTGCCGTCACTAAAGATCAGGCCGGGCTGGTCTGGCAGGCGGCGGGCGGTATCGGCGAGCAGCCTGCCTAAGTTCATGACGTTGCTTAACATGGTTGGGCTCGTGTGCTTTTTACGGTGAAGTGCGGCGGCGCAATTTATTGAATGCGTTCCAGGATGCTCACATAGTTCGCCACCGCCGCGCCGCCCATGTTGAACACGCCGGCATAGCGTGCTTGGGGAATTTGCATGTCACCGGCATCGTGGCTGACCTGCATCGCTGCCATCACATGCATCGATACGCCGGTGGCGCCGATCGGATGGCCCTTGGACTTGAGACCGCCGGACGGATTGATGGGCAAGCGCCCATCCTTGGCCGATACCCCTTCGAGAATGACGCGCGCGCCCTGGCCCGGTGCGGCCAAGCCCATGGCTTCATATTCCAGCAACTCGGCGATGGTGAAGCAGTCGTGGGTTTCGATCAGCGACAAATCGAGCAAGCTGAGTCCGGCCTGGCCAAGTGCCTGTTGCCAGGCCAGCGTGCCGGCTTCGAAGCGGGTCGGATCGCGTCGGCTCAACGGCAGGAAGTCATTGACCTGCGCCGCAGCACGGAACTGCACGGCACGCGACATGCTGCGGGCGACGTCGGCGGCGCTGAGTACCAGCGCAGCGGCACCATCGGAGATGAGTGAACAATCGGTGCGCTTGAGCGGACCGGCGACATAGGGATTCTTATCGGACACCTGGCGGCAGAAATCGAAACCAAAATCCTTGCGCATGTGTGCATAGGGATTGCTCATGCCGTTCTTGTGATTCTTGGCGGCAATTGCCGCCAGCGCATCGGATTGGTCGCCATAGCGATCAAAATAGGCTTGAGCGATGTTGCCGAATACGCCAGCAAAGCCGCCGGCAATACTGGCTTCTTCCTTGGCATAGCAGCATTTGAGCAAGACTTCGCCGACTTGCGCTGTGGCCAGTTCGGTCATTTTTTCAAAACCGATCACCAGCGCATGTCGTGATTGCCCGGCCAGAATTGCTTGCAGGCCAGAGTGGATCGCCGCCGAACCGGTGGCGCAGGCGTTCTCGACCCGGGTCGCCGGTTTGAAGCGCAGACCCGGCAGGCTGTTGAACACCAGCGAAGAGGGGAAGTCCTGGTACAGGAAGCCGCCGTTGAAGGTGCCGATATGGATAGTGCTGATGTCTTCCGGACTCAGTCCCGCATGTTCGATGGCGGCTTGGGCCACCTCTCCGATAAGCGTCTCGATATCAATACCGTCGAGTTTGCCGAAGTGCGAGTGGCTCCAGCCAGTGATGCAAGGGGCAGATGTGGTCATGGAATTCCTTGAAGGTGATCAAACGCGATGTTTGCCATCTTGCCTGCTCCTGCTGTCAGACGCAAAGCCCGCAGTAGCTTGTCGCTATCTTGTTGCGCTGCCGCATGGGCCGGCGCAGCAAGCCGGCCATAGTTGTTTCATGGTGGCGACAGTGACCACAGGCGTCGCCGTAAAAATAAACACCCGGCCAGCCGCGCGGATGCCTTGTCGGCGGCGGGGTTTTCCCAGAGAATGTACCGGCAATACCAATTTCAGCGGGGAATGACGAAACGGCGCAGTGCAATCAGGCTGCCTGGTATTCGCGTTGCGCTGGCAGACATAAGCAGTGCAGAGCATCGCGTTGATGGTGTTGGCAATAAAGAGACCAAAAAATTACAATCAAATCAGGAGAGCAACAGATGGGCAATCCAGCTGGCACTATCACTCGCCGTCGTTTCTTGAAGACTGTTTCCGTCACCTCGGCGGCAGCTGCTACCGGCATGTTGAGCATGCAGGCGCAGGCGGCGGTCGAATTCACCTTGAAGTACGCCAATAATCTACCGGCCACGCATCCGATGAACCTGCGCGCCAAGGAAATGGCCGCCAAGATCGCCACCGAATCGAAGGGGCGCATCGATTTTCAGGTCTACCCCAACAATCAGCTGGGCAACGACACCGATACGCTGGGGCAGGTACGTTCTGGTGCGGTCGATTTCTTTACCTTGTCGCCCCTGATTCTCGGCACCCTGGTGCCGGCCGCTCAGATCAGCGGCGTCGGCTTCGCCTTCAAGGATTACAACCAGGTTTGGGCGGCCATGGACGGCGAGCTTGGCGCGCATGTGCGCAAGCAGATTGAGGACAAGGCATCCGTGTTTGCCTTTGAAAAAATCTGGGACAACGGTTACCGTCAGATCACCAACAGCACGCGCCCCATCAACAAGCCGGAAGATCTCAAGGGCATGAAGCTGCGGGTGCCGCCAAGCCCACTGTGGACCTCGATGTTTCGTGCCTTCGACGCGGCGCCGGCCAGCATCAATTTTGCCGAAGTCTATTCGGCATTGCAGACCAAGATCGTCGAAGGACAGGAAAATCCGCTGGCCATCATTGCCACCGCCAAGCTCTACGAAGTGCAGAAATATTGTTCGGTGACCAACCACATGTGGGATGGATTTTGGTTCCTCGGCAACAAAAAGTCGTTTGAGCGCCTGCCCAAGGACTTGCAAGACATCGTCACGCGCAATGTCAATGAAGCCGGCATCAAGCAGCGCGCCGACGTCAAGCTGCTCAACGACACCCTGGTGGCGGACATGAAGAGTAAGGGTTTGCAATTCAACGATACCGACAATGAATTGTTCCGCGCCAAATTGCGCAGCGCCGGTTTCTACGCCGAGTGGCACAAGAAATTCGGTGACGAGGCTTGGGCCATGTTGGAAAAATACACCGGGAAACTGGCTTAAATGGCGGCGGCAATGACTTATTCCGTCAGCGCGGCCAGCAATCCGCTGGCGCGTCTGCTGGCCGCGCTCAATCGTGTCGTCATGCTGGTGGTGGGCGCGTTGGCGGCGACCCTGGTGGTGGTCGAGACGTTCGTGTTGCTGGCCGGCGTGTTCTACCGTTACGCCTTGCACGACCCGCTGATCTGGTCGGATGAGCTGGCTTCCATCCTGTTCATCTGGCTCTCCATGCTGGGTGCCGTGCTGGCCTTGGATCGTGGCGAGCACATGCGGCTCACGGCAATCGTCAACCGCTTGTCCGACAAGTGGCGCACTTGGCTGGAAACGGTAGCGGCATTAATTGTCTGCATTTTTGTGCTGCTCATCATTGCGCCCGCCATTGAGCATGCCAGCGAGCAAATGGACATCACCACGCCGGCGTTGGAAATTCCCGACGGTCTGCGTGCCGCAGCCTTGCCGGTCGGTGCCGTGCTGATGTTTCTGGCGGCGACGGCGCGCATGGCGAGCCGTTCCAGTATCCGCCAGGTATTGTCGGCGCTGGCAGTGGTGGCCTGCATCGGCGCTGGTCTTTGGCTGAGCAAGCCGGCGCTGGTGGCGATGGGCAACTATAACTTGCTGGTGTTTTTCGTCTTGCTGATCGGCGCCTGTGTAGCCGGCGGCATTCCGATCGCGTTTGCTTTTGGCACGGCCACGATGGCCTACCTGATGCTGGCCACCAATGCGCCGCAGATGATTGTGGTCAGTCGCATGGATGAAGGCATGTCCAGCTTGATCTTGTTATCGGTACCGTTGTTTGTGCTGCTCGGCTCGCTACTGGAAATCAGCGGTTTGGCGCGCACCTTGATCGACTTTATGGCGTCCTTGCTAGGGCATGTCCGTGGCGGCCTGCAATATGTCCTGCTGGGCGCGATGTTTCTGGTGTCCGGTATTTCCGGCTCGAAGGCGGCGGACATGGCGGCGATTGCACCGGCGCTGTTTCCCGAGATGAAAAAGCGTGGCGCCAAGCCGGAAGAGTTGGTGGCCTTGCTGTCTTCGTCCGGTGCCATGACCGAAACGATCCCTCCCAGCCTGGTGCTCATCACCATTGGCGCTGTCTGTGGCGTGTCGATTACTTCCTTGTTCATCGGCGGCCTCATGCCGGCGGTGATTGCCACCATCGCCATTACTGTGGTGTGCTGGTTTCGCGCGCGCCGTGAGTCGACGCCTGGCATACCGCGCGCGACCTTGGGCGTGATCGGGAAAACTTTGCTCATGGCTTTGCCCGCATTGGCGCTGCCGATGCTCATTCGCGTCGCCGTGATCGAAGGCGTGGCCACTGCCACTGAGGTTGCTACGATCGGTGTGGCCTACACCGTCGTCGTCGGGCTGATCATGCATGTATTCATGCAGCATCTCGACTTCAAGCGGCTCTATCCGATGTTGGTTGACGCGGCGGCCTTGTCGGGGGCGATTCTGCTGATCATCGGCATGGCGACGTCGATGGCGTGGGCGCTCACCCAATCCGGCTTTTCGGCCAGACTGGTGGCGTTGATGCAAGGCGTGCCGGGCGGCGGTCTCGGATTTCTGCTGATCACGATTGCCATTTTCATCGTCTTGGGCAGCATTTTGGAGGGCATTCCGGCGATCGTGTTGTTCGGACCTTTGTTGTTCCCGGTGGCGCGCTCACTCGGTATCCACGACGTGCACTACGCCATGGTGGTGATTCTGGCGATGGGCATCGGTTTGTTTGCGCCACCGTTTGGTGTCGGCTTTTATGCCGCCTGCGCGATTGGCAAGGTGTCGCCAGACCAGGTGTTTAATCGCGTCTGGGGTTATCTGGCAGCGCTGGTCATTGCCTTGTTGATCGTCGCCGCAGTGCCTTGGATTTCGGTCGGATTTTTGCCGAATTGATGGCTGCATTCATCACGCTTCTCTTACGGAGACAAAATGAGGCAAATCGATAGCGACGTGCGCGTGGCGCTTGTGACGGGGGCTGCCACCGGCATCGGTGCGGCTATTTCGCAGCGGCTGGCGCAGGATGGTTATCGCGTGTTGGTGGCTGACATCAATCTGGCTGCCGCCACTGCCACTGCCGATCAGATCAATACCGGCGGGCAGGGGCGGGCGGCGGCGCTGGCGATGGATGTCAGTAATACTGAATCGATAGCGCAGGCGTTTGCCTCGGTCGCCAAGGATTACGGCCGCTGCGATGTGCTGGTCAACAATGCTGGTGTCGCTAAAACTTTTCCGTTTTTGGAATTTCCGCTCGATAACTGGTTGCTGACCATGAGCATCAACCTCACGGGCGTCATGTTGTGCGGCCAGCATGCGGCGCGCATGATGGTGTCCCACAAGTGGGGTCGTATCATCAATATTTCTTCGATATCGGGCATACGCGCCAGTGGCGGCCGCACTGCCTATGGCACTTCCAAGGCCGCCGTGATGGGCTTGACGCGGCAGATGGCCATTGAGTTGGCCGAACATGGCATTACCGTCAATAGCGTGGCGCCCGGCCCTATCGATACGCCGCTGACGCAGGCGCTGCATTCACCGCAAGCACGCAAGAACTTTACCGCCAGCGTGCCGTTGCAGCGTTACGGTAGCACGGAGGAAATTGCCGCCGCAGTGGCGTTTTTGGCCAGTGATGATGCGGCCTATATCACCGGTCACACCTTGCCGGTTGACGGCGGCTTTGTGGCTGCCGGCGTGCTGGAAATCTGAGGCGCTAAACGAAAAAAAGCCAAAACGGCGCTTGCATTCAGGTTGATCAATGCAAACTGTGACGGGTGTCATCGCCGAGGCTTCCTACTCTCGAGTACTTGAGAACGATTTACAGACGTCGACCGCATAGAACCAGATAGAGAGCGTTCCCGCCTTTAATTTGTCCAGGAGTCGAATGTCTTTGCGTTGCATCAGAACCTGTAATATTTGCAAATTGCAGATCTTTGCCGCCAAATACAATGGCGTGCGGCCAAGCTTGTCCTTGATATTGGGATCGCCGTCTCTCAACAGCCAGTAGACCATTAACCGATCATGGGACAGGACTGCATAGTGCAATGGTGTGCAGCCCTTACCATCTTGGATGTTCGGATGAGTGTTTTCCCACAGTGCATGGGATAGCTTAAAATCTTTGTGCATGAGCGCGTAATGCAGCGCAGTCCGTCCGAAGCGATCTTTTATATCTAGATCGCTGTATTGCACCAGTATTTTTCCCATCGTCGAGCGTCGGTATATGGCCGCAAGGTGTAATGGCGTAAGGCCAGCCGCGTCCTGGAAAAGGGCGCCGCCATTTCCCACCAGTGCTGAGAAAATATCCATATGGTCGTTGATGACGGCATAGTGCAATGATGTGCGACCAGACAGATCCTTGGTGTAGTTTGCGTTGGCGGAATACTCTTTGCTGCGCGCGACGTGTTTATATCCAATTTGTTGTTCATGAACTTTTGTGCGTTCTCCGGCAGTGTTTGCTTTGTTATCGTCGTCAAATTCGGCGGGCGAGCTATGGATGGCGTCAATTGTTTTCGCGACATTCGGCGTCGACAAGACGGCACCGGTACTCTGTAAGTTGATGGGATCAGGGGGCGAGGTTGCTGTGGCAATTGTGATCTGCATGGCAGAAATCCCATTGGCATTGGCGAGGGAAACAGCGTATCCAGACGCCGAAAATGGGGCGATCATATTTCAATCACGCACCATCATCGCCCCAGACGCGCTTGGGCCATTAAAAATGGACGTGTCAGTACCTTTTTGAGCATTGAATGTTATCTTTGTTATTCATTCACTCACTGACAAGGAGATTTACGTGCAACTCATTGGCATGCTTGATTCACCCTATGTGCGCCGCGTCGCCATCTCTCTACAATTGCTTGGTTTGCCGTTTTCGCATCAGTCGATATCGGTGTTTCGCGCTTTCGATCGCTTTCGCGAGATCAATCCACTGGTCAAGGCGCCTTCGCTGATTTGCGATGACGGCGGGGTCTTGATGGACTCCATTCTGATTCTGCAATACGCAGAAGCGCAGCCGCATAAGCGGCGCTCACTAATGCCGGCAGATCTGGCTGCGCTGCAGCAGTCCTTGCGCATTATCGGGCTGGCACTGACGGCCTGTGAGAAGAGCGTACAAATCGTCTACGAACACAATCTGCGACCGGCGGAAAAGCTGCATCAGCCCTGGCTTACGCGTATCACCGGGCAAGTGCAGGCGGCGTATGAGGCACTGGAGCGTGAATTGCAAAAACGGCCGCCGCAAGTGAGCAGCGAGAGCATCGATCAGGCTGCTTTGAGCAGTGCCGTCGCCTGGCATTTCAGCAGTCAGATGATTCCGGACGTCGTCGATGCGGCAGCCTATCCGGTGCTGGCGGCATTGTCGCAGCACGCCGAAGCCTTGCCGGAATTCCTTGCCGCACCGTATGGCGATGCCACATATCAGCAGCCGTGAAGCACGTAAAAAGCCAGCTTCTGTCGCTGGCTTTTTATTGTGCACGAGGCGCTTTATTCGGCCAGCAATTTCTCGATGTCGGCCACCATGTCTTCCGGTTTGGTAGCCGGCGCATAGCGTTTGAACACCGTGCCGTCCTTGCGCACCAGGAACTTGGTGAAATTCCATTTGATCGCTTTGGTGCCGAGCAGTCCCGGCGCCGCTGTCTTGAGGTAATCAAACAAGGGATCGGTCTGGCCACCGTTGACATTGATCTTGGCGAACAGTGGGAAAGTGACACCGTAATTTTTCTCGCAAAAGGCGCCAATTTCTTCAGCCGTGCCGGGTTCCTGGCTGCCGAACTGGTTGCAGGGAAAGCCGAGCACCTCGACGCCGCGGTCCTTGAATTGTTTATAGATGTTTTCCAGGCCGTGGTATTGCGGCGTGAAACCGCACTTGCTGGCCGTATTGGCTATCAATACGACCTTGCCCCGATATTGCTCCAGCGATGTCGAGGTCTGGTCGGGCAGGGCCGGTTGGAAGTCGTAGATGGTGGGCATGATGGTTCCGAGAAATGGGCGTGGCCTCATCATAGCGCCAATCTGCAGTTTTCTTATCACTTGAAATTGTCCGGCACCTGCGCAGCCATGCGCGCGCTGGCCGTGCTGATCAAGCCTTTGTGCAGCAAATCGGTCAGGCATTGATCGCGTGTTTGCATGCCGCTGGCGGCGCCGGTCTGCATGGCCGACAGCAACTGCGCGACTTTGCCTTCGCGGATCAGATGGCGCACGGCGGCGTTGCCCAACAGGATTTCATAGGCGGCAATGCGGCCGTCACCAGCGGCATTGCCGAGCAAGACTTGCGATACTACGGCGCTGAGCGACTCCGACAGCATGGCGCGCACCATTTCCTTTTCATCTCCCGGGAACACATCGATGAGCCGGTCTATGCTCTTGGCGGCCGAGGCGGTATGCAAGGTAGCCAGCACCAAGTGTCCGGTTTCGGCCGCACTCAGCGCCAGTCGTATGCTGTCGAGGTCGCGCAGTTCGCCAATCAGGATCACGTCCGGATCTTCGCGCAGCGCAGCGCGCAAGGCGGCGGCAAAGGAATGGGTGTGACTGCCGACGGCGCGCTGGTTGATCAGACTTTGACCGGGGCCATGGATGAACTCGATCGGATCTTCGATGGTGAGGATGTGCGCTTGTCGGTGTTCATTGATATACCGCACCATGGCCGCTAGCGTGGTCGATTTGCCCGAGCCGGTGGGGCCGGTGACCAGCACCAATCCTTGCCGCCGCAGGCTCAGTTCGGCCAGTATCGGCGGCGCCTGCAGTTGCATCAGGCTGGGAATGTCGGCTGCAATCGTGCGGATTACGGCGGCCGGCCCACGCAATTGACAGAAAGCGTTGACGCGAAAGCGTGCCTGTGTCGGCAGGGTATAGGCAAAGTCACACTCCTGCGTGGTGCGAAACCGCTCGCGCTGGTCCTGGTCCATGATGGCTTCCAGCATGTCGTGCAGTTGTGATGCCGACAACTGCGGCAGATTGATCTTGCGCATCTCGCCGTGAATGCGCAGCATGGGTGGCATGCCGGCCGACAAGTGCAGGTCGGAAGCATGATTCTTGAGCGAAAAAGCCAGCAGGCCGGGAATGTCCATTTATAATCGCTAGCACTAAAAAACTGCATTGCCCTCCCCGGTAGCCAAGATTATGTCGCCAATCGCCACACAGTTGCAAGATGTTCGCGCCCGCATTGCGGCGGCGGTCCAGGCTGCAGGACGCCAGCCCGATGCGGTTCAGTTGTTGGCAGTCTCAAAATTTTTTGATGCCGAGTGCGTCCTGGAAGCCTGGCGCGCAGGGCAGAGCGCATTCGGCGAGAATTACGTGCAGGAAGCGCTCGACAAGATGACCGTGGTGCGCGCTGCAGCGCCAGCGGCCAAGATTGCCTGGCATTTCATCGGACCGATACAGAGCAACAAGACGCGCCAGATCGCGGAGCATTTCGATTGGGTGCATTCGGTCGATCGGGAAAAGATCGCGCGCCGTCTGGCTGAACAGCGCCCGGCGCATTTGCCGCCGCTCAATGTCTGTCTGCAGGTCAACATCAGTGCCGAAGACAGCAAGAGCGGTCTGGAGCCGACCGAGTTGCTGGCGGTGGCGCAGGCGGTGGTTGCCATGCCGGGTTTGCGTTTGCGCGGCCTGATGGCAATTCCGGCGCCGACCGAGGTGGTGCAAGAGCAACACGCTGCATTCCAGCGTTTGCGCGAACTGGCGGCGCAACTGAGCGCGCAGGGCATCGCTTGCGATACGCTGTCGATGGGCATGTCGGCCGATATGGATGCTGCCATTGCCGAAGGTGCGACGATCGTGCGCGTGGGCACGGCAATTTTTGGTCAACGACAACGAGATTCGATTTAGGAAGAAAGCATATGTTGAAAATAGGATTTATTGGCGGCGGCAATATGGCTGCGGCACTGATCAGCGGCTTGGCCGGCCAACTTACTGCAGGCCAGAACATCCATGTGATTGATCTCAATCCGGATGCCCTGGCGCAACTGCAGCAGCAATTCGGGGTGACCACCGCCACGACGCCCGACGCTGCGCTGAGCCAATGCGACGTCATCGTGCTGGCGGTCAAGCCGCAACAGATGCGCGCGGTGGTGGCATTGATCAAGCCTTTCGTCGGTCAGCAACTGCTGGTGTCGATTGCTGCCGGCATTCGCAGTGCCGATCTGGCGCGCTGGCTCGGCGGTCATCGGGCGGTTGTGCGCGCCATGCCCAATACCCCGGCGCTGATTGGCAAGGGTATTGCCGGCGTGGTTGCCAGTGCCGGCGTGAGCCAGGCACAGCGCGCTACTGCCGATGCCATTCTGTGTGCGGTAGGCACCACCGTCTGGCTTACCGACGAGGATCAGATTGATGCCGTCACCGCGGTGTCCGGTAGCGGCCCGGCCTATGTGTTTTATTTCATGGAAGCGATGCAGCAAGCTGCCGCTGAACTGGGTTTGACGCCCGAACAGGGCATCGAACTGGCCAAGGCCACCTTCGCTGGCGCCACTGAGTTGGCATTGCGCTCATCCGAGCCGGTCAGTCTGTTGCGCGAACGCGTGACCTCCAAGGGCGGCACCACCTATGCCGCGCTGACCAGCATGGAAGACGCAGGCGTCAAGCAGAGCATCATCAAGGCCCTGCACGCGGCGGCTGCCAGAGGCAAGGAGTTGGGTGAGGAGTTTGGCAAGGATTAGTGTGAGGCGATTATCCCTTCTGCCGTTCCTGACGACAGTCGCACTGGCGGCGCTGCTGCTCGGCTGCGCCGGCCAGCCGCAGGCCAATGGGGATTTCTACACGGTCAGAAGCGGCGATACCCTGTACTCGCTGGGGCGCGCTTTCGGCCAGAGTTATCACGACATCGCCAGCTGGAACAAGATCTCCGACAAGGATGCGATTGAGGTCGGTCAAGTCTTGCGCATCCGGCCGCCGACAAGCGTCAGCGGCGAGAGCAAAACTGCCGCACGTCGGGTGTTGCCGCCGCGCCGCAAACCGGCTCCGGACAGTGATAGCAAGAGTGATCCTGAACCGCCCGAAGCGCCCGCCGCAGGCGAGCTGGCGAGCATGAACTGGATGTGGCCGGCGCAAGGGCATGGGACGGCCGCCAGCGGCCACAATCTCAAGGGCATCGATATTGCCGGCAGTGCCGGCCAGCCAGTATGGGCGGCGGCCGAAGGCAAGGTTACCTATGCCGGACATGGTATACGCGGCTACGGCAACTTGATCATCATCAAGCACAGCCGTAGCCTGCTGTCGGTGTATGCACACAACAAGACGATCATGGTGACCGAAGGTCAGAGTGTCAATCGTGGCCAGCAGATCGCTCAGATGGGCGATACCGACAGCAGTGGCGTGAAGCTGTACTTTGAAATCCGCGCTAACGGCAAGCCAATCAATCCGCTACCGCTGTTGCCCAAGCAATAAGAACGCCGCCAGGCATCAGACTTACACTGTGCTTTTTTGCTGCCGGTAGGCCAGTTGTGCGCGGCTGATGCCCAGCGTTCTGGCAGCCGCAGACAGATTGCCGTTGGCCAGCGCGATGGCCTCATCAATCAAGGTCTTTTCCAATGCGGGCAACGACAGGCTGCCAGCGGCCTGACACTGATGCCATTGCCCCACCACATCAAGCAGACCTGACGCCGCGGTTTTTTCACTGGCGCCCTGCGCCGTCAATGTCGCCGTTTCTCCTCGCAGGGCCAGCGACAGCACCTCATCATTGAGGGTTTCTCCGCTGATGAACATGTGCGGCAAATCCAGCAGATGCCCCTGCGCCAGAATGACACCACGCTCGACCAGGTTTTGCAACTCGCGGATATTGCCTGGGAAGCTGTAGTTCAACAATGCCTGAATGGCTCTTGGACTAAACCCGCGGATGGCGATGCCGTGCTTGTGGCCGTAATATTTGAGAAAGTGATTCATCAGCAGCGGAATGTCGTCGCGCCGCTCGCGCAGCGGCGGCAGATGAATCGGAAAGACATTGAGTCGAAAGAATAAGTCTTGTCGGAACAGTCCCTTGCGCACCGCCAGATTGAGGTCTTCATTGGTGGCCGCGATCACCCGGGTATTGACCTTGATGGGACGGCTCGAGCCGATGCGTTCAAACTCGCCCTCCTGCAAGGCGCGCAGTAGTTTTCCTTGGGCCACCAGACTGAGGGTGCCGATTTCATCGAGAAACAAGGTGCCTTGATGGGCCAGCTCAAAGCGTCCGGCGCGGGACTGATTGGCGCCGGTGTAGGCGCCGCGTTCGACGCCAAACAATTCGGCTTCGATGAGCGTTTCCGGAATGGCGGCGCAGTTGATTGCCACGAAGGGCTGTTGGTCACGTTTGCTGATCTGGTGCAGCATCTTGGCGAAGCGCTCCTTGCCTACTCCCGATTCTCCGGTAAACAGCACCGTGGCATCCGTCGGAGCGACCCGCTTGAGCAAGTGGCAGGCGGCATTGAATGCCGAGGAAGTGCCCACCAGCGCGGGAAAGATATCCGCTTGCGGCGCCGACGGTACCGCCGCAGCTGGTTCTGGCGCGGCCTTGTCGACAGGGGACAGCGCGGTTGTTAACATGCCTGAGCCGACGAAATCCTGGGCATTCAGATGCCGCATATCTTCTTCCGGATCACTCCATAGTTCGGCCGATTTGCCGATGACCCGGCAATGCGGTGTTCCCATCGAGCGGCATTCCACCTCGCGAAAAATCACCAGATGGCCCAGCAGGGTGCTGACATAGCCAATCGCGTAACCGAGTTGCAGCCAGCAGGAAGGTGCCGTGGCAACGCCGTAGTCGGCCAGATGTTCATCATCTTCGCTGGAGTTGTGCCAGAGGAATTCGCCTTCGTAGCGGCCGGTGTCGGGGTCGTAGCTGAAACTGACCGGCACTACCTTGACCACGCCTTCGAGGGTATGCAGGCGCGTACCTGCCATCAAGATGGTGGAGGGGTCGGCATCCGGCCAACGCTCCCGCACCAGTTGTGCATCGCGGGCGCCGGAGACATAGCCGGCGCGGGTGAGCAGACCGCGCGCCTTATCGATGCCGAGGTTGTCAATGAGTTCGCGCCGTAGCGTACCCATGCTTTTGCTATGGATGAGCAGCATGCGCTGATCGTTGAGCCAGATGCGTCCGTCGCCGGGTGAGAAGAACAGGCATTCGCTGATGTCGGCCAGGGTGGGGTGGGCTTCGGTACTCCAGCGATCGGTGCCGGCAGAGCTAAGCATAGCGCCGGTGGTGCGCGCCATTTCGGCTAAAGAGATACGTGGCGAATGCGACATGACGGACTCCGAAACAACAATTGATCAAATGAGGATATTCAGTGTGCTGATAATTGATGAAATTGCGCAAATACGCAAGCTGCACTGCGTCATATTTGCATTGGCAATTGCAGCAAAAAACAAGAAAAAGTGACTTGGAAATTGATATACACCTGGGTAATGGTGATATTGCACAGCAATATCTGCGGCCGTGTCATGTCATTGGCACGGCGTTTGCAATACCGCCATGACACCATCCGGCAGGAAGCGCGGTTTCCTGATGGCGATGGCGAAAAAATAGGAGGAGAACCCACAATGAATGCACCACAGATGTCGCAATTTTTGAATCCGACGCAATGGCATGGCAAGCTGTTTCAAGGCGCATGGACGGCGCCTGCATCGACGCAGACGGCGGCGGTGATTGAGCCCGCCACAGGCGATAGCTTGACCAGCGTGGGGGTTGCCAATGCGCAGGATGTGGAGGTCTCGGTGCAGGCGGCCGTCGCGGCACAGTCCCAATGGGCGGTACTGGCGCCACGCCTGCGGGCGGATATATTCCGTCGCGCCGCGGTGTTGTTTGAGCAGCATTTTGCCGAGCTGTCGTTGATGGTGACCCGCGAAACCGGCGGCGCGCTGTTCAAGGGCGAGCATGAGGTCAGGGAGGCGGTAACCCTGTGTCATCTGGCAGCGGGCATGCCGTTGCAGGCGCAAGGGCAAGTATTGGCCAGCGTGTCCGGCCGGCTCAGCTACGCACGGCGAGCACCCTTTGGCGTGATTGGCGTGATTTCGCCGTTCAATTTCCCCTTGATCCTGACGCTCAGAACGGTCGCCCCTGCGTTGGCGGCCGGCAACGCGGTGGTGATCAAGCCAGATTTGCGTACGCCGGTTTCCGGCGGTTTTCTGATTGCCCGCATCTTTGAAGAGGCGGGTCTGCCGGCTGGGCTGTTGCATGTGTTGCCTGGCGCAGCCGAAGCGGGAGAAGCACTGGTGGTTGATCCGCAAGTGCCGATGATCGCTTTTACTGGTTCGCCAGCGGTCGGACGTCGCATTGGCGAACTGGCAGGCCGACATTTGAAAAAAGTATCGCTGGAGCTGGGCGGCGCGAATGCCTTGATCATTCTCGATGATGCTGATATCGATGTGGCTGCCAGTAATGCTGCCTGGGGGGCATGGTTGCATCAGGGCCAGATTTGTATGGCCGCCAATCGCATCTTGGTACACGAATCGCTTGCAGCAGGGCTGATTGAACGTCTGGTGGAGAAGGCCGGGCACTTGCCGATGGGCGATGGCGCCAGTGGCAAGGTGGCGCTCGGTCCTTTGATCGATAGCAAGCAGTTGCAGCGCGTGCATGCCCTGGTGCACGATAGTGTGGCTGCTGGAGCGCAACTGCTGGCCGGTGGGAAGTATGAACAGTTGTTTTACCAGCCTACCGTACTGGCGGGCGTCAAGCCGGGCATGCGAGTGTTCGACGAAGAAATCTTTGGCCCGGTTGCCAGCATCATCAGTTTCAAGACAGAAGATGAGGCGGTGGCGTTGGCGAACAATAGCGAAGGCGGTTTGTCTGCTGGCGTGATTTCCAGTTCGGTGGGACGCGCCATGTCCCTAGCACGCCGCCTCAAGCACGGGATGATTCACGTCAATGACCAGACCGTCAATGATGACTGTGTTAATCCCTTTGGCGGGCCGGGTATCGCCGGCAACGGTACTAGCGTCGGCGGACCCGCTGACTGGGAAGAATACACCCAGTGGCAGTGGATCACGATCAAGGATAACGCCGCTTCGTATCCCTTCTGAAGTGCAAAAAATAATATAAATAATTAAATCAATAATTAAATCAACAATAGGAGACACAACAATGAAGCTACAAAACAAAACCGTCGTCGTTACCGGTGTTTCTTCAGGGATTGGTGCTGAAACGGCGCGCTTGCTGCGTTCTCATGGCGCCCGGGTAATCGGTCTTGACCGCAATCCACCGGCCATCACGGTGGATGGTTTCGTACAGGCCGATCTGGGCAGCGTGGAAGCCATCGATGCGGCTGTCGCACAGTTGCCAGCGCAGGTCGATGCACTGTGCAATATCGCTGGCGTACCCGGTACCGCTAGCGTGGATCTGGTGGCACGGGTCAATTATCTGGGGCTACGCCATTTGACGCAACGCATTGCCGAACGGCTACCGGAGGGCGGCGCGATCGTCAATGTTGCCTCCATCCTGGGTGCGGAATGGCCGCTACGTCTTGAGCCGCATAGGGCGCTGGCGCAGACCAGCAGTTTTGCCGCAGGCGCGGCCTGGTTGCAACAGCATCCGGTGGCGCAGGAAACCTGCTACCAGTATTTCAAGGAGGCCTTGATTGTCTGGTCGCAGACGCAAGCGCAGTCACAGTTTCTGCAACACGCCATCCGCATGAACTGCATTGCGCCTGGGCCGGTATTTACGCCGATTCTGGGCGATTTCGTCACTATGCTGGGGCAAGAGCGAGTCAGCAAGGATGCGCATCGCATGAAACGTCCGGCCTATGCTGATGAAATCGCGCCTGCCATTGTCTGGCTATGCAGCGACGACAGTCGCTGGGTCAATGGCGTCAACCTGGCTGTCGATGGCGGGCTGGCTTCCACCTACCTCTGATTTTCACTGACGGCTGAACGGCATGCCACCCTGATTTCAGGGGGGCATGCCAAGACAGCGCTGCCGACAGGTTCGGACGCGTTGCGGGGACGTCTGCGCCCATTTTTAGCAGCAAGCTCACCTTCTTGGAGATGGCAACATGCAACTACCTACTCACGATATTCGCTATGAACGTCTAACCTTGCTGTTGATGGCGCTTGGTTTTGGCCTGGTTGGCCTGGATCGCTGGATGATCGCGCCGTTGTTCCCGCTGATCATGCAAGACCTTGGCTTGAACTACCAACAGTTGGGCCAGCTCATCGGTATTCTTAGCCTGACCTGGGGTGTCTGGGCGATTGCCATGGGTCGCGTGGCCGATCGCATCGGCCGCAAGAAAATCCTGGTGGTTACCATGGTGATTTTTTCTCTGCTGTCGAGTCTGTCCGGGCTGGCCAGCGGCTTTGCCAGTCTCTTGCTGATCCGTGCAGCGATGGGCGTGGCCGAAGGCGCGTTTACGCCAGCCAGCGTGGCCGCCACCGGTGCGGCATCCTTGCCGTCGCGCCGTGGCTTCAATCAGGGACTGCAACTGAGCATGTTTTCTTTGCTCGGACTCGGTTTCGCGCCCATTATCGCCACGCAGTTGCTACGCATCCTGCCGTCCTGGCATTGGGTGTTCATGATTTCGGCAATTCCTGGTCTGATTGTGGCGTTCCTGATTGCACGCAAGCTGCGTAATGACACACCGTCAGCATTGTGCGAGGCGACTCAGCGGCCACGTTGGTCGGCGCTGTTTCGCAGCCGTAATGTCTGGGTCGCTACGCTTGCCGTGCTCTGTGCCATGGCTGGCATTTTTGTCATCAGTGCGATGGTGCCGGTCTATCTGACGCAGGTGCTCGGATTGGCAACGCAACAAATGGGCTTTGTCGTCTCCGCCATCGGTTTTGGTGGTTTCATCGGCGCGTTTGGCGTGTCCGGTATTTCCGATCGCATCGGCCGGCGTCCTGCAGCGATTGCTTCCTTCATCGGTTCGGCCATTTTTCTCTATGCCTTCTCGCATGCCGGCGCCAACCCGACGCTGCTGTTTGTCTTGTTATTTGCCTTGTCGGTTTGCGCCTTGGGTTTGCTGGGTCTGATTTCAGGACCGATTGCGACTGAAGCGGCGCCGCTGGGTCTGGTGGCCTCAGCGGTCGGTTTCGTCTCAGGTGCTGGAGAGATCTTCGGTGGTGGACTGGCGCCCGTGATGGCGGGTTATATCGCCCAGCATTTCGGCTTGTCGGCCACGCTGGACTTTGCCCTCGGCGGCTTTGTCTGCGGTGCGCTGGTGTCTTTGTTTTTGCTAGAGACTGCCCCTGCCTGCGCGCCGCTGGGTGGTCTGAATGCTCTGCGCACGGTGACCAAAGAGTCAGCGCACTGATCACGTTGCTTGCGTGAGTACTTGAACCGGCTGGCGCTGATGCTCGCGTCAAGCCGGCAATTAAAATTATTGGAGGAGATAAAATGAAAATCAAAATGAAGTTGCTCTTGGTGATGTTGTCGCTGCCGTCGTTGGCCTGGTCGTTTGATGAACCTGCAGTCAATTTGGGAGGGACCAGTTTTTTTGATGGTGCACCCTTGCCGGGCGGACCGGGGTTTTATGCTGTCGAATATCTGAGCTATTCGACCACACAAAAACTGCTGGACAACAATGGCAACAAGCTCAGCTTTCCGAGCACGCAGGACATTAGTGTTTTCGCTCCCATCACCCAGCTCATTTATGTGCCGGAAAATGGCAAGTTCGGTAACAAGCAACTAGGTTTTCAAATGTTGCTTCCGTGGTTGGCCAACGTTCATGTCGATGACGGTATGAATAATGCCGTCTTGAAGGGCAATAGTGGCATCGGTGATGTGAGCGCCGGCGTGTCGCTGCAGTTTGATCCCATCATGGGGGAGCATGGGCCGCTGTTTTCGCAACGTTTCGAATTGCAGATTATTGCGCCGACCGGTAGTTATGACCGCACTGCGACGGTCAATCCTGGCAGCAATTTTTGGTCGTTCGATCCATATTGGGCTTTTACCGCATGGGCCACGGAAAATCTGAGCTTCAGCAGTCGTGTGAGTTATTTATGGAACGGCCGTAATACGTCACCCAGTTCTGCATTTGGTACGGATGTGACATCGACCCAGGCGGGCCAGGCATTACATGCCAATTTTGCCGCCGAATATGTGATCAATCCTACCTGGACGGTCGGCGCGAGCGGCTATTGGCTGCAGCAAATCACCGATACCAAGGTCAATGGCGCGGATGTCGAAGGCCGGCGCGAACGGGTTGTGGGTTTGGGGCCGGAGGTCATGATGCGCTTGTCGCCAAACGATCTGGTATTCGTCAACTATTACCAGGAATTTGACGTCCGCAACCGCGCCCAGAACAGCAAGTTTCAACTTCGCTTTGATCACCATTTTTAAATGATCTGGGGGCGATGCACGGGCCGTGGCCCGGTGCATCGTTGCAGGTGCCAGGCCACACCAGTACGTGTGGCCGTTTCATCAAGAAGCAGAGGGATATATCATGCGCTGGACTCGTTTGCAGGTATCAACACGTTTGTACGGCGTCATTACTATTGTGTTGTGCATCGTACTGGTAGCGCTGGGGCAGAGCTACTGGCAGAATCGGCAATCGGAAGCCGCTACCCGCGAGGTCCTGCGCATCGAGCAGGATAGAACGCAACAAGTGGCGCAGTGGCATGTATTGGCCAGTGTCACGACGGCCCAGATACAGGCATTGAATCGTAGTCGCGATCCTGCGATTGCCTCATTTTTCGGACCGGGAATCGGCGCGCGCGTGGACCAGATTATCAAGAGCGAGCATGTCGTGCGTCAATGGGCTAGGACACCGCAGGAACAGGCCTGGTTTGACAATCTTGACATCCTTGGCAAACAGATTCTGTCTGCCATTGCGGATATCAGCAAGGCGCGTACCGCCGATGATGAGGTGACAGCCACGCAAATTTTCGAGCAACGCTTTATCCCCGCCAC
>Ga0302152_10000084_pt1 | contig 40106 bp, 59 predicted proteins | sample I_Bog_N2_1_FD_192434 | JGI IMG/M metagenome (GOLD analysis project Ga0302152, IMG submission 192434) | Peat permafrost microbial communities from Stordalen Mire near Abisko, Sweden - I_Bog_N2_1 | ecosystem: Environmental > Terrestrial > Soil > Wetlands > Peat | place: Sweden: Abisko, Stordalen...
AAAAGTCAATGCAGTCCCGTCAAGTTTTTCTGAAACTATACAATTATGGATATTTTTAATAGCTTCAATAAAATCAGCAGTATCTAGATCCTCGAGATACCCAACCGACTTTGGATTTGATTTGAGTGTTGGTTTGTAATCGTTATCATCGAGATAACTCTTAAAATTTTTCGATGTCATATTTGACCGGCTATAATGTTCTAACTATTTATGCGAAAAGGAGACTCGATGGTCTCCTTTTCTTTATACATCCAAACTATCAAAGCTTAGGCTTTTTCTTCTTCCTCTTTCATTGTTGCTTCAACCATATCAACAATTTCTTTAGAAAGATCTCTAAGTGCAGCTTCGTTTTTAGCGATAGAAAGCTTTGCGTCATTCAGCGCTTTTCTAGACGCTTCTAGATCTTCTTGCCACGTTGTGTACACAGCAATCAAACTCTTTACAGTATCAGAAAGCTTTTCAATTTCATATTGCTTTCCATTGATATTAAGTGCTGGGATTTCAACTTCTTTTAATTCTTTTGATTTGTTCTTTGCCATATTTAATATTCCTTATAAGATATTGTTTATTTATCAGTTCAGGCAATGAACGTTTTTGATTCTGTATGAAACAACAAACGGTTCTTTGAAAGATTGACAAAATTTCTGTCTTTAATGATCTTAGCTTCACTTACTGCAACACCATCCAGCTTAGTAACTTGGATTATCTTGTCTGCCATTGCTACAATAAAATGATCCGAAATACGCCAGATTGCCGCATCATCTTCACTCCAGTCGCCACGGCGGCTAGCTTGAACTGTGATAATTAACGCCATATCATATTCGTATGATAGTGAAACCAATTGTTGCAAAAGATTTTTCTTCATCTCATAATCATCAGACACCATATCAAATCCATCGATTACTAATACATCTGGTGTTGCATCCATTATTGACAAGTGATGTTTAATATCACTAACATACCCATCAACACCGTGTATGGTTCCGTCCATTAGCCAAGTATTGTTACCGCTCGTTTTTTGTGAATTGCAATCATTGACTAATTGTTTTTTGATTTGATCATATGTTTCATGTGCCACTACTGCACAGATAACACCACTATCATCTTTTGAATATTCTCGAACTAGTGATAGTGCAAATGAAGATTTACCTTGACCTGCGGCACCTACAACAACAGACAATCGACCCCGGAAAAATCCGCCGAGCGATTCATCTAGAAATTTGTTCTTAGACTTCACGTATAGATCTTCATGCTTCACATAATACGAATATGGAACTTCATAATACGAATATGGAACTTTCATACTTTGGAGCTTTTTATTTTTGAAATATTCTACATCAGACTCAAATAAAATTTTATCAGCTGGTTCTAATGATAAAGGATCAATAATTGATCCTTTCAATGCAACAGGCTGTTCACCAAGTTTTTCACCAGCTGGTAGTTCTGTAACATAAGAACCTTTACCTTCCGAAGAATAAGAAAAAACAAAATCTTCTGTGATTAATGTGGGATCGTAATATGTCTTGATCATGCCTGCCGGAGCCCACCAAGGTGCAGGGTCCAAACCCTGACTTAATAAATATTTGTGTAGTTGGCTAGAACGACCCCAAATCGGCTTGGTTTCTACTTTTACCGAATCAAATACTTCATCAACTTTAGATTGTTCTAACGCTGCTTGTGTCGTCATCTTTCCTTTAGACGGAAGATAGACTCGTTGATCTAGAGGACTTGGGTCCATTTTTTCTAGAACTGAACCATTATATGAAAGTGTTTCTTTAGTCATAATTTATCTCGTTATATATTATTTGCGTTAAGAAGATCGAGTAAGTCTTTCTTCTTTTCTTGTGGTTTAGTATTATCTCTAGGGACAAATTGAATTTTATCCTGAGACATATCATCAAAATCCCGAACTCTTAGTGATACATGGTCCCATCGTAACATCACAATCTTTCCAACTCCATTAGAGTTTCGGCTCTTTACAATCTTCAACATATATTCGCCTGCAGCTTTCATTGCTTCAGTTTGAATAATAGCAATCAAGTTATCACATGTATTAATCTTTGATATACCTCCGGCAATATTACTTTGGTCAATATCATCTGTTTTTATTGCGGCCCTATTCATCTGAGAAGCACTGATAATTAAGACATCAAAATCATTACCAATAGAACGCAGTTCTTCGGCGATATATTTGTCCTTAACAAATAAATTCTCAGCAGAAATCTTTTGATTTGAGGTCATCAAATCCATATAATCGACTACAACCGCATCCGGGATAAACCCGTGAGCCATTTCGAATTCTTTTAAATACGCTCTGATATGGTTTGCATTTGTTGTGCTTTCAGGCATCCGTTTAATAAACAGCTTGCCCATACCACTTTGTTTCCGTTCAAGATCAGCAGAAACTTTATTCATTTTTGCAAAGATTTCTTTCTGGCTGATCCCGGTGATCATCGAGTCAAAACGCTTTGCGACTACATCTTCAGCAAGTTCTAATGTAATGTAAACAACATTCAATTTTTGCATCAATAAATTGATAGCAACATTAGTCATGAATATAGATTTACCTACACCGGACCCAGCCATAAACAACAACAATTCTTTTCTAGATGGGCCGCCATTTAGATATTCATCTAAGATTTTATATCCTAGAGATAGAGGAGCATTCCGTAGAAGCATCCTCTGGATTCGTAGTAATGGATCACTAAAATAATCAAGACCTACATCTCGATTAATTGATACTGATATCGCCTCTTTTAAATTATCTAAGACTTTACCATGGTCATTTTTAGCCATCAGGCTTGGAGCAGAAAGAACGGCTCGCTCCATTGCTTTATTTCTACAGTATGTTTCTATTTCAACTAAGGCATATTCTATTTCTGCTTTTGTAAGTTGCTTTGGTTCAAAAGAATTGCCGGTCTCTGCAATGATTTGGTCATTTGACGGAAGAGCCCGGTAATTCTCATAATATTCTTTCATGAAGTGGACTGAATGTCTCACCTCAGGATCGAAATAGTTTTGGTCTAATATTGCATTACATCTGGTAAATAAATCCGAATCCGACAGAAGATAATTCACCAGCAAAGTTTGCTTGGCTAAGTTCATTTATTATTTTTATTTTTGACTTATGTTTACTACTTTATATACTTTGATGTTGCAGAATGATTTTTACAAAACATTTCTAGTGCTAGTTGTCCAGCAAAACCGCCAGTCGCGTTTTCCATTAAATTTTGGATGGTCCAAAGCTTACCAAACCTACATACTGCTTTATTCACGTCCAGATCATTATCACCGGAAATGTATGTGATTTCCCATCCATTTTTTAAGACATCACATCCAAGATTGTATCCATTGTTTTGCTTGTCTTTTTTATCTATTACAAAGATTTTCCGGCGTCTACATTTAGTAAAAGCCTCTATTCGTTGTTTATATAATTTACTCCCAAGCATCCCGACCCCGCTGATCGAAATCGCATCAAAGACGCCTTCCATAATAAACAATGGAGCATCTGTGTATTTTTCTAATTCTTCATATCCGAAAAGAATTGGTTCAATAGGAATATTTGGATTAGTATATCGTTTTTTTGATTTTTCGTTGAATGACCTCGCCTGCCAATATATCACTTTTCCGTCTTTGTAATACGGAATGATCAATCTATCTCTAAACTCAAGATGTGGAGATAAGTACCAAGGATGGCTCGATAGCGCTAGGCTGCGTAATCCTAAATACTCACTAGCAACTATCGTCCAGGGATCGTCCTGGTTGATCTGTGTGACTCTATAGCTATTGAGTGGAAGTGGAACTTCTGCGATTTTCGATTCGGCTTTCTTTTTAGCTAGGACGAGTTGATCTTGAGAAAAGAAATTCTTGCCTAATACTAGATCAATTTCAGGATCACTAATCCCAAAGGCATTCAGGACTTCTCTAAATTCTTTATACAGAAATGTACTATTTTTTGTATAAGAAGGAGAGACACCGCAGTTGAAACAGTTATATGAGATTTTATTTTCTTCGAACTTAAATGAAGCTCGAACTTTATAATCATTGCACCGTTTACATTTGCAGTGTTCCCATCCTTTAGAACGACCTTCAAATCTGACATTCTGTTTGATTAGGTCTTCCATTGTAATGTTTAAGCTCTCTTTATGATTGGCTCGCTAAATATACTTTACTATCATGTTTCAATGATGCATGAATCATTGCTTCATTTCGAGTATTGATTGAACGGACCACAGTATTAACATGATGGATAATATCTTGGGCATATGCATTTGTTGACGGATCAACACCTTCAGCACCACCTTCGCCTTTATTATATGCCACTAAAGCTGCTTCTGGTGACTTCCCAATACCAACCATCATAAGATATTTACTTCCTACTCTGATAGACCAATCATCGTCAGTAATTAACTTAGCAACGATTTCTTCATCTGTTGAGAATACTCCGAGGGACGGATACTTCTTTAGAACATCTTTAACTGCGGCTAGTTTGAGTTGAGGAACGCCGTAATATCGTTCCATGGTTTTTAGACCAAACTCTTGTCCAGCAACTTTATAGTTCTTCATTCCACCAGCTTTACTTTCCTGGTAGATCAGTCCTTCGTAATACTCTGGATATTTCTGTCCATCGGCCTTTGCCACTTGATATGCATAGGTCAATAGTTCACCTTGATGAGGTGTTAAGTTTGGAGGGAGGACGATAGTGTGTTGCATATCTCCACCTTTCACAAACGTTTTTGCAGCGATAACTGCAGTTCCTTTGGCTTGGGCCTGGTCTTGAAATTCAACCATCCCAACTGTTGACAAAATTAACGTGGCTAAGCACGTAAGCAGGGCTATTGTCGTTTTCATTATGTAGTTCTCCTTTTTCACGTTGGTACGTTATAAGGTAACACACGATTACGTCGCGAATTACTCTGTGATATTCTGCCGAGATTGGCAGATAGTTATTTATAGTCCTTGCTAGGACTATTGAAATTACTTTAAAATGGATTTGTTAATCCCCGTTTATGTTCATACCCTGGGTGATCTTTATTATCACACCCGGTTTTCATTGCCCAACGTGAGAACTCGTTGTTCATTGCAACAAGCCCGCACTTACAACAATACTGATATGACCCCGCCCTAAGACTAAAATTATGGGGCTCGACTTTAAATTCACTCATCGGTATGTATCAAAAATTTTCTTACATCAATGGCAACAGCAAGAGCTTCAAGCTCTTGATACTCTTCAATAATTTTGTTAGTATCATTACACACTAAAACTCTGGTACGTGTCCCAGCAACAGTTTCAACAAAATAACAAGTTGCGTTGAGTGATACTCCAGTTATATCTTTTTTAGTCGCATACCAAGTTGTGCTTTTATCCAGCCACCATTTCACTCCGTCTTCATTAACAAAATCTGGAGGAGTATTATTAGACCATGGGTTTAGATTTATGTTCATGACTCATCTCTCTTCATAGCTTGTTGAACTTCGCGATCTGCATCTCGCTCTTTTTCAGTGGCACGTTTATCATATTGTTTCTTACCTTTGGCCAAACCAATCTTGAGTTTAATCTTGCCATTTTCAAAATGCATATTCAAAGGCACCACAGTGTATCCAGCTTTTGCAATCTTACCGGAAATTTTATTGATTTCAGCCTTATTCAATAAAAGTTTTCTGGTCCGAACTGGGTCTGTTTTGACATGAGTTGATGCATAAATCAATGGCGTGATATGAGCACCCAACAAATAGAAGGCACCATCTTTAAGAAAAACATAGGCTTCTTGGAGAGAGATCTGCTTGGCTCGGATAGCCTTGACTTCCCATCCTTCAAGCATTACCCCGGCCACATATTCATCTTCGATGAAATAATCATATCGAGCTTTTCGATTTTCTGTAATAGACATATTAAGCTAAACCCGAGAATAATTTCTCTAAAAGACCTTTCATAAAAAATATCTCTATAACAATTAAAAATTATTTTATCACACATTTAGGATTAAAGTAAATTTTTAACTATCTCGTCGATGAATATGTTATCAACAAACTGATACTCGCCACTTTCAATCTTCTTTTGGCTTGATGATTTGATAGTAATCAATTGATCTACAAATGGAACTAAACCAGAGCCAGTACAATTCCAAGCAATCCCGATAGTTCGTTGGCCAATAGACCTATACAATTCTGCAATTCCAATAGTTACATTTTGGCGAGGTGTATTTTTAGAGTTATATACCGCTACATCAATACCGTTCAAGTAAATTTTTGGTTGGTCGGAAAATATAATATCAGATTTTTGAGTTGCTGGATTAAATTTTAGATCATACTTTGTGGTGTCCTCTCCATCAGATAATAAGAAACATGTTTTCTTATCAGCATCCATTTTATTTAAAACATGATGTCCTAAAATTAAACCTTCTACTATATTTGTCCCGCCTAGATAGTGATCCGAAAAATAGATATTTGCCATATGATCAGCTTCAAAGATCGCGGATCGCCCCGATGGATTTTTATTTTTAACTAGATACCAAAATAATTTCTTCCGTAATGCCAGTTCAACCGAATTCATTTTGGTATTTAGAACATGAATGAATTTTGATCCGGTATATGCGATGTTTTTATTGATTTTATTTTTTGGTGATTTATTGTTGCCAGTTGTATACAACCAAACATCGATTTCAACATCAGCAGCTTCAGCAAAATAAACAAGCTCGATGATTCGAAGCATCATCGGATAAATCGACCCAGTCATAGAACCGCTCCAATCAAGAACAACACTATATGCATGATTAGTTTGATTCGGCTCTATAGCAGTCTTCATGAATACATCATCATAGACTTGATATAATGCCGCACGTTCTGGGTCTAATGTTCCAGATGTTTTATATTGAGTGTTTGCTAGGTTAGAAGCCTGAACTCGCATATTAAATTTTGTAAAAATTCTTTGGGCAATTTTTTTAGCTTCAGCAAAATCACTTTTCTGCTTACTAGAAACAACCTCATTAGTACTATCTTCTATTGCATTGAGCAAATCAGTAAGAGAAGTATCATCTGAATTATATAATTCTAATATTGTAGAAAGATCCAATAATTCTTGGCCAGTAGGAACTTCACAAACTGATTGGCCGCCCATGATATTTTCAATCTTCTTATGGTGATCATTAAGAAGGTTTTCATCAGCACATAAAATCTGTTCTACTAGATCATCTTCTACTAGATCATCTTCTACTAGATCATCTTCTACTAGATCATCTTCTGACTCTGTTTCACTAGAGGTAGATTTTTTAGATGGATCTAATTCAATATCTTCATCTTGGAGTTCACCATATTTTTTTAATGCATCCGCGAGTACCTTACTAAATTCCCAACGATCCATCATAGAATGGAGATTGATTTTCTCGGCTTCATGAAGAAGTTTTAGATCATCGTCAAGAACATAATCAGGATATTTTTTGAAATGGCTGTGTTTAAACCCTTTGCAATTGAAATTCAAAGTATTAACAATATCAATAACTTTATTTCCAGTATTATATACTGTTTGGTCTTTTAGAAAGAAATGATCGAACACTACGAATAATTGTTTCTTACTGTTTGGATATTTTTTACACATCATTCGTTCTTGATAACCATCATCTATGATGTTCAAGAGCTTTGTAATCTTCTTAATTATTTTTATTTCTGATTCATTAAGAAGAGAAAAAAGTGCGTGCCCCACTTCATGGATCACTAATCCAGGAATAAGAAATGCTTGGGCTGAATGAACTGGCGAGATATACAAAACCCGATTTAAAATATCAAATTGCGCAGGCGCATTAATCGCTTCATCGAAAATAACAGAAATATTTTCTAATGCTAGCATTTTTGCATATAACTCATAGGTATCCCTAAGAATTAATGCAGTCTTAGAAGGGGATTTTGATTCCGTTTTCATCTAGGTTCAATGGCTCATTTGATATTTCTGTTAGTCGAGGATCATCCAAATCGGTTGCAATAGTCTCGTATAATTGTGTAAGTGATTCTATTACTGCGGCTTCTTTTAATCCAAGGCTCCGGCGAATAGCTTTACTTGTTGCACTATCTATTCCTGTTTTTGCGCCAAAAATTAAACATAAAGTCCCGATGTCCAACATTTTTCTTGGATGAATATATTCTGTCACTGACCCAGATTCAAAACAATTCAATACATGATCATACCAATTACATAAATTATTAAGAACAAGTTTTGGAAGTTTTGGTAAGGCGGCGGCCAAAATCTGGCACATTTCAGATTTTGATGGTGGTTGGAATTCTAATGCTGCTCCAAAACGTTCTAGGAATGCATGGTTCATATTATTGACACCAATATACTTTCCTGTTGCATCACCGGTTCCTTTGGAATTTCCTGTTGCAATAACACAAAATCCATGAGTCGGGTAAAGCATCTTTCTGGCTTTTTTAGCCAATACGCCTTTCCGTTCTAGAACTGGATGCAAGTCAATTAGAATCTTTGGATTCCCGGCATCAACCTCGTCAAGCAAAAGAATAGCACCAAGCTCCATCGCAATAGCAACAGGCCCAGGGTCAAATACTGTGTTCCCGTCAATGATTCGAATCCCGCCAATCAAATCATCAATATCAGTTGCAATAGACATGTTCACACGAATCACAGGTTTTTCTAATCGTTTAGCAATCCCGAAGACCGCTGTCGATTTCCCTAATCCTGTTTCGCCGGCGATATAAATATTTAGAGGATAGACTTCACTCATTAATTCTTCCAAATCATTATATGATTTGGTTTTGATAATATCAGGCTGGTTCGGATCTCTCCGCCCATCGGCCTCATGTAAATCCCGAATCACTTTGATGGGCGGAGCTTCCAGCTTAGAAATACATTCTTCAAATTTGATCGTATTATATACGGTTGGGCCATTTGAAATAACAGAAATCTCAAAATGTTCTTTTATTATTTCATCGACCTTAGCAAGATCGGCTTTACCAGAAAAGAATTCTAATAACTGTCGTCGTTCAATCGTTGGCGTTTCTATAGCGTTAACAAAATCTTCAAAAAGCTTTTTCATATTAGTAATTGCTATTTAGTTTGATCTTGGCTAGACTTCGAATTATAGGATCATCTGATTTAGATTCTTTTTTAGCCTGTTCGATTTGAGCGAGACTTTTAGTAATCATCTCCTCGCTAAACGGTTTGATGTAGCACGGATACATGAAACTAACTTGCTGCAAAGGATGTGCACCTTCTAAAAGTGACCAATCTGAAGGAACTGTCTCATTAAATTTGTCAAGACGTTCTTTGATTTCTTCTACAGAAAGCATACGGCCATTGATTGGTTCCATATTATCTAGACACCATTTTTACATCACGATATGCAGTAGCTCTGAAATGTAAAATCATATTATTCTTTTGTGGTAAATGAGTAATATGGATTTTACACTACCAGTTTAAAAAAATGACTGGATTTTCTCTTTATAAATATTGATATTGAGCTCTAAGAAAACATCACTTTTCAGGGCTATAAATAACTATATCAATATAACGTATTTTCATAATACATAATAGGAAAAATTAATGTCAAATCAACTCTCCACAAATGTACGTCAAACAGTAAAGCTTCACCATATTGAATATATCGATGTTGACAATGATGGCATTCTAGAAGAAATTGCAGTAGTCAAGCGCTCAGAAGATGGCACTATCCATTACATCAATATTGCTCCACTTGATCCAATTGATAAGGCTCGTCTAAAACGCATCGTGACTTCACAACATGCTGATAAGTATCCACTCTGGGAATTGCTATCGCAATCGAAACTAGAGAATGGGATGAATGCACTTGACTTCTTCCATTCAAACTTGATTAAGGTCAAGCGGGGCACAGGAACGACCTCTACTCAATTTGGTGGTGGTCTAGCGACTACTACTAAGAAATTAGATTTGAAGATGCCTGGCGAACAATTTAGTGATCCTACATCGGCCGTATCAAAGAATGTAGAAATGGCGTAATCGGTTAGAAATAGGAAATGGGGACCTAATATAGGTCCCCATTTTTTGTGAGGGATTATCAGAGTAGCGTTATCGAATATCGTTCCAACAACAAATCCAATTCTTTCTTGTCTGACTCTCCATTTGACTGTGGATGACATAATACGGTATAGTAACGCCTGGACAGCCATAAACTGGCTGGTATTGATTCATCAGTCATTTTTGAATGGCTGTCCAGCTTGGACATCGGAACATCATAAAACGGTTCCATAATTTCCATTGTGGCGGAATCATAATTCAATTCACTGAACCAAGCTGTTGAATCAACCTTGTGATTTATCAAGGTTTTTAGAATCCGTTCACCTTGCGGGATATAAATAAACCGGATGGAAGATGTTATAGTTCCATCCCCAAGTGATCCTTTCCGCAATTTGGTAAGTGCTTTATCAGAAAGAGAACCAACACGAGCGCCAGCAATCTCACCAATTTTCTTTGGTGTTTCGGACATCAATTCATGAAAGTTTTTAGTCATGATACACCTCGAAGGATAAAAATACATTATATCATAAAAAATTGGAACCTTATATAAGGTTCCAATTTTTGTTTACTCGTCGTCTTTATAGATCGAATGCTTCCTCAAGCTTAGCAATGACCTTTTTAGCCTCTTCTCGAGACAATGTAAAACCCTGCCATTGGCTTCCATCGTATGAAATATTAACACGTTTTTCGCGTTCGAAGATAGCCACTTCAAGAGGGACACTTTCAATTTTTACATCGAAATTTATAATCCGTTTGGCTCGTAATATATTGCGAAATTCGCCTCTATTAAATTCATTCTTTGCTTTACGAACCAATCGCTGCACCATGTCATGGGTAGCAGGATAATCAAAACAATCTTCATCTTCTTTAGCACCCCAATTCTCGATCGTGTACTTTGCAAAGTCAGCACGATTCTGTGAACCAGCGATAGTTTCAAGCTCGCCGGTTCTGAGATCACATTCCTGTACTATGGCTTGCCGATCCGTGTTATCACGATCAGTGTACTCGATCTTGGTTTGAAATCCAGAGTCAAAAGACCAAAATTCTGCTACATGGCTCTCTGCACCATCAGTATCGATTCGCCAGAGCGAACATGAGTGTTCGCCATCTGCATCACCGATCAAAAGATTACGAACTTCATATTTGACTTGACTCATGATTTTTGTTTCATGTTTGTTGACGTTAGAGTAATTATATCAAGTTCCTAGGAAATGTACATTTTTCAAGTTAAAAATCTACTAGAACTTTCTTCTTTGGACTTGGCTCTAATTCTACTAATGATGTTTCTTCAAGTAATGTCTTTTGATATCTAGAATTACAAGAAAGCATATCTGTGAAGGTGTCTATTTTTAAAGCTAGTTCTTGAAGATGGTGAGTCCCTAAAAATTTCAAAAAATGAAAGTTAGAATATTTACTAATGTTGGCTTCAGCTTCATGCACGGTTTTAACCATGAGTTCTTTGATGTGTTCTGGCTGAGCAAACAAATCCATTAATATTTTATTTTCTTCGAAGAGTGCTCCTACTGTATGAGATTTTGCAACATTTCCTTCGGCGTCTTTAATATCCCAAGTGGTGTTCATAAACTCAAGCCGGTAGAAATCATCCTCGTAGGCCCTCTTGATTTTAGTTTCTCTTACATTTGGATATGCCGAGAATACATAATCACCCTTATCGCCCCGGACGCATTTTAGAAATAGCCAGTAATCAATATCTTCGTAATATTCTTTATCACCAGGCTGGTTCCGTTCTTTACCGGTATCTGGGTTGATCAACTTAAATCCTGGTAACTTATAAAGTTGGATGAAATCTCGATCCCCGGATACCCCAATTACTTCATGGCCGGCCTCACAATTAACTTGAGCATATGCGGCAAAACAATCATCGCCTTCAAGTAGATCTTGTCTGAGAATAACCGCAGATGAATACAATGTCATGACTTCACGGAATGAATCCATGAGTTGGAAATAAGGTTCCATAGAAGCATCTTTGATACGATTTGCTTTATAGATATTTCCAGCTATAGCATCAGGTGATTTTGTTAAGGTCTTTCGCCAGTTATCAATTCCTTCAAAGGTAAAAGCAATCTGGTCTGGTTTGAATTTCTTATAGTACTTATAAATCGATTGGAATGAAACATGAAGAGCTAAAGCGGCCTGCTCCTCAGGAGATCCAAAGGATTTTCCTGCATTAACGGCTGCCACACGAAATAATAAATTCGCGGTATCAAAAACTAATTTACGAGCCATATAAATTATCCTTTAAAAGAATTTTTAGGATCGGATAATTCTGGATGTGCAATTGAAGCGGGATCAGCATCTTCGAGTGCTTCCAACTCTTCCATCAATCTAATACCATATACATAGTTCATATACACATCTGCAATTTCTTCTTGGGTAGAAGGAAGAACATCAAATCCCATTGATTGGACAGCTTCAATAAATGGGATATTCCAAGCGCGGTCATATCTGATTTGACCGTGTTCTTGAAGAATATGTGTTTCGACAAACAATGGCTTCTTAAGATTTTCTACTAGCCACTTTTGAGTATATTGGTAGATAAACAAATGAGCCAATTCTTGATCTGAATGTTCAGTTAAATCAAGAGCAGATTCTTTATGATTTCGTAAAAAATCTAGGAAGCCTTCAGTGTCATTAAGCTGAAGTTCTGGTGATACACCTTTTTGAATATCAAATGTAACTAGAGGTTTTTCTACTTCTTTTTTCTTTTTAAAAAAATTAAACATTATTCTTCTCTTGGTAGTAGGATAAAAGCATGATCATGTACATTAATTTGAACCATTCCATCTTGACCAATCAATAAGATCAACTCGCCTGTTGTGGATGAAGCTTTAAGCAAAGGCATCAAAGCTTTGACTGATACATAATGAACGAATGATTGGATTTGTGGTTCTTCATCTTCAATAAGCCAGGTGGCAGACTCGGCAATTTTGGTCATGAATGTATCTTTAGTTGCAGCATCGACAACCTCTAATGATACTTCACCAGATGCCTTAGAACAAATAGCTATTTGTTCTGATTCCATAGTGTCAGCGGCCTTGATTACGACTTTGATTAATTCTGGATCAATTTTGACTTTCCAGACGAAGCGATCATTGATATTTCGTGGAGCTTTAACTGTTTCAATTCTGGCGCAGCCATGTTCAAATTTAAATCCTTTTGACGAGATTTTCAGTGTTGCAATATTAGTTCCATCTTCATTATTTCTAGATGGCGCTTCAACGGCTTCAACATTAAAATCTTCATTTGAATCAAATAGATTAATTCTGTTAGATAGCGCTGCTAGGCGATTCAGTCCGACTGAAGCACCTCCAAAATCCGGGATTTTATTATTAGATAAGATTAGAACCGTATGTGAATCATCGATACCGCGAATTCTAGTTGGTTCAATGACGAGTTTATCTATTTTGGCGATTGATACTGCTTGTAGCAGAGTCTTTAGGTTCTTTACTGAGTCTTGGGATAATTTCATTTATTTTTTATTTTTATTTTTGATTAGAGGTATTTCTACCTCTAATGTAGCAGACAATTATAACATCAATCCCACACTAACAGTTTATTGTTGCGAGCTGTTTGTGGAGTTGGAACTTGCCATCCAATAGGATTGAATAAACTTTCTAATTTCAAATCAATCAATTTTTCTTCAGTCTTTTTAATGTCAACAACAAAATCCCTGGTAAACCAATTAGGCAATTTATCAATATCACTTGGGACAGCAATGCTAGTGAATTTAAAATCGTTTTCTAGTAAATAAAAGATCTTGATTTTATTGCCAGACTTCAATGGTTGGCTATCTCTATCATTAACTTCTTTTAAATATTCATTGAAGTTAATCGAAGCTCTAACATGGCCCGGAAGCCGAACTTTTTTACCTTTAGCTTTTTCAAATTTGAGGTATTCGTTATAATACATTTCAAGCTTGTTAACTGATTTCGGGACTCCAATGCTTAACAAGTCAGAAGCTTTTTTAAATTTCTTCCGCTCTACATTTATATAGGTCTCAATTTGAAGATATGTTGCGCCATCCAATATTTTTAATGTGACTTCTTTTAAGAATTTCTGTATAACTTTAGGAGTATCAGATTTCTTAATTTCGGATCCCATAGCCTTAAAGGCTTTTTTATCGCCGGGCTTAATATCTTTCCCATCCAAATTAACTATGCGTAGAACATATTTCTTTTTGGCCTGAAAAATACCTCGGTCAGCAACAATTTCTCTACCAGCTTTAATTAGAGTATCATAGCCAGGTTTACACAAAAAATATTCCTGCATGAATGGAATAAATGATTCATTGACTTGTTCACCAACAGTATCTGCTACGAGAATTGCTTCTTCTTTAGACTTGGCATAAGTATTGAAATAACAAGAATCGGTATCACCATAAATTGCAGCTTTAGAAGTACACGTATAAACAGCAGAAACTAAACCATGATCATCAAATACATCTTTTTCTTCATCTGGATCATGACGGGTAACAGAACCCCAGTCTAATAAAGAAGAATCAAATGCATCATCCTTTGTATTTGCATAGATTAAGTTTTTGACGAGTTTAGAATATTCACCGGTTAGCAATTCGGAGATTTTGGAAATCATATGGCCTGTGATTTTTCGACCTGTTGCGGTTGTACTTGCGCCCATCCGCGGATCATAGAACCTATCATATTGGTTAATCACTGCGCCGTATAATGAATTCAGCAATAGTTTTTTAACCATTTGCTTCTTATCATAATACTCTTCCATCTTTTTAGCATTAAGATATTCTGGTGTACCTTGTCTAAAGGTATCAGCCTTATTACCCCATTCTACTTTAAGTGCTTGAAGCTGTTTACGTTCCGAATACCAAAGAGTCAATAAACCAGGAATAACACCTTGCCCAGAACTTTGATCAAATACAGTCCCAAACCCGGATACAGCCCAGCCCTTTGCCTTCAGAATTTTGTACCATTCAGCTCCAGTGTATTCATCGGATGTGCCATCTTCAAAATATAATGTATGGCTTGTTTGGTCTTTTTCAGAAATTCCAATCCAATCTTCTTCTCCATCAATCTTCATAGGATGGAGATCTTTAGTGAATTGACCAATAATCATTTCTGGTGAAATGTTCAATGATCTCATCGTTGATGGATACAATGAGTTAATGTCTACTGAACCGATCCATTCATGCAGCCCAATTTTAGGACTTAGAACTAATGCACCTTCAATCGTCGGCCCGATTTTGCCATCACGATCCGGAACAACAATATTTCTGATGTAATGACAATAATTGATAATCCCGGAATCAATTAGTTTTACAGAACCCATTGCGGCACTAAGCACAACGGTATTCGCATGAGTCATTTCATTAGCTAGTTCGAGATATTTAAATTTCTCATCGAGCTTCTCAAGGATTTCTGTATCTCTGATGTTGTATCGTAAAAAGAAATTGAAATCATTCTCATACAATTCATCAAGGCCGCCTTCATATTCAATTTTAGGAATATCAAGTTCTTCTTCTGCGATATTTTTCAATGCATATGATGATCTGCCGCCAAATGCAAACTTTTTAAATAGCTGCAAAAAGTCTAAATGAGTTCTACCGTAAAGTTTAACGGTCAATCTCTTTTCATTGAATCGTTCTACTTCCTCATATCTAGGAGCAGATGTTCCTTTGAAGCACCAGCGTTTAGTTGCATCCTCGCCAAGAACAATTTCTGTTCTTTTAACAAGGTATGGCATATCAAAGAAATCTGAATTCCAACCAGAAATTACATCACTATCTTCAATAGTATCTAAAGTTAATCTAAGTAATTCTTTTTCAGTTGCAACTAAAGTCACATTAGAAGGAAGAGATTTATCTAATTCAGCATTCCAATCTTTATCTTTCCATGATTTTGGAGGAACAGCAATAGTGACATATTCTCTTTTCCACTGATGAAAAAAAGTAATCGCATTGATTGGAGCATAAGGATTTTCAGGTGAGCTAAACCCTCTATCTTTATCATAATCCACCTCAATGTCCAATAGACTATAATGAAGTGGTGGCGCATCAATATTATAATAGTTTGCCATCAAAACTTTTTCTACTAGTGAAATATCACTTTCGAATTTTTTATGGCTTGCAAACTGATGTTTTATTGCAAATTCAAATTCTTTTTTTGAATCAAAATCGATACGTGTAACAGTTTCGCCATGTAAGGCTTTATGTTTTCCGTCTTGATCTTTTATGTAGAAGTAGTATGGTGCTGGATATCTTTTTAAGTGGCGAGGCGAACCTTGTTGGGAGCTATTGCGCTCCCAAACCATAACTTCTTCATTGTACGAATTGTAATGCGCCCCAACGAAGTTTGATGCCATTACTGTCCTTCTAGTGTGATATCCAATTCAATGTATTCAGCTTCAGTCCACTTTGCTGAATCTTCATCTTGAGAAGGACCGCCAGACACGCCAGAAATAGTGCCGTATAACTTCGAAAGTGTTGCATCAGTCGCTTCAAGCTTTTCATGCTCTTGTTGAAGACTTTCATTGAACTTGGTTTTAACTAGGTGATTGAATAGTGCAGGAGGAACACCTAAATCATCTTTGACGCCTTCACGAATTCCTTTTAGGTCATCATTGGCTGTTCGAATTTTGCCTTTAAAAATTAATGATTCATCGATAAAGCCTTTCAACTTTTTTGCATCGACTGGATTATTAAGGATTGATTCTAGGTTGAATTCTGGTTTTGGTTGCTTTGGTAGACGTGCCATTTTGATATTTCCTATTATTTTTATTGTAATGTTTTTGGTGCATCAAATACAAAAAGTGATTCTTTTCTAAAGAATACTCGTGCATTGAATAATGAATTATAAACGGTAGAAAGAGAATCAGAAATATAAATCTTCACTACTTCATTTTGTTCCCAAGAATCATCAAGTGAAGTAAATTGATTTTTTTCAAAAAAGATTTTATATTTTCCATCTTCTGATTTATTTAAAGATTCCAATTTTGTTTGGAGTAATTCCAAACATGCCTTAGTACATAAATCGTATGTATTGAAATCATCCGACCCAGAAACAACTTTATTTAGACCTGGGAATTCTTTAGAAAGATTAATTCCTAAAATTTCTGTTCCGATATCAGGAGTAAATTCGATTAGATAATAAAATTTTAGATCTTCCATATTAGTGAAATCTCCGTGGATTAGAATCTTTATCAGATTTGAATAGTAGAACAGCTGATTTAATTAACCATTCACCTTTGATGTCTTTTATATCCATTGAGACTAATGCATTATCATCAAAATCTGTTTCTAATGTTTGGATTTCTTCTGGTGCACATGACAGATATGGGTTTTCAGCATATGTGCAAGCGACTTTTTTTCCGTCTGAATTAAACTCTTTTGTTTTACTTTTCATGAACTCTTTCAAATTATTGATACAGTGTTTATCCGTATCATATGATTGAGAGTGTAAGGCTAACCAAGATTGGCCTTCGAATTCTTTAGAGAGTGTAAACTTAGAAATTAACGGATGCTTGAGGTTTAATTCTACAATGTAGAAGAATTTGAGATCCATTTTATTATTATATTTCTTATGGTTATTTTTATTATTCTACCACATTTCTCATTTAAGTGATATACAAATTGGTCAATTGTGTATCTACTGTACTCATTGATGTTGTAGTGATATTAGGAGTCCAAAGCTCGGTGATCGAGATTGGCGGGAATAAACTAACTGGCGTAGTTGCATCAACAAAGAATTTTGGTGAATTATTACTATCAGCCTTATAATAAATCACTTGTTGAGATGTAATCATTGTACTCAATGGCATCGCATCTAACAAATCTCTATCATAATTTGAAAACGGAGAATTAGCCCTTAAAAAATATCCAGTGTCAGACACTCCAGTCAATGTAGTATCTCCAATGATTAATGAAGTAACTATAAGTCTTGAATTAATTAATAATCCTGACACATTTGAACAAGTATATCCAGTATAAGATGTTCCTCTAGGAATTTCAAATGTGCTAACATTACTCCAAGCCGAAGGAGTAATAGGATTTTCTACATTGTTTTTATAAAAAGTTAATGATGTATATGAAGTTGCGACCTGCTGGTATACGAGAACTTGGATCAGGCTAGTCTCAGAAGATAACACAGGATTGAACGTAAGGCGGTTAGCGACAGTCCTATTATACAAAGAACTATCTATCTCAACCCCATTGACATAGACCACTAGGACGTCAGGATTTGATCCATTACTAAAACTCAACGAGATTCGTTTTGATGAATCGTCTTTACCAGCAAGCAAAGAAACAGGGCCAGTTCTATTAAAAAGGAATTCAGTGAATGAATTATTTGAGACTTGTTGAATTTCCAGAACCATTGTCAAACTTGATTCTGTGGCATCAGCAGTCGGGATAGCTATGGACAAAATGTCCTGAGCTGAATTAATAGTTGGCTGAGAAGCTGGAACTGGAGATCCAACAGGAACAACTGTCCCACGCGGGACCCAATTCGGTAATGTAGAATTGTAATTTGCTGTTGTTGTTAATGTTTGAGTATCACTTGATCCAATTTTGATAAGTGTCCCAGCACATTTGTATGTGATAGTGCACTTAGTCAGAGTTGCATGAGTTTGATTGATCAGCTGTTCGGTTTTACGATGACATGTATCGCATTTGAATTGGGTGAAATTGGTCATGTGTTACCATAGAGTGTTTCATTTATTTATCTGACCTGGTGGAGCTACAATTACACCACTAGCTGGATCACTCTTGATCGGCAGCCCAATCGTGGATTTTCGATATGTCCGAAGAAGGATATCAACATCCTGGCAATTGTATGCATCACCATTTTTATAATTGATAACTTGAACACATTTCCCGACACCATCTGTTTCAACGACTGGCAATTCTTGCTTCGTGGTGTACAAGGAGAAACTAGCCATTCCGCCTATAGAAATTAATGAAGTCAATAGCGCAACACAGAGAAGTTGGGATGTCTTAACGCTATAATAAATTGTAGCCATTTTGAGAAGTCCTAATCAAAAGATGCAACATGAACAAGAAAATGAATGTATGGTTCTCTAATTTTTCGGCGCGCCAGATCAATTTGTCTATCAGTAAAAAAACCATTTTCCAAATATTTTTCTAATAATGACTCAAAAAATATTTTGTCTGATACTGCAGAAAAATGTTCAGGTAATCCTACTAACGTATTATCATCAAAATTTTTAGCGAGTCTATAAATTGCGCGAGCAATCCAGTAATCGGAATTGTCTAATCTTTCCTTTATGGAATTAAAATCCCAAACTGTTGTCGTCATTATACTCAAATTCCTCGTTTTGTAAACATAAAAATAAAGTTTCGGCTTTCCTATTAGCCCATTGTCCATTGTCCATAAGCACAGCATTAAGTTCATCTAATGACTTAGGGCCCATGACTTGGCTAATTTCACCAAAGGCTTGTTTTCTATATTTTGCGGCTTCTTCTTTACGTTTTTTAGCTTCTTCACGTTTTTTATCCAGAAGGCATGTATGAAGGCGTCCATGGAAATCCTTCATCATCCAACCACTTTTAGTTCGGTGCCAAGTTAATCCAGATTTTCTACAATGTTTACATGTTATGTTTTTTGAAAGATATGGTTCTTCATCTTCATCCTGGTCACCAAAATGATCACCGTCTCCATCTCCACCAAACCAACCCATAATTATACTCCTAGTGCAGACTCTGTAATTGTTCTCATCATCTTTGCAGCTTGAAGTGTGAGAAGAGCATCTTCTAATGCATTATGAGTTGTACGTGGTGGCAATCCAAGAAATTGAAAAAGCTCTTCAGATTTATGAATACCAAACATAATCAATCCAGCGGCAGAAGTGTCGATTCTGGTAGCTCCAATCTTGAACATAATCTTCAGAGGTTCTAAGAGTTGTTCTGTAAATTTAATATCAAAATCAATATGATGACCTAAGATATACACAAATTCATCAGCTTCAAAATACTTCAAATATAATGAAACAAGATCGATTGCAGCAGTTTCTAAATCAACCCCATTTGCTTCTAGATGTTCTTGGCTTAGACCATGAATTTTTTGAGCTTGCAATTGCCATTTATATTTTGATGCATCAAATTTGATTTCTCGATATAGGGTATCAACTGGTTCAAATGTAGCAAGATCAAAGATCACCGCACCAAATGAAACACCTTGAAATTCAATAGTAGAATCTTGGCCCCATGCAGATCCGGAAGTCTCCCAATCAATTGCTAAGGCGTATTTAGGTAGTGGTTTTTGAGCCATTATTAAAGACCACCAATGATAGAAATTATTTCTTTTGTTCTATCTTCAACGGTGGCTGATTCAACCGTATGATATTTTATTTCAGATGCATCTAGGAACGTAATAATGTAATCATTTATGCATTGCTGAGTATCTTCTTTAGCACGAACTCCATCGTCGATAAATGGAATTTTACCAATTGGAAAGAGAATGATTTTATCATATTGTTCAATTGCTTTTATACACTTCTTCGTGAATTCAGCAAACCATGAATTACTCACTTTATTTTTAGAAGCCCAAAGTTTAGTGTAAGCCCAAACATCAGCTGGGCTCCTATCAACTAAAAAATTAATAGGAGTGGTACTTACTACTATATTTCGGAGCACATGTAGATCACGATGAATCTTAACATCTAAAACTCGAGATTGATAAACCTTCATAAGTTTTGATGTTGCTGTAGCCTGATCAAGAGTACATTTCATTTCTTCTAAAATAGCACGAGATACTTTAAAATCATCAACTACAATTTCAGGATCCTTAGATTGTACTTTAGCAATATTATCAAGAGTACAAGTTTTTCCGGTTCCGTGAGAGCCAGAAACTCCAATTATTTTTGTCATATTATTTTTTATGTTCTGAATTAAATATTGATGCTAGACGATGTTCCAGTCCTCGATCAAAATTAAGGACTCTAGTATATTTAGCAACTTGATCTGTTATTAAGTTATACCGATGATGTTTATCATATGCAAGAATTAGGCCACCATCAATATTGTTAGCAATACCAACTTTTTTTTCATTAAAGTTTTTATACGTCGTAATCAATGTACCAATCATACTTAGATGTTTTACTGTTCTGAGTATGATTCCATTTTCTTTATAAGACTTAAACAGTTCTACGAAGGCGTCACGCTGACTTTCATGGATGATCACAAAATTCCCGCCTGCGCGCCGTGTGGTCCTAGCAATATCATTACGAGCAGTTTGAACATCACACGCAGTTAAAGCATCTTTGAAGTGGCTGCCATGTTCTAACAATGCATCAATAACAATGGATTCGAAATCATACGTGCGCTCGGTTAATTCAATATATTCTTGTTTGACTTCTAGTTTCATAGTATAATCTTCAGCAACATTAAATCTGAGAGCATAAACAAAGCCACTAGAATAATCAAATTGTTGTGCACAAACAAAATCAGGAATACCCAAATACCTACGAGTGAGTTCACTCTGGATTACTGCGTTTTTATGTTGGCTCATTATTTTATTAAATGAAGAGAGGCACCTATTTAGTGCCTCTCCGGAAAGCTTAAATATGAAACTTAAGCTGGTGTTTGCGCGGCGGCTTCATCCTTGCGATGCTTAATAATACCATCGACATACCGATTCGCATTATCAATAATCTTTGGAGCAATATACGACGGACCACTAACGATTTCATGGACATAATGGGCAAACTCGGTTTGCCATTTATGGAGTGAAGTTCCTCGTGAATTGTTACGAAGACCTTTAGTTGCTTTTACAAAGCGTTCTGCTAGGTCTTCTACAACTTTGTCGTATTGGGAATGAATTGCGATTACGGTCATGGTGAAACTCCAACTATTAGATTTATAAAATGTTTAGCCGTTCAATTGAACATGCTTAAACTCTTTGCCATCAGGCGATTCGAGATAGGTAAGAATCGATCCGATTAGCGGCGAACGAACAATGTCGCTCTTCAAAAACTCGATCACGCTGATGTTTGCATCGCGACCTTTAAGTTTTCGTACTGCCCATGTCAATCCGTTTTCCACGCGTTTATCCAGGTCGGTTTGCGTATGGTCGCCGTTGACTGCCATGGTTGTGTTAAATCCAATACGGGTCAAGAACAATTTCATTTGATCTTTAGTCGTATTTTCTGCTTCGTCAAGGATCACAAAGCAGTTATCAAAAGTTCTACCTCTCATATAAGCAAGAGGAGCAATTTCGATCTTTCCATCATTCATATAATCCTGAACCATCTTAGGACCAATATGAGCATTCAATCCATCTAGAAGAGGAAGCAAATAGGGATGAACTTTTTCTTCTAACGTACCTGGAAGGAAACCAAGTTTTTCGCCAGACTCAACAATCGGGCGGGTTAGAACAATTCTAGATACTTCATTAGCAACTAATTTTTCACAAGCAATAGCTGTAGCAATAAATGTCTTACCGGACCCAGCAGGACCTTGGCCAAAAATTACAGGATCTTCACGCAAGTGTTGCATATACAATTCTTGTGTGTAATTTTTAGCTATGATTTTACGGCTAAAAACTTGTCTTGCTGGTACGGTTTTTACTGGGGCTTCATACTTCTTCTTTGTCATCAATATTCCTTTTTATTCTTATTATTGCTGGAACTTATGAATCACTTGCCTCAGATTGCGATGCATTATAAAGAACTTGTGCATAATTATCGAAAGGCAAGACTAAAGCCAATTGCGTGTCCTTAGCTTTGAGCATACTCAAAACATAAGCACCAAGCTTTTGTGCTTCTCCCTTAGACAGTGCCTTCAATGAATCTATCAAATCCTTTTTAGGAAAAAACTGATCATAGTATGCATTGAAATTTCGAATACACATGATGTCGCCCTGTTCCAAAGCCATGACTGCTCGAGCCAAAGTTAAGGTCTGTGCGCCATCAGTAATCCCATTTTTGGCAATAGCATCAATCACCATCAATGTAGTTATATCGACTTGTCCTTCAACAAGTTTGATTTCTCTTAATTTCATATCTGTAAAACCCAATTGTAAGTACTACCGTCTACCGGTATTTATACATTTAGATCTTACCCATAGCTAAATTACTTCAACTCATCATCAAATATAGAAGCAATACATAAACCATCTATCAAATCATCGAAGAAATCGCCAATACTATATTCTATTGACAGGAGAATCATCCAGCCAATCAAACCAATTGCTAATATGAAAAGTAAGATAACACCCACCGTCAACATGATTTATAATCCTTAATTGTGGCGATGTTCTGCCATATTTTGTATAAATTGCTCGGTCACTTCAGCCAAAGTAAATCCATCAAAAATTACTTTGATATTAGTTGTATACTGATGGACACCACCAACCAATGAACGAAGCCATTCATATTGCCCTTCTTGAGCATATGGAATATAGCATTCAATATTCTTTACTGTAGAGATCACTACAGAGTCACGAGGGTCCGCAGGATCGTCCGCGTAAGTCAGGTCATAGTACCCAAAACCAGATAAATAACCGCGGTCGCTATCGGCGACCTTAGTGATCGTGAGAGATCCGATTTGGCCTTTTGCACAAGCCAATTGCGCGGATTTAAATTCTAATGCTTTAACCAACATTTCAGTTCGAGCATCTCGAGCTTCATTGATTAGAGTATTAAATACATTACCCAATTTATCAGCTTCATCTAATGAAAGTTCAAAATAAATCTGAGTATCGTGTTCTGTTTCAGTCCCGGTATTAAATGTTAAATTGAGGCCACACCGTGGTTCTTGATTTACCTTAACTCCAGGAACCAAATCAACATCCAGTGTTAATTGGTTGCCAGGAACATCAGCCTCAAGAGCAGCATCAGCAAGAATTTTAGTTGTGTATGTCATTAATGTTATTCCTTTATACAAAAGTTTGTTGATTAAAAATATGTTATTGCCCAACGGCAAAATCGATTGATTCTTGCTCTTTCATTTGAGCTTCTTCGGCTTCTAAAAGATCAAGCTCCAAATAATATAGATCTTCTTTTTGAATTCCCATAATATCCATTTTACTAGTCATTGATAGATGTTGCTGCATATCAAAAACCCGTTGATCTAAAGTATCAACAATTCGATCATCTGGATAGATCATTGGCGGCGACGAATTCCTGATCCTAGGCAAAACCATTGGTCTATATGCCGCATCCGGGCTTCCGATACTTTTAATTTGATGTACAGTCAATGGTTTCTTTTCTGGCAATTCTGGTTCAAATAATATAGCCGGTGGACTAGTATCAATCGCGATTGCAATTTCTTCTTTGGCATATGAATCCATTAGCCTTTTATATGAGGCTGGCATATCTTCAAGTGTTCGTAGTGAAACATCTTCAACTACGACTTTCCATTTTGGAAATTTTTTAACTAGACGCGGTCGATGATTAGTCAATGAATGAATCATCTGGGAATTGGAGAATTTTCCCGATATAGTTAATTGTTTGTTTTCATAGTCATACCAAAATTCATCAGACACTACTAAACTATGGCCGTCAAAATGAACTTTACAAATACCAAAATCAAAATCCGTCTCAACAAATTCTGGCGGGTTTGCTTCAATAAACATCAGATTGTAGAGTTCACCATTATATTTCAAATCATAAATCAAAGTGATAAATGATTGGAGCAATGAATGTTGTCCATTAGGCTCTTGGTGAATATACGTTGGATCAACTTTAGTATATTTTACAGAAGCTCCAGCTTTAATAGCTTTGAAATCTTGTTTGAGGATAATATAATCTCGATTCTTCGGAGGTTTATCACCTGCTACAACTTCAACTCCATATAACGCAGCAATCTTATTAATATCTGCACCTTCATCATCACGGATATAAATGTCGATATCTTTAACTAAGTTATCACAAATGATATCACGGAGAGCACCACCAGCAATAATAGCAGATGGATATAAAGTTTGCAATTCAGACAGAAACTTCTTCCATGGTGTTGGAATGATTGAATGATCCATATTTTCTTTTTTGTATTGGTATTACTAGAAATATTATTCTGATACTTCTTTTTTATAAATCAGGCTTGTTGAAGTGTACACTTCATTTTCTTTTGGAGGTCTAGTGATTTGTCCACTCCGGTTATATCGAATAATACCATCATATACATATTTAGTGCTAACACCATCCGCTGGATTTTTAATCATGATAAAAGCATGAATAGGTTTATCATCAAACACTCCTAGTAATTGTTCCGACTTGCTTTCGATCTTTAGCGCAACAATTTGATTGAGAATTTTTTGTTGGTCTGGAACCCTAATAGGAATCATGATTGGAAAACACAGTAATACTAAAATGATTGCAGTGAGAATCGCATAAACGAGCCCAGCATTAATGAAAATCAGTGCCAGTAAAGCACCAATAAATAAATCGAAAGCCATGTGATGTTCTTATAAAAGGAAATTTAAAATGGAAGAAGTTAAAGAAATAAAGCCAACTGAATGGGAAAATATGTCATTTGATCAATTGATGGCCCAGAAAACAATCATGTTGGATAGATATGAATTTTTAATTCGGCGAGGCTATGAACAACAATCTAAATTTTTGATAGAGGGAATCACTAAATTAGACTCCCTCCTATTTGGTACTTAATTAGTAGCTTCAACAATCGTAGGCTGATCTTCCGGAGTTCCTTCGGAAGTAACAACTTTACCTTTGGTCTTTTTTTTGGTAACTGGTTTTACCTTTGGTTCTGGTAATTCTGGAATTACCACTTCCGCATCTTCGAGATCCTCATCAAGGTCTTCTTCATCGACCCACGGATCACGAATCTCATCGCAAATACCGTACTTCAAACAATCTTCTGGTGTTAACCAAGTATCTGAGGGCCGAAGTAAAATAGTACGAATCTGTTTTTCAGTCATCTTAGTATGACGCAAGAAATGCTGAATGAATTGCTTTTCCAAAGTATCATGGAATTTACGAGCCGCAATTAGTTCATGATGTTTTCCTGCTAACACTGATGAAAATTGATGTGTCATCACAGCAGTTCTAGGAGTCATAATTCGTAAGCCTTTTGTCCCGGCCACGAAAATAGAAACTGCCATTGAAGCAATACATCCCATAGCTACAGTCGAAATATTGACTCGACTTGCTTCCATAACATCAATGATCGCCCATCCATCTGTCACTGAACCACCGCCAGAATTAATAAACATGGTTAGAGTATCATCTGGGTCACAAATCAAATTAGCCTTTAAAAGATAATCACAACACCGTAATGCAGATTCTTCACATATTTCTTCAAAGAGCATGTACGCACCAAGGTTAGTCAGTGATACATTGTCAAGTAGAATAAGTTCTTGTGGACTTGGTTGAGTCATCTATGCTTCCTTTATTATTATTTTTATATTCTTTACTACCAAATAAAACATACATACCAAATGCATATCTTATTAGTATTTACATTTTAAAATAAACTCAAAGAATTTGATACAAATATTTCCGTTGACTCATTATACAACAAACCGCATTTCCAAACTCTAGATTATTTTTCTAAATAATCTTTAAGATATACTCTTTCAAATCTGTATCCGGGTTCTACCGCAACCATGAACAATGTTTTTGTATATTCGCCAGTCTGAAATTTCAATCTTATTTCACCTAGAGGTCCATCTTCCTGAGATAATGAAAATGGATTGCCTGCCATATCAGCATTCAATCTATCGGTTTGCTTCTTAAGAATCTTATGAGCCTCATCCATTAATTGCTTCTTGCAATCATTCTTAATGCTCTTTGAATAAGCACCACCAATCTTAATAGATGGATACACCGAACTCTTATTCCCAAATCTTCCAACATTCGTTTCTTTATCAGTAAATTCGACGTTATCAAAATATTTTGAATCAGAAAGATCATCAAAATCAGAAATATCTGCTGGAGAAAATGTATTGACTATCTTAACCCAAGATTTTTCTAACTCGGATCGAATTTTCTTTGCAACGTCAACATGCTCATTTTGCTCGTAATCAAAGAAACGGAGAGTATGCTTAGCTCTTGCTGCTTCCGTTAAAACATAAGACTTAAAGGTTGGTTTCATATTCATGTGCTATTTTTATTATATTTATCGCACAAACCACAAACCCGCGCGTTGGTTAAGCAGCTATTTTGTAAATATTTTCATGTTTTTATAAATAGAAGAAAAACATGATTACATATGAAAGCTCTTCCATACGTTTACAAATTAGTACATAAAGAAACAGGCGAATTCTACATAGGTTTTAGATGTGCAAACAAAGTACCAGCAAATGAGGATTTGGGAATTAAATATTTTACTTCTTCAAAATTGGTTAAGAAAACATTTGAAAATTTTGAATGTTTTGTTTTAGGAGAATTTGAAGATAAAGATGCCGCATATACTTTTGAACAAAATCTTATCAAGGAGTGTTTTTCTAATCCATTAATCCTAAACAAACATTGGCAAGATACTAAAACATATTCTATGCTAGGATTTAAGAGGCCAGATCTTGGAAAATTAAATTCTGAAATAAAAAGAAAACCAAAAGAATATAGAAATTATGATTGTGCTCAATGTGCTACGCCTTTGTCAAAATTAGAATTTATTCATCATAAGCCAAAGGAGCATTATTATTGCAATGCTAAATGCCGAAATGAATTTAATAGAGGCCCATCAAAAAAAGGAATTAAGCTTCCGCATTTGTGGGGTAGGGCAGCTTGGAATAAAGGTTTGACTAATCCAACTGCAGCAGAAAACGCAAGGAGAGGCGCAGAAAAACAACGCGAATTGGTAACCGGAAGAAAGAGACATTATATTTCAGAGACCGAATGGACCTGGAAATATCAAGACAAAGATGGATGGTACATACGCCAAAACGGGGAACAAGTCCCCGTTTTGTGATCATTCTGTTTCTTGGCTGATCAGCCTCATGGGGATCATGCCGCTAGGCGAGTCTCACCAAAGTAAGCATCATTTGCATTTGCTTTGTTTGCTTCATTTACGTCGATCGCCTGACGTGTTGTCTGCATCAATACTAATCACCCAATCAAAACCTTGGCGAGCCCATCAGAAGAACCCAAACTCATATCGGTCGTTAGCTTGGTTTATTGCAATACCCGATCCATCTTAGCAAGACTTACGTTATTGCACCAGTGAATATTCTAGAAATACTCACCTTAGGTTCTTCTGGTGGACTCGATGGGACTCGAACCCATGTCTTGAGCACCTTTCTATCAGCTTCATACAACAATAATAATGTTGACAGATTCTAATCGCGTATCTGTCTTGATTCACAAAGATATCGCGATTTAAGCTCTTTGTGAATCGCACTGCCAACAAATGAATTATACACAGCCCTGAGGAAATGTATACTTAATCTCCAAAAAATTCCAGTTTGAATTTGGAGCCTTTCTTAGTTTCAGGCAACAAATCTTTAATTTTCATAATGTTTCTTTATTTATCGTACAAAGGCATTTTTACATCAATTAATTCTAGATCGATGTGTTCAATCTTTAGTTCTGCTATTTTATCATGGTTGACTATCCCATCAAAGAATAGTACGCCTCTATAAAAATCGACTGGTGCTGCACCATGGCGTATTTCTATTTCATTTAAGGCGAAAGCAGAATTCCCAACATCATACTTATAATTTTGTGTATTTTGGTGGATTAATGGCAACCCATTATTTCCTGGTATTTCGGTTAGCGGTAACTTAAAACCAAGATATTTATTCTGTTTGTGGATCTCTGGAAACTCATCACCATAATCGACATGTAAAGGAAGAGTTGTACCAGGAATCTGGAGTAAAATAAACATCCTAGTGAATTTATCAAAAACTTTCAATAATGGTTCAGCAATAGGTTTGATGATTTCTACTATCGGATCATCTTTCCATGTCCAATTAAAATTTGGATCCATCCGTTTAGTGAATGTTCGATTTGTTTTTTTATCTACTATTTCACGGAGATGTTTAGTTAGCCAAAAATGCCCAAACTCTTCACCGTTATAGCCCCATCCAACAGGTTTAATTTTGCCAGTGTTAAGCTGATCTTTCATATGTTGAATAATCAGCTTTTGTTGTTCATTAGTAATGGTGATGTTTGGAATAGAAAATCCAAATTCTTTTGATAATTGCATATTACATATTCGCTAGTGCCTTGATTGCTTCTTCTAGTTTTGCAAATCGTTTACCACCTTTATAAACAACATTAAGCCCAGTATCAAGGTATGCTTTCATTGCTTGACCTTTTATTTCTATTTCAGTACCAGATTCAGCGCCGAGAATAGAGACTATCATATTAATGATTTGGCCTTCGGTAAATCCGTATTTTTTAAAAACTGCTAGACATTCTTCTCGGGTCATGCCGAATGTCCAGTATAATCTTTGTAGTATTTCAGGAATTTTCTCCTATCGAAGTGTTCACTACCAGTATCTCTGTCAATATCCTGGACGTCAGGGAGCGTGTAGGTATTGTCATTAGTATCAACAATAGCCAAACCCTTAGAGAGCCCTATCGCTTTGTTATGGAGTTTTAGGTTTTTGACCTGAGCTGTTTCATCTGGCGAATCTTCTGGAGCACTTGGATTATCAATAGTGATTGTATCTTTAGGCTGAGGAAGATTATATTTTCGTTTGATTATTCCTAGAGCTGTAAAGAGTTTTGACGTTTTATTGTATTCAACTTTAACACTATTGATTTCTTCAATATCTTGGAAATAGACAATTGGATTTTGTCCATGGTCTACGTCGATATAAACAGCAGGTTCAACTTTATAGTTAGTATAAGAATCAACTGTAAATTCTTGGCCTTCTGTTGTGGTGATCTTGTCACCTTTAATCGGAACAACTAACATGTTTCTGTGTATCCTATGGTATCATTTAACGATATTTATATCGGATAGCAGAAACAAAAAAGGCTCCTAAGTTTTCTTAGGAGCCTTTACAATTAGTGAGGAGGATAATCTTCATTAAAGAAGAGTCATTTAAACGAAAGTTCACATAAACAACTAAACATCTGAACAAAATGATATAAGAGCGGGACAGTTCAACATGCTTTGGCTAGCATAAACAATGCCTGATTCGTTAAGCGCTCTGACAAAATCATCCAGTTATTTTTAGGAAGTCGAATTAAATGTGCTTATCTAAAAATCCAACTATCTTCCTCGATAAACTTTATACTACTATATTCAATGTTTCTAAGTATACAAGATCATCATCGGCAACTTCAATAACCGAAGTTGAATTTATCACTGATGATTCATCCGCAATACGAAGAAGTTCTTTCTTCAAAAGCTTTTGTTCACCTTTCAAGAGATCTAAAGATCTCTTTGTCAGAATAAAATGAACAGAAACTTGATCAGTAAGGCGACCATATGCGTCAGTCGATGTTTTATCTGACGTAACAATTGATGCATGTTTCTTTCGCGCAATTTCGTATTCGGCGTCAGTAAATTCAGGCCCAATCGCATTTTCCAATATAGTCAGCTCAGCACGAACTTGGACTTCACGATTCATTAATTGATTTAGCCCAGATTCTTGATGCAATCCTTGGATAGCTAAACGAATCGCATACCGAATTTTATTTAACTTTTTAATCTCTAGAACAGCATCCAAAATCTTTTGTTGATGAAGATGAACACTCTGTTCAAATCCTTCGTACATAGAAATTGCTACATTTCGTGTATTAAGGTTGCCAGTAACAATACTGACTTGGGTTTCGATTTCGCGTTCCAACCGGCGAGCTTGACGTAGAGAAAGTTTCATTTCAGTGTTTACCTTTTATTATAATTTTGGGCATGTGCATCTTGGAGAGAGGCATTATATCACCAATAGAATAAATGTGTAATGCTATTGGTGATATTTTTATTTTAATTTTTTAATAAAGTCATCAAAATTAAACTTGCCGCTAAGGGCATATTCTTGACTTTCAAAAACTAATTGATTGATTAATGAGCGGGAAATATACCAACAGTCATTGAATTCATCGGTGATAGTAATAGTTTGATCTTTTTCGAGGAGTTTAATATCATCAAGAATTTCTTCAGTGATAATAAACTTTCCGTCTTCACCACCAAAATCAATAGAAGCAGTTAAAGCTTCTTTATGGACTGTGCTGGTTGACATGGCAAGAATATCAGCAAACTCATCATCTACACCTTGGTCTTGATTTAATTCTCGAAGGTATTGTTTAAAATTAATCTTTTCGTGGCGTTGCTCTTGAATAGCTTCACTGATTTTTGGAGGAGCTTTAATGACTTTCTCAATCTTTGGTTTTGTTTCGAATTCTGGAAATTCACTGAATGTGTATTTTTTATTCATAATGGAACGGTGAGTGTTCCTCAGCAAGTGTAATCATATTTATTGCTAAGAAATAATATCACTCTAGAACCCAGAGGGTTTTTTCAATATCTGGCCCAAGAGCATAATCAATAATTTGACTCACTACAGACCAATCCCCATTTGCTAATCCACAACCAATAAGTGGAAAGTGAACTCCTAACTGTTTGACTTTATCTTTTAGAACCCCAGTCGCCAACCCAATGAAAGCTCGTTCTAATACATCATAATCAACATAGACGACATTAGGATCGCGCCCATAGTCACGCTGTGTGATGGCATTGATGATGTATTTGTCTTGGCTGACCTGAGCCCATGTGTACGTTCCTAGGCGATCTGCACATCCTGCGTCGATTGGCTTTTCAAAGTCATGTCGGTATGCCGCAAAAGCTTTGGGAAATTGTGTTTTGACCTGTTTAGCAAAACCACTACCCATAACGCCATGCGCATTACATCCATGTACAATAACCCCAGATGTAATATCCAGAAGATTCCCAACAATTTTAGTTATCATGTTTCTTTATTCAAACTTATTATTTTAATAAGAGGACTTTATAAAGTCCTCTTTAAACAAGATTATGCAGCCAGTTTTTCTGGCAAACCTGTCGGAAAAGGCCAAGCAGCATTTTGCTCTGTTACTCGGGTTGGCCATGGATCATCTTCGCTGGAATTATCTAATTCTTGAAGAAATTCTTCAGCAATGCCGTTTTGTTTATCATACTTCTTCATACGACTATATAAGGTTTGAAGAAATTTATTTTTCTTGAGTTCACCAACTTGATGGGCCCATTCAAGTGCATTGAATACTTGATCGACCAATGGTGCATCAGCATCAAGTTTAATTTGAAATGCATGTACATCCGAAAGATGATAGTTCGGATCATTAGCGAGTCGAGCTAAAGCATCGCTACTTGCGCATCGGTCTGCATGATATATGCATTCTGCTCGACCTGCGGCATAATTGAAATTATCATCTTCGCGGGTAATCGCAGCGGCAAATGAAAGTATATTTGCCGGATAATTAATTTCAAACATGAAAGAAATTCCGCCAGTGGGATTTGGTTCACTAACGAGAATACCAAGTTTGTTTTGGATCACGCTGTGGCCACGGAAATACCTGAATGTACGAATAAAGCCTTGAGCAATACTACCTAGTTGCATATCATCTCCGAGTGTCTAGTTTATTTAGTTGTATTCTTTTTGTTACGTGCTACTTGTAAAGCTTCTATCCTGCGATTCTTAGCAATAATCTCGATCTTCCGTTCATCCGAATATGCATCAATCCAACACATCTTTTGATTAGTTGAATAACTTTGAAGACATGCAAGGCGATCATAATCGTCATACTCATCCACAAATGTTACATACTTAGAAGATTCCGGAAACCTAAGTCTCTTATGTGAAGGACCTGAAATTTCATCAATCCCAAACCAAGCGTAAAAAGCTTTACGTGATTCATAACTTTTAAAATACAAGTCATACTCATCCATAAGATTCGTAATACAAAGTTCGAGGCGAGCAATTTGTGCATCATCATTTGAACGAGATACAATTCGTTCTTCCTCTTGCTTTTGAATCTCATTAGAGCGTGTGAGTCTATTATATCTAATTCGCAATAAAAGTGAGATCCCGAGAACGAAAAACAACACAATTCCAGGGATTCCACCTATACAAAAAAATACAGATAAAACCAACAACCCAATAATCCACCGAACCGATGCCCAGAATATAGCTTTACCAAGACTGACAATATGGCTTGGTGTTATACCAAAGTAATAATTGATTATGCAGTAAAAGTTATAGATGATACTCAGGAGAACACCAACCATAAGAAAATTGGTGAATGTTGAATTTTTACCAGAATCATTGTCTTTCATGATAAACTCCATGTTCATTCCATGGTTTTATTTTATCACAGAAATCTTGAATAGTAAACTGTTATTTTAAAGTTTCTTTATACCAAGCAATAAATTTCTTGACACCTTCTTCTGGTGATGTTTTAAGACGATTAAAATTAATATCTAATTCATATTTAGCCATACTCGCGTATGTTTGTCTAACATCACTTTCTGGTAATCCGACATGCTTAATAATAGCTTTCTTACCAAGTTCTTGTTCTAATAGCGTAATAAAATCTCTAACTAGAATAGGTGAGCCATGCCCGATATTAAATATTCTATGATTGCCGCCATACATAGAAATGCTAGTTACATCAATCAACCCTTCAACGATATCATCAATATAAGTAAAATCTCTAGATAATTCTATTTCGCCATTAAGCCCGTCACGGAGTTCAATTTCTTGTCCATTCATAATCTTTTCAGCAAAGATAAATGGGGCCATATCTTTGCGGCCATACGGGCCGTACACAGTAAAAAACCGACAACATACTATATCGGTTTCTAAGAAATGATTGGACATCGATTTAGCCAAAGCTTCGCCAGCACGTTTTGTTCCGGCATAATAACTAACTTGGTCCGTTGTCGAATTACCTTCACTCATCTCGTATGATTGATCCCCATAAACACTCGAGCTGCTTGAATAGATAAGCTTTGGAATCTTGTAGTCATGACATGCCATTAGCACATTATGGAAAGCTAAAACATTATTGTTGAAATATATCTCTGGACTATCTTTAGAAGCCTGAACACCAGTTGAGGCCGCCAAGTGATACACAATATCAAAGGGATCCCATCCTCCAGCTAGTGTTTTTCCTATAGAAAGATCATGATAAATCAATTTAAAATTTAGATTACGAGCAAGATTTAAATACTTTGTATGTTTATCTGGATCAGTAAATACAGAATATCGCAAATCAATACCATATACCGTATGACCAGAACTTAAAAGTTTAGCACATAAATGATAACCAATGAAACCCAGTGCTCCAGTTACAAGTATATTCATGAGAAAGAAAAGATTTTGTTAATAAGCCAAGCCGAGTATTCACCAGGCTTCCAACCGTTGAGTACTAATTCTTGATCGAACGCCCGAATCTGTGCAGTCATCAGACGAATATCAATTTAAACAGCGACTGGGGCTTTGATAGCGTTGTGATAATAATAATTATCTAGCCGAATATCATCTAGTTTGAAATCATCTATATCTTTGATTTCTGGATTTAACCATAGCTTTGCCTGAGTAGTAATCGATTCACGAGATAACATTTCTTCTACTTGAGTAAAGTGATTTTGGTAAATATGTGTATCCCCAGATGAAACAATTAATTCACCAACGCCAAAACCACAAGTTTGTGCAAGCATATAAGTTAACAAAGCATATGAGGCTATGTTGTAAGGCGCCCCCAAAAATAAATCCCAGGATCGTTGAGTTAGATGACACGATAACTTTCCATTTGCCACATAAAACTGAAAAAATGCATGACATGGTGGTAGAGCCATGTTTGGAATATCACTAACATTCCAGGCCGAGACAATTAAGCGCCTATCATTAGGATTAGACTTAAGCTTGTTCACCAAATCTCGAATCTGATCAATTGATTCAACACGAACTTTCGCATTTATTAATGTTTTTGGGCCATCCGAGTGATCAATAGGATAATCGCCCGGGTTCACAATTGTGTATTTTTGCCAATTACGCCATTGCGCACCATAGACTGGTCCCAAGCCCCCGAACTCATCTGCCCACTCGTCCCAAATATGATTGTTGTTATCATGGAGATATTTGATATTAGTGTTACCTGATAGGAGCCAAAGTAGTTCTACGGCAATAAGGCGGAACGCGGTGAACTTGGCATGAACAATCGGAAATTCTTCTTGGAGATCGAATCGGATCTGCTGACCAAATAAACTCCTAGTTCCGGTCCCAGTTCGATCTGTTTTATCTGTTCCGTTTGTATAGACATGACGGACTAAATCTAAATATTGTTGCATATGTATTAAATTGGTTTGAGGTGGTATTCTTGAAGAGTGATAGCTTTCCATTGCATACCAATGTATGGTTTATCTAAAAGAACAATATAAAAGTGAGTTAAGCCAAATCTACCTGGTTTGGCTTCAAATCCAACTACGCTTCCTGTTTTACCATTAAGGTGTTCATTTAAGCCTGTTTCAACTTTAGGGTCAAACTCAATTCGGACATTCTGATCGAGTTTGAGATTCTTATTCAATAGGCTCATGATATAGTTCTCTTAAAAGTGTTTTGATTTTAACGTGATGTAAATATTTCCGTGCTCTCGTGTTTGTAAATCTGGTAAACCTACTCCGGTTAATCTAAGGATTGTTCCTTCTGGACTGCATGGAGGAACAGTCACAGTCAATTCCTTATTATTCAATCCCATAACTTTAATAGAACCACCTTCTAATGAAGTTATTCTGTCAATAGAAGAGTTGGTATAAAGATCATTTCCTTTACGTAGGAAATTTACCCTATCTTCTACTTTAATTCTTATATTTTTGTATCTACGGTTGCCAGTTGGTCGTCTATTTTGATCAACGCATTGAAGTTTCAATATGACATTATCCCATACTCCTGGAGGTATATCAAAATAGCAATCAAAATCTATAATTTCTCCAGAACCTTTACAAGCTGGACATCGATTTAATTTCGAATCTTCTTCAGATGGTCTTGGAGTATATCCACCGCCACCAAAGACTTGCCCAACTGTTCTAGAATGAGCTCCATATAAAGCCCCAGATCCATTGCATGTGGAACAAATAGTTTTCTTATTGGCTCTAGATAGGATTCCAGTTTCAACTTGATCTAATGATAGATAAACTGTTGCATCTGGAACAACATTAACTACTGTCGTTCTAGCATAATGTTTTGCTGCTTGTGGGACTGAATCTTTTGCAACAGGAGGAATATATTTATACGATGGATCAGAAAGCTTTTCATAGGCTTGTTTGATCTCTTTAAATTTCTCTTCTGCATACTTGCTATTGTTATTTCTATCCGGGTGCCATTTCATAGCGAGTTTTCTATAAGCACGAACAATCTCGTCAGTAGATGCACCCGGATCTAATTCCAATATTTTATAGTATAGCATATGTATGGGTATAACTCTTTGTTATTATTCAAATATTTATACCGATTTCAGGTGGGTCCCTATAGCTTAGCTTTTTCAAGCTCGTCAAATTTTTGAAGTAATGTTTTCTGTTCTGATGTTAAGTTCTTTGGATATACTACTTTAATAATCATATACAAATCACCCACGGCACCACTAAACTTTTTCATTCCTTGGCCTTTCATCCTGAGTTTTTTGCCATGTGATGTTCGTTCAGGAATAGAAAGTTCTAATACATCGCCATTCAAACTTTCAACGCTGGTTTTTCCACCAAGTAAAGAAGTAGCAATTGGTATTTCTAATTCCATAATCAGATCATCGTCAGATCGCTGAAACTTTTTATGATTAAGGATTATTATCCGAACAATCAAATCACCTGGCGGTAATTCAGAATTTTCTTTATTCCCAAGACCGGACAATTTAAACAATGCTCCATCAGGAATGCCAGGCATAATCTTCAAATCGGTTTCTGTTTCTTCTAATACAATAGAACGTCCAGAACAAACTTTACATGGATCTTCAACTTTAGTCCCCGACCCAGCACAGGTAGGACAGGTTTGCGCCATTTTAAAATTTGGATTGATCGCTCTTAAGATTTGACCTTTCCCATTACATGTGGAACATTTAACTTTTACTTTAGAAATCGATCCAGTTCCATCACAAGCTTTACACCCAACAACGTGTTTGTATTTGACTTTTTTAGTGACACCAGAATTAGCTTCTTCTAAAGTAATATCAATTTCTGATCGCTTATCAGAATTACCAGGCATAGCTTGTTGAGCATTAACATGCTTAAAGATATCAGCAAAATCAAAGCCAAAATCTTGGGGTGCTCTTTGGCCGGGCTGTTCATGACCGAATTGATCATAATGATTTCGCTTCTCTTGGTTTCCTAGGACTTCATTTGCCTCGTTAACTTCTTTGAACTGCTCTTCAGCACCAGAATCAGTATTCCGATCTGGGTGATATTTCATCGCTAGTTTACGATAAGCTTTTTTGATGTCATCTTCTGTAGCAGTTTTAGCTACACCAAGGACTTCATAGTAATCTCGTTTTGTCATACGTCGTTAAGAAAATCTGCAATTGCTTGTTTAAGTTCGGGTTGTTGATCTACATCATGAAGAAATCCACACATGATATCGCCATCTAGATCGAGCTTTTCACCTTCATATTTCATTTTACGAATCAGCATTGTTCCAATATCAAAATGGACATGCATAAATTCTTGAATGAAAATTTTATTGACATCTTCATTGGTTGTTTGTTTATCTGGGATAAAATAGAAATGGGCGATTGATGGCATAGTTTTGGTAAGTGGATGTCTTTATTGGAGATATCCACTTAGTTAATTAGCGAGTGTATCGTGCGATAATTTCGGCGTGAGCCTGATCTGGCGATTTCCAGCCAAATGGCTTGATGACATCTAATGATGTGCCTCGTTTTGATTGGTCTGCTGATGTTGCTATAACTTTAGACATGTTTGCTTGTTGAACTGCATCCCACATTTCTTGCCACATAGCTGGAGAAACGCCCATCATCTGAGCAGTTCCATAGGCCACATAAACAAGATCAATAAGTGAATCTAAGGCTGTGGCTAGGTCATTGTTATAATGCGAATCTACATATTCTCGAAGTTCTTCTTGCATGAAACCAAGACGAAAATTATACGTATCGTCATCCAATAGCTTAGGTGTATCAGCTAAAGGAACTTGGAACTTGGAATGGAAATCGCTAACATCTTGGTAACCGGATTGCTGAATCATTGATAGTGCCTTATACTTTTATTGAGATTATTGCTTTGCTGCTTCAGTATCATACAAATCTTGCATATCAACAGCAGCACAAGCCGCTGCACTCATGCTACGATATGTAGTCGCTGCCGAATTTAATGCACTGTAAGTGTCCGCCATTCCTTTTGCTGATGCAGTAAAGGATGCAAATTTTCCGCCTTGGATATTAAGAGTAGTTGCCATTTTTTGTACATCGATATTTGCACCAAGAAATAGAACTTCCCAGTTATGTTCTTTTTCAACTTTGGATATCAATGAGGCGACAGTGGAACCAGAAAATTCTTTACTTGAGTTTTCTTCACCGTCCGTGAGAATAGCTAGAATAGTCTTTGTGTCATCTGAGACCTTCTCTTCTAAGCATTTGGTAATTGTAACACCAATTGCATCATAAAGTGCAGTCATTCCACGCGGTGTATACACTTCTTCAGTTAGAACAGGAACATGATTTAGACCGACCCGAGAATGAATGGTTTCAATGATATTATCAAAGATCACCAATGTGATATCTGCTTCACCAGGAACCTTCTTTTGGCCATCAACAAAAGCGTTGAATCCACCAATAGCTTCGTTTTTAATATTGTTCATAGACCCAGATCGATCCAAAACAAAGACCAAACGAGCTTTAGTTGGTGCAACTTGTGTTTCGACAACAGTGGTTGTTACAGTGGTTGTTGTAATAGTTTTTGACATGTTAATTTTTTAGTGTTATGGTTATGGTTATTTTGTACTACTGATGGATCATCCAACTTGATAGCTATTGAATGGGTATCTACTTTAACTCCGCCAGCATTATGATCAACAGAAACATAATAGTCATGGATAATATCTACAACAACCAGAGGACGATTATAACCAGCCATTTTATGTCGTGGATTATTTGGCGTGGCTGGGTTACCAAGTTGTGTAAAGTGAACGGTATCACCTATTGCTGGTATAGTAAGTTGGTGTGAGACATATGTCATTCCTTCAGGCCAAATGAATGTAACAGAATGCCGTTGAACTTCAGGTTTCTTTATTTTGAAAAACATATAGTCTCTTGTACATAATGAGCAGGAGTATGAGTCCCTTCAATAGTTTCTTTATGAATCAGTTTACCATTTTCTATAGTATAAATTTCTTTATACACATAATCTGGAAATGGTTTTCCAGAAGCTTGATTTGCTTTACTTGGATATTGTCTAACGATGATAACACTTTGTTTATCATCACTAATAGTCACTGAAACGATTTTGTGAGAACCATGAAGAGGAAGAGATTCTTTATGAATATCCGGAGTTACTATAGCGTGGTGTTTCATTTCAATCGTGCCAATTTAATCTAACAATTCCTTCATCAGACAAATCATAGATAGAGTGTTTTTCGACAATTGATTTAACAATTGATAAATCAGTACCCCATCCGGAATGTAAAAACCGGACAAGCTGAGTAATAGCTTGAAGCCCTTGCTTATCTGAATTAGAAGGGCCTTCTTTAAAATACTTTCGTGAACGAGTTCTGATATAGTTATCAGTCTCTTCAAGAATTTTTGAAGACAATTGGTAAACACCGGTATCCGGACACCAACCAAAGATGTGTAGGTCTGTGATATTTTGTTCTTCATCAGCAAATTCAACTGGGCGCTGGACTTCGATAATGACCCACTCATTAAGAGTTAGATCATCAGATCCGGCTAACATACGTGTAGGAATCATATTATTTAAATAGTTCGAGTTGTTCAGGGAGAGGACAATCATAATGACATCCGTCTAGTGCTATAGAACGGCTCAAGGTGGCATCAGTGAGCTCACAGTAATAGGTACCATACCCAGGTGGAGAATAGTCCCTGTCGCCATCCTCCCACTTCCTGTGTTCACATTGGTGACACAGGTTCATTCTTCAACAATAGTAAGGAGCCATCTATCATCGAGATAGACAGTTTTTTCTGTTGTTGAATCAATAAAATGCCAAGAATTCATATCCGAATCATGAGTCACTGT